>Ga0315555_1002488_pt1 | contig 12920 bp, 10 predicted proteins | sample SalMarSW160380MG_FD_202113 | JGI IMG/M metagenome (GOLD analysis project Ga0315555, IMG submission 202113) | Salt marsh sediment microbial communities from the Plum Island Ecosystem LTER, Massachusetts, United States - Salt Marsh Sediment SW1603-80 ...
ACCTCTTTGTCATCGAGCCTTATAACCGCCCCCTTACCAGGGTGGAGATAGGGTGCCGCCTGGGCGGCGGCAAAGGCCGGAGCAGGGGTCCTCAACTCGGCGAGCAACCGCTCGATGCACCCCTTGGCATAGAAAAAGTCCACCTCCTGAGGGGGGATATTCCACCCCTCTTCGACGACGGCGCCCATGGCCAATCCTGCCAACGACCGCTTCTCCCGGGGCAACCGTTCTCCCTTTTGGGGGCAATAGACCTCTCGCGATTCAAAGATCTTCAAATCCCCGGTCTTGTGGCTTAGATTATACCTGGCCGTCTCCAAGAGACCAGGCAGCAAGGTGGTGCGCATCACCGATTGTGCCTCTGCAAGGGGATTGAGGATGGGCAACGGATGGCGTCTGAAATCATCAGGGGGCAACCGCAGGGCCTCAAGTGCATGGGGGGAGATAAAGCTGTAGGTAATCACCTCATAGAATCCCAGACCGACCAGGACATCTTTGGCCCTGATCATCAGTGCCTCTTCTCGCTCCTCCCGAAAGGGCATCACCCACATCTTGGGCGCCTGGACGGGGATCAGATCGTATCCCTTGAGACGCCCTATCTCCTCGATGAGGTCTACCTCCCTGGTGACATCTCCTCGGTACGGAGGGGGCGAGACCACCCATTCCGCTCCTTTATTCTCCCGGACCTCCATGTGGAGGCGCTTGAGGATCCCCGTAACCTCCTTGTGCTCAAGGCTCATACCCAGGAGGGTGTTGACCTTCGGCAGGCGCAGCTTGATCTCTGCACGGGGGAGGGGTGTCGGATAGCAATCGATGGCTCCCGTGGCCGCCTCACCACCCGCGAGCTGGGCGATGAGGGTGGTCGCCCGGAGGGAGGCGGTGAGCACCCCTTCGTGGTCGATCCCCCGCTCAAACCGGTACGATGACTCCGTCTGCAGGCCCAAGGCCGTGGCGGTGTGTCGGATCCCTTGAGGGGAGAAATAGGCGCTCTCCAGGAGGACGCGGGAGGTATCCTCGTGGATCTCCGAGTTCAACCCCCCCATGATGCCGCCGATGGCCACCGGTCTGACCGCGTCACAGATCATGAGGGCATCGTCGTGCAAGACCCGCTCCACCTCATCCAAGGTCACAAAGCGCTCCCCCTCAGCCGCCCTCTTGACCACAATCTCTCCTCCCTCTAAGAGGTCGAAATCAAAGGCATGGAGCGGCTGACCGTATTCCAGCATGACGTAGTTGGTCACGTCGACCACATTGTTGATGGCCCTTACCCCGGCCCGCTCCAATCTGGCCCGTAGCCAAAAAGGGGAGGGGCCGATGTGCACGCCCTTGACGAGTCGGGCAGTATAGCGGGGGCAGAGATCGGGGTCCAGCACGGACACCCGAACCACATCCTCCACCCGATCCGCGCCCTCTGGGAGATGAGGCACAGGGAGGTGTAATTTCCCGCCGGTCAAGGCCGCCACTTCCCGAGCCACACCGATCATGCTGAGACAATCACCCCTGTTCGGGGTCAGGGAGACCTCCAGTATGTGATCCCTGACCTTGAGGACATCCGCAAGGGGGGCGCCCACCGGCGCGTCGGGGGAGAGGATCATGATCCCCTCGGCGCTGGAGGAGAGACCAAGCTCTGCCTCCGAACACATCATCCCTTCGGAGCGTTCCCCCCGAATCTCCGTCTCCTCTACCTGCACACCATCGGGGAGCTCGGCCCCTGCCAGGGCCAAGGCCACCTTATCCCCCTCTTTCATGTTCCGGGCACCGCAGACGACGGGATAGGATGTCTTCCTATCCACCTGGACACGGCAGAGAGAGAGTCGATCGGCCAGGGGATGGGGGACAAGGGAGGAGATCCGGGCCACCACCACCCCCTTTAATTCGGACCCCACCTCCTCTATAGCCTCAACCTCCAAACCCGCCATGGTGAGGAGGTCGGCGAGCTCAGCGGGGGTGAGCCCACAATCGACATATTCCTGTAACCACTGGAAGCTTACTCTCATCGAATCTAAAACTGGCTGAGAAAACGCAGGTCGTTGGTGAAGAAGAGACGGATGTCATTGATGCCGTATTTCAACATGGCGATCCGTTCCACCCCCATGCCGAAGGCAAACCCCGTCACCTCTTCGGGGTCATACCCCACGATGCGGAAGACCTCGGGGTCGACCATGCCCGCTCCGAGGATCTCCAGCCACCCACTTCCCTTACAGACGCGACACCCCTCCCCCTGACAGATGACACAGCCGATGTCCACCTCGGCACTGGGCTCGGTAAAGGGGAAAAAACTGGGTCGGAACCGCAACGGGATCTCCTCTCCAAACATCTCATGAACGAAGAAGGTCAAAACCCCCTTGAGGTGGGCAAAAGAAATCCCCTCATCCACCATGAGCCCCTCTACCTGGTGAAACAGGGGGGTATGCGATACATCGGAGTCCCGTCGATAGACCGCGCCGGGGGCGATGATCTGGATCGGGGGACGGTGATCCTCCATCACCCTAATCTGGACAGGGGAGGTGTGCGTGCGCAATAACACGTCGTCGGAAAAATAGAAGGTATCGTGCATATCCCGGGCGGGGTGATCGAGGGGGATATTGAGGGCCTCAAAGTTGTAGTAATCCAACTCGACTTGCGGCCCCTCCGCCACCTGAAAACCCATCCTGGTAAAGATATCCACTATCTGAGCCATCACCTGGGTGATGGGATGAAGCCCCCCCCGCGACAGCGGGGTGCCGGGGAGGGTGATATCCACCTGTTCCTGGGAAAGCGAGCGCTGGTGTGCCTTCTCACGGAGGTGAACCAGGAGTCCCTCGATCCGCTCCTCCAGTTCCTGCTTGACTGCGTTGGCCTGTTCGCCGGCCTGACGCCTCCCTTCAGGAGGGAGCTCCCGAACCCTCCTGAGCAGGAGGGTAAGTGCTCCCTTTCTCCCCAGGACCTCTATCCTGATTTGGTCGACCTCATCTTCAGTGCTGGCGTGGGCAAATTTTGTCAGCGCCGACTCGCGGACTGATCGCAGGGTTTGTTCAAAGGAATCAGACATTCTGCTTGGCTATCTGAACGAGATGGGCGAAACCCTCGGCATCATGGACGGCTATATCCGCTAAGACCTTCCTGTCAAGGGTTACGTTGGCCTTACGCAGCCCTTCCATGAAACGGCTATAGGTGATATCGTGCGTCCTGGCGGCGGCATTGATCCTCACGATCCACAAGCTCCGGAACTCCCGCTTTCTGACCCGCCGGTCGCGGTAGGCGTATTGCAGGGCCCGTTCCACTGCATGACGAGCACTGCGCAGGAGTCTTCCCCGCGCCCCTTGATAACCCTCGGCCATCTTGAGGATCCGCTTCCTCTTGCGCGCTCCTCTGGCCCCTCTGGTGACCCTCGGCATGACAACGTCCTCCTCTCTACTGCTTCACTATCCGTAAGGAATTAATCTCTTGATCGATTTCATATTGGTGCTGTGCACGATTTCAGCATGCCTTAAGTTTCGTTTCCTCTTGGGGCTCTTCTTGGTGAGGATGTGATTGGCATAGGCCTTCCGTCGCTTGACCTTGTTCCCCGATCCTGTAATTTTGAACCTCTTTGCCGCCCCACGGCTGGTTTTCATTTTAGGCACACGTCACCTCCCGTTGGTATTCTTTATTTTAAAAAAACGGTGCTTTCCGGATCTGTTAATGAGGGGCTAAAATCACCGCCATGGTTCGCCCCTCGAACTTGGGAGGATGTTCCACGACCCCCCATTCCTTGGTCTCCTCGATGATTCGCTCCATCATCCGTTCTCCCAAATCCTTATGGGACAGTTCTCTGCCCCGGAAGACGATGGAGATCTTCGTCTTGTATCCCCCCTTCAGGAAACGCTCGACATTTCGGAGCTTAACCTGGAGGTCGTGCTCCTCTGTCTTCGGCCTCACCTTGACCTCTTTGAGATGGCCTCCCGTCTGCTTCCTTTTGGCTTCGTGGGACTTTTTGGTCTGGAGATACTTGTACTTACCATAATCCATGATCTTGCAGACGGGGGGATCAGATTTGGGGGAGACCTCCACCAAATCCAATTCGAAGCCCTTCGCCTTCCCCAAGGCCTCTTCGATGGAAACAATCCCTAACTGGTTTCCCTCCGGATCGATGAGTCTCACCTGAAGAGACCTAATGTCTCTGTTGACACGGATATTTTTATTCTCTATCTCCTTTCACCTCCTTTTGACAGAATAGGCCTCTGGAATCTTGCGGTCCTCACGGACCATGTCCAAAAAGCTATCGAGCGGCATCCCCTTGAGGTCTGCTCCGTCCCTCCGCCGGGGGGCGATTGTCTCCGTTTCTTGCTCCTTATCGCCGATGACCAGCATATAGGGGATCTTTTGCACTTGGGCCTCCCTGATCTTGAAGCCCAATTTCTCGTTCCGAAAGTCGCACTCCACCCTCATTCCCTCATCACACAACCGCTGGTAGACCTTTTCCCCATAGGGGATGTTTCGATCCGTCACCGTCAGGATGACGGCCTGCACCGGTGCGAGCCAAAGGGGGAAGGCTCCACCGTAATGCTCGATGAGGATACCGATAAATCGCTCCAAGGCCCCCAGGATCACCCGGTGGAGCATCACCGGACGGTGTTTCTCGCCGTCCGGGCCTATATAAGAGAGGTCAAAGCGCTCAGGCAGGGTAAAGTCGCACTGGACAGTGGCGCACTGCCATTGCCTGCCCAGGGCATCCTGTAATTTCACGTCGATCTTGGGGCCGTAGAAGGCCCCTTCCCCTTCGTTGACCTCGTAGTCGAGACCATCTTCCTCCAGCACATCCATGAGGGCCTTCGTGGCCATCTCCCAATCCGCGTCACTTCCGATGGACTTCTCAGGTCTGGTGCTCACCTCCAACTCATAGGGGAAGTCGAAGACGGCCATGACGTCCTTGACAAACGTGAGAATTGCCCTGATCTCATCGTGCAACTGATCGGGGCGACAGAGGATGTGGGCGTCGTCCTGGGTGAATTCCCTCACCCGCAACAGCCCGTGCAACACCCCCGATCGTTCGTGGCGGTGTACCGTCCCCAATTCAAAATACCGCAAGGGGAGATCCCGGTAGCTGCGTTGCCCCGATTTGTAGATGAGCATATGGGCCAGGCAATTCATGGGTTTCAGGGCGTATTCCTGGTCCTCTACCTCGGTAAAATACATGTAATCCTTGTAGTTGTCAAAATGTCCGGATTTCTTCCAGAGATCCAGCTTCAGGATGTGGGGGCCGATGACGAGGTGGTATCCCCTCCTGAAATGTTCGCGCCGCTCAAAATCCTCCAGTATGGAACGCAGGAGGGCCCCCTTAGGGTGATAGATGATCAGCCCGGCCCCGGCCTCCTCATGAATGCTGAACAGGTCAAGCTCCTGCCCGAGGCGACGGTGGTCCCTCCGCTTGGCCTCCTCCAACATCGTCAGGTAGGCATCCAACTCTTCCTGAGTGGAAAAGGCGGTGCCGTAGATCCGTTGCAACATCTGGTTGCGTTCGTCACCCCGCCAGTAGGCGCCGGCTACGCTCAAGAGCTTGAAGGCCTTGATTCCTCCCGTCGAGGGAAGATGGGGTCCGCGGCAGAGATCGACGAATTCGTCATGCCGATAGAGGGTTATGTGTTCGTCCTCGATCGCCTCCAAGAGCTCTATTTTGTATTGCTCTCCCCGTTCTTTAAAAAAATCGATTGCCTCCTCTTTAGATATCTCTTCGCGGATAAAGGGGTGGTCTTGGGCGATGATCTCCCGCATCCGGGCCTCGATCCGGGGAAAATCATCGGGAGAGAAGGTGCCTTCATAGTCGAAGTCATAGTAGAAACCCTCATCGGTCGAGGGACCGATGGAAAGCTTGGCCCCCGGATAAAGCTCCTGGACCGCTTGGGCCATCACATGCGACACGCTATGCCTCAGCGTGGCGATAGAAACGGCATCTTCTTTTTTCTGTGCTGTCGATTTGTTGCCCATCGTTTGGCTGCTAGAGCGAAAAACTAGGGAAAGGCATCATCCCGTCCCCTCATCAATGGCACTGAGGAGACGGGATGATGCCTTTCCCTCATCGTTAAAAAATACAATGGTAAATAAACGATACCCTTCCTTGTACCATACTATAATGAAGACATATGGTAGGCACGGACGGTTTCGAACCGTCGACCTCTACCGCGTCAAGGTAGCGCTCTCCCCCTGAGCTACGTGCCTACTCAAAAAATCCCTTAATTGATAACAAGTTATACCCCTTTTGTCAAGGGAAAATTGCCTTTATCATGGTGCGGTCACCAGGGATAAGCCGTTCATTTTTCAAAACAAATTTTCAACGAAAGGGAGTATATCCGAAGCATCAATCTCCAGAGAGGAGAAGACCCTTCGTGCGGTCTTTTTTACTGTCTCAATTGCCGTATAATCCGTACCGGTTTGCAAACCGTCGAGGAAGTTCACCAGTTGTCTTGCCGTCTCTGTATCCCAGGTCACGGACCATAACTGATCCGGCGGCTTTTCACCCCACAGCTTGCGCGGTCCCTCGTGCCCTCCTTCGGAGAGATACCAGTTTTTGACCAAGCGAAAACCGCTCATAAAGAGGAGAAAACCAAGCGGTGTCAACACAGGGGGAATCCCTGCACTGAGGGCACGATCCGTTTCCCGATGCAGGGGATCTGAATCTTCGTACGAGACCATTAGATGTCCACCCGGGGGGATCAACTGGGCAAGGGATTGGAAAATCCCGTGGATAAGCCCGGCCTGACGGAGGTTAAACCTTCTGCCGGTCCCGAATTGGATACCTTCTGTCACCGTTATATCCATCCAGGGTTTCACGCCGTCTTTTCCGCCTGCGCTATAAATACCCTCCGCCACAGGAGGCTGGGCCAGTATCCCCTCACGGTCCTTCAGGGCAAGGGAGAACCCCCGCCAGCCGCTGAGGTGCAGCGGTTTCACGTGTTGGAGATGCAGCTGGTATTCACCGAGGGGGCGACCTTCCAAACGCTGCAGGGGGTGGTCTTTCATCTGCGTGTTACAGATTTTGTGAGCATCAGCACCTGTCCCCCTTTCTCCGCCTCGCTGATACGGGCCCATCGTGGCTCAGACCACTCTTCAGGCTGTTGGGGGACGGACGTGGCGACCCATGTCTCCCATGGACGTATTCATTCCCCGGGTGAGACGGGTTACCACATCCCTCACCTTGACCTTATACCATCTACCATACATGACAAATACAACATAGCTAAACTTAGCTATACAGTGTCTACACGTAACATACAAGGATGAGGGTGAGAAGTTCCTCATAAAAACAGGGCTTGAAACACGAACCATAATGATTAGTTTTTTTACAAGATAAGAAGGAGGTGAGAATCATGACCAGACTACTCAGATTAATACCCAGGCAAGAAAGGTTCCTCTCTGTGGTCCCGGAGATTGATCTATTGGATCGGTTTTTCGGTGATCTGGAACTTCCCACGCTCTTCGGCAGAGAAGGGAAATTGGCGCCGGCATTTGATATCGCTGAAACGGAAAAGGCATATACCATCACCGGCGAGATCCCGGGCATTGAAGCGAAAGACCTCAAGGTAACCCTGGCAGACGGCATCTTGAGCATCACAGGTGAAAAAAAGAGAGAAGAGGAAGAGAAAGGCGAGCACTACCACCGGATCGAGCGTGAGTACGGTTCATTCCATCGAGGCTTCCGTCTTCCCGAGAAGGTAACGTCGGAAAAAGTCAAGGCGAACTACAAGGATGGCGTCTTGAAAATCACCCTCCCGAAGACTGAGATAAAGACAAAGAAGATAGAGGTCAAGGAACACAAGGCCTCAGAGAAGAGAGAAACCAACGTAGAGGTCAAGTAACCTCTCCAAAAGGGCATTGTCCTCTGGGCAATGCCCTTTTTTGCCGCCTTGGCGTGAACCTGACGAGCGACCCGAACTTTGCCACCAACAACCTCTTTATCCCGTGAGGGATAAGGGACACCTGATTAAAAATTTTTCACTTCATCTTGTATTGCCCTTCACCCTAAATAAAAAGGGCGGGGTCACCCCCGCCCTATGAATCCAACTATACGATCTATACAGTTATGGTAAACCAAAAAGGATAGACAGCCCCCCGCCGATGGACCACTGGTTGCGGGACTCATCCCTCTCAAGCGGTGCAGCCCCTGGCACTCCTCCCCATATACCAGACAACTCCCCATCATCGGAGAGCTCTAAAGACTGATAGCCGAAGTTAAGGAAAGGCTCAAAGGCCAATTGTGCAAACCTGATCGTGGCCCCGAACGAGGCCCCGATCCCCCAGTGGAGACCATCCATAGAATAATCAAAGAAAAGATTATCTACAGTGGTAGTATCAATATAGTGCAATTGTTGGTCTTCCGTGGCCCAGCCGAGGAAGCCGCTCAACCCTATGCGCAGGGCCACCGCCGGCGATAGCTTCCGCTCCCCCACGAGGACTAGTGTCCCCCGGTGCTCAACACCATCGGGCCAGTCTGTATGATCCCAAAGCCACCAGTCTCCCGCTTCAAATACTTCCCAGCGGAAATCGGTGTTATGGTGGAGGTAGCTATAGTAGATCCCGGCACCTACCCGCGTCCCTGCGGCAGGCTCCCAATCGACACCGCCACCTGCCGTGATATCAAGGGTTTGCTCTTTGGTGTCGGTGTCCATAAAACCGATAGAGTATGCAAATTCTCCATCCCTCGTCTTATCCTGATAGTCTACCTTCACGAGTACGGGTATTGAGAAGTCCTCTGCCAGGAAGTAGCGCATCCACAAATCGCCCCCGACCCGCCATCCCTCCACATCACCATCTAAATCATAGCCCCCACCAGGCGTTACAATCTCTAGCGTATTATCCCCCGCGACAATCCACCCCCCCCTCACGGTGAATTCGATGTCAACAGGGCCGAGGGTCCCCTCTACCCCCGCCTTGATGGGGATCTCCCAGTAATTAGAATCATACTGGTCAAAAGAGGGGAGGACAAAATAGTGATCATCGATAAAAAAGTTCCACCAGTTTTCATAGACATTGGCTAATATAATACTCTCGTTTTCCTCCTGACGGTAGGCAAAACCAAGCTCGCCCCCCAGCTTAAAGTTGCCCAGGGGGATGCCGTAGAGGACCTGCAGGGCATACGCATCGAGATCGCTCGTAAGCTCCAACGGGACGATGGAAGAAACTCTGAACTCCCCATCATAGTCATCGCGGCGTCCCTCGTAGGCGGCGAGAAGCCCCAGCCTCCCCGGGCCCAGGGGGAGAGCAGCGCCCACCAGGACGTCATGTCTCATCCCATCGCCGGAGAGATCGAGATAGCTGGCTCCCCCGGAGTTGACGGCATCGATGTCGCAGTCGAACATATCACGGTACGTGAACCGATAGTCCCCGTAGAACCGGATACCCTCCCCTTTGGCGATCTTTGCCGGGTGGATCAAAAAATCGGACTCATCGGAGAGCAAACCATAGGGGTCACCCATACCTCCCATCCTCCCCTGCCATGCCTGTGCAACCCCTGCCAGGCCGATGACCAGCATCGGAAGGATGGCCCACATCAAGATGCGCCTTGTCATAACATCCTCCTTTATTGAATTATCTGCAAGAAAACATACCCCTTATTGATGCGTACATATATATCCGATTAAAAACACCCGTGTCAAGAAATTTTTCACAAAGCTCGCCGTATGCCCTTTTTCCTTCTGGCTTCAGGGGATGATGAGATTACAATTCTAACCGACCAACCTCCGCAAGGCCTCTTCATACCGCTCCCTCGTCTTCTCAACGATCTCTTTGGGCAGCGGAGGGGGAGGGGGGCTCTTGTCCCAATCGAGGGTGAGGAGGTAATCCCTGAGGAACTGCTTGTCGAAGCTCTGCTGCGGCCCACCTGGTCGGTACTCACTGACAGGCCAGAAGCGGGAGGAATCCGGCGTGAGGAGCTCGTCGATGAGGATGACCTCGCCATTCCGCAGGCCGAACTCCAGCTTGGTGTCGGCGATGATGATCCCCTTGGCCTCGGCCATGTGGCCGGCCCGCTCATAGATGGCGAGCGTAGTCTCGCGCAGGCGCTCACTGAGGTCTTTTCCTATCCGATCCACCATCTCCTCAAACGTGATGTTGATGTCGTGGTCCCCCAGCTCCTCCTTGGTGGCGGGGGTGAAGATGGCCTGGGGGAGCCGGTCTGATTCAACCAATCCCGGAGGGAGCTTGATCCCGCATACCTTCCCGCTCTCCTGATACTCCTTCCAGCCTGAGCCCGAGAGATACCCCCTGGCCACACACTCGACAGACAGGGGCTCGGTGCGCTGCACCAACATGCTCCTTCCTTCCAATTCCGTTTTGTACTGTTGACAGGGGGACGGGTATGCATCAACGCGGGTGGAGATCACGTGATTGGGGATCACATCCTCCATGGCCTGAAACCAGTAGGCGGAGATCTGGGTCAGGACCCTCCCCTTCCCCGGTATGGGGTCGGCCATGATCACATCGAAGGCCGACACCCGATCAGTGGCCACGATCAGGAGCTTATCCTCTACCTCGTAGACATCCCGCACCTTCCCCCGCTTGAACAGTTGAAGATCAGGAAACGTGGTCTGAACGACGATCTCGCTCACCTTCTAGCCACCTCCTTTCTTTGTCTAAACATGCTAGCACCTCCTCGCACGGCAACGATCATAGATATAATAAGTAACATTAGTCATCTCTGAACGATGGTATATTCATCCTTACGCCACCTGGAGGGTGCGCATGCGGTTGATGGCCCCGGCCACCTCACAGGGCCTGGGCATGGCGAGGTCCCCTACCCGATAGGGGAGGAGGCAGTCGAGCCCCTGTTCGTGGAGATCACGCATCACGAGATCCATCCCCTCCCTTAGGGACGTAGAGTGCTCCAGATATTGCTCGGCGTAGTAGTGGATCATGAGGCCGATGGCCCTGGTCTGGCTCCTATCCACCAGTTGCTCCAGGTACGAGAGGTCTATGGCGGTGGTCCCATAGAGGATGGTCCTGAGCCCCTTGGCGTCTATCTTGACCTCCCGCCTGCCGCGGCTGGGGTCGAATCCCCCCTTCAGGGGGCGGCGCGGGGTGACCTCGCCGAAGCCGTCCCCCCCCTCGTCGGCCCGTCGGCTGGCATGCCTGCGAGCGATCTCACCAGCCTGCTCGGTGACGCAGTGGGGTCGGTAGTTGTCCATCATGATGACGGTGTCCGCCACGTCGAAGTAATCGCCCGACCCCCCCATGACCAGGATGGTGGAGACCCCCTGATCGGCACAGAGCGGGCGCACCTTGTCGACGAAGGGGGTGATGGGTTCCTTTGCCTTGGCCACCAGTTCCTGCATCCGCGCATCCCGCACCATGAAGTTGGTGGCCGAGGTATCCTCGTCGATCAAGAGGACCCGCGCCCCCATCTCCAAGGCCTCCATGATGTTGGCCGCCTGCGAGGTGCTGCCGCTGGCGTCCTCGGTGGAAAACCTGACCGTGTCCTTGCCGAAGGGGAGGTTGGTGATGAAGGGGCTGATATTCACTTTTTCGATCAGGCGGCCGTCCTCCGCCCTGATCTTCACCGCCGACCCGTCGGTCACCACGTATTCCCTTCCGTCGCCGGGGATATGGTTGTACACCCCTCGCTCGATGGCGTCGAGCAGGGTGGACTTGCCGTGGAACCCGCCCCCCACGATAAGGGTCACCCCCTGGGGGATCCCCATCCCCCGAATCCGCCCCCGATGGGGGAGCTCCAGCTCCACCTCGAGCTCGGGAGGTCCTTTGAAGGGAACGGCCCCCGAGCTTAAGGGCCTCTCATCCACCCCGCTGCTGCGGGGGAGGATGGACCCATCGGCCACAAAGGCCACCAGTCCCCTATCCTCTAAAAGCTCCCGCATGGCATCTTGGTCCTCTGCCACTGCGACGTGCTGTCCGATCTCTTCGGGATCGATCTTCCGGTACACGAGGGATCCCTCCACGACCTTGGGGAAATCCTCAAAGAAGATCCCCAAGGCCTCCCTCCCCAGGATGGTCCGGCCTGCCGCGGGGAGCCCCACCACAAAGCGGACCTCCAGGTCCTCCCTATCAATAACCACCGCGGTGCGCTCCAGGATCTCCTGCCCACCCTTGTCGATCGCCACCAGGCCGCTCTTCCCCATGCCGCGATTGCCCTTGGCCCAGCGGCGGATGGCCCCATGAAAACGACGGGCCAGATAGTCGCACAAAGCGATCCTCCGCACCCGAGTGCTCCAAAGCCCCTGGGGAAACCCGGTCCGCTCGAGAGGGAGCCGCACCCGCACCCGCGAAGGCGCGGCAAAGGGGTCCCCCTGGACGTGATCGATGATCAGGGTATAGAGGCCAAACGCATACTGACCTTTGATATCCTTATAGGCCTTATACCCCCTGCCGTCGACGCGGTTGATGGTCCTTTTGAGCTCTTCCGCCGTCATCCCTTACCGTATATTCAAATGAATGATATCGAAAAGAATATCAACAAGCGTTCATCCCGGAAACAAGTGCCCCCACACCTCCCGCAAATCACGGGCACCGATGAGCTCCATCCCCTGGGGTGGTTTGATCCCCCGGACGCTGCTGCGGGGGAGGATACACTGTTCAAACCCCAAACGGGCCGACTCTTTCACCCGCAGCTCGCCGAAGCTCACCCCCCTAACCTCCCCGGCCAACCCCACCTCTCCGAAGACCACCGTAGACGGCGGGACGACGTGATCCAGGTGGCTGGAGGCCACGGCGACCACTACCCCCAGATCGACGGCGGGCTCCTCGATCCGCAACCCCCCGGCCACGTTGACGAAGATATCTTGGTGCGAGAGGTTCATCCCCACCTTCTTCTCCATCACCGCCACCAGGAGGGAGAGGCGGTTGTAGTCCACCCCGGTGGCCATCCTCTTGGGCACGGCAAAGGCCGTGGGGGCCACCAGGGCTTGGACCTCCACCAGGATGGGCCTGGTACCCTCCATGCTCGCCATGACCGCGCT
>Ga0315555_1002490_pt1 | contig 12917 bp, 7 predicted proteins | sample SalMarSW160380MG_FD_202113 | JGI IMG/M metagenome (GOLD analysis project Ga0315555, IMG submission 202113) | Salt marsh sediment microbial communities from the Plum Island Ecosystem LTER, Massachusetts, United States - Salt Marsh Sediment SW1603-80 ...
CCGAGCGGCACGTAGATGTCGATGCCGGCCACGGCGTGGTAGGTGCCCCAATGCCAGGCGACGATGCACGGGTCGATGATGATGTCGCCGATGCCTGCATCATCGGCTGCGAGCGAGTCATAGCTGACGTTCAGGTACGGGATGAACACGTGCGCCATCCAGGTGCCGCCGAGAATCTCGTACTCGGACGAATAGAGCACGCGGACCACGTCGGCCCAGACGGTCGCGTCGAAGTTAGCGAACGGACCGGCCGCGACCGTGTTGCCGCTGTTGTCCATGTAGGCATCGGTGTTGTAGTACATGAAGTAGTTGACCAGATACCATCCGGGCGGCGGAGCGATGCCGCAGAAGCATCCCTCGGCGCCGTTCGGGTAGTGCTGTCCGCCGCCAGCCATTGCTGCCGTCGAGATGCAGCAGGCCGCGACGAGCGCTGTGCACAGAACCACAAATCGTCTCAGGTTCATGGCGAATCTCCTTCCCTCGTAGGGTGCTGTCCGGTCAACGCATACGTCCCGGCCCTTATGGCCAACGGGACGGCGCACGTCAACGAAAAGCTGGTGCGGCTCCCCTCGAAGCCGCCCGCGGGCGACAAGTCGCACGCGGGCAAACGTTGTTCTCGTCGGGCCCACGCGTCCGGTGGGAGCCTTCGTGCCCCGCTTCAGTCGGTGCCCGGATCGGCTGGACCCTCCTTGTAGCGGCGGTTTTGCTCCTCGCGTGACGAATAGCCGCGTGCGCCGATTGCGGCGACAAGTTGCCTGGCCGCCTCGGCGACGCCGGCGTCGGGGTCGCTGGTGAGCTTCGACACGACGGGGATGAACACGTCTTGATCGCAGTACTCCGCCATGGAAGCCAACGTAGTCAGCACACTGCTGCGGATCGAGGGGTCCTTGTCTTCGACGAACCCCAGAAGCACACGGGCGACCTGGCGACCCGACTCGGCCCGGGGCGCCATGTTGTGGAACCGGAGGATCGAGGCGAGGACCGACTGCGTTTTCTTGAGGGTGTTGATCTCTCTCGCAAACTCCTCCGGCCCCATCTCCAGCACTAACTGGAGGCCCCGCCTGACGTTGGCCACGTTCCTTTCGAGCAGCCGCTCAGCGGCGATCTCGTAGACCTTATCGCTGAACTCGATCTGGGCCTCTTCGAGAAGCCGTCGCACTTCGGGTGTCGCGCCTTGACCCTCGTATGAGTCGATGACCCAGGCCTTGAACGCCTTCATCAGCGGACGGCGTTCTATCTCGAGCATGTACTTGGGGAAGACCTCTTCGGCTGTGCCGAGCGAGACCGTGGGCTGGCCCGCCAGGGTGAGCATCGTGTAAGCGGCACGGCTGCTGACCTCGAGGTCCTGGTCGTTCTGGGCGATCCAGAGCAGGTCGGGCACGGCCTCTTTCCACTCGCGATCGACCGCCATCTCCAGGATGCGATACTTGAGCCGCTGGATTCGGGCCGCAGTCTCCGGGTCGCCGACAGGCGCCGCGTAGCGCTTGACCGCGCCGAGCATCGCGTCGTGCGCCTGGTCCAGCTTCATCGTCTGGCAGTACTTGAACGCGACCTCAAGCTCATGCGGGTCGCCGCGTCCGAGCGCCTTGATGGCGAGTTCAACCACGTGCTGTGTCTTGACCTTCGCCTCGCGGTAGTAGTCGAGCACGGCGGCGCGAACGCCGGGATCGGGGTCGTCCTCGAGTGTGCCGAGCCGAACGCGATGCATGATGGAGACGGCGCGCACCAGGTTTTCGACGGCGGCGCGGCGCACGCCGGGGTTGGGGTCTTTAAAGACCGTCGGGAGCCGATCGAGCGCCTTGAAGGCATCCTCACTTGCGTAGGGTCGCGGCTCTCTGCGCTCGAGGTCGGGAGAAGCGACGCGGCTGATGGCCGCGGCGAGCTCGGCCCGCAGTTCGGCATCGTCGGGCGTGTTCTCGTAGAGCTCGAACAGCAGCTCGTTGACGTACGGCTTGTCGCAGTAGACGGCGCAGAGGGTGATGTTCTTGACGGCCACGTCGACCACGTTCGGCCGCTCGTCTTTGAGCAGGTAGGTGGCGAGGTCGGCGCGCGTCATGCTCCCCTCGACCGTACTCGCGCCATGCATGACGACGTTCATCACGTCGATGAGCTTCTCCTCGTCATCGAGCACGGGCTTGACGAAGTTGGCGACCCCCACCTCGTGGATCAGTTCGAGCAGCTCGTCCTTCGGGCCGGCGCGCACCTGCTCGAGCAGCTCGTGTGCGCGCTCAACCTTCTGCTCGATCGTGAGCTCCTCGGCCGGCGCGCCGCCCTCCTCGCCGGCAAACGCGGCGAGCGGCCACACGACGGCCGCGATGATAAGAAGACCACAGGACCGGTACCTCATTTCTCCCCGACTCCTTTCCGTTCCAGTCAGCAAAGCACCACAGGCTAGAACGGGAAATCCAGCTTCCGGTTCACTCGGTGGGCCGAATCGGCCCAACGCGGCGCACGATAACAGACCGCCCACGCTCGAACAACACCTGGAAGCCGAAGCCGAGCGGTCGGCCTACTGTCGGCCACGGGATACCACGCCACATGAGAATGGTATCGCCATAGGCGCGAACGACTTAACCGAAAACTGCCCGCAGTGCCCGGCCGAAACGCGCCGGCATCGACGATCCGATCCCTGGGTGTCGGCCGCTGTCGGCACTTGCGTTGCGGGTGCGACAGGGTGACGCGCGCCGGCCTGGATGGGTCATACTGTCACATATCGGCACCCAGAGCAACAGACGCGGCGCGCGAATCGACGGACGCCCCAGAAGCTAACTCGCCTCAAGCACGCTGCTTACGTGAATCAGCCCAGTGAGTGGTCGTGCTCCGAGTCTTGGGGAGGCGTGGCACGTTGTGTGCAACCGGGGACGGTGGTATCGTTGTGGAAGGAGGAAGCAGGCGATGCGATTCGATAAGTTCACACTGAAAGCCCAGGAGGCGGTCCAACGCGCGCAACACCTGGCCGAGCAGGGCAACCGCCCGCAGATCGAGGTAGGCCACCTGCTCGCGGCGCTGCTCGACCAGGAAGAGGGCATCGTCGCGCCGATCTTCAAGAAGCTCGGCGTGGAGCTCGGCATGGTGCGCAGCGGACTGGACAAGGACCTCGAGAAGCTGCCGAAGGTAACCGGCGACGCCGACAGCGGCGCCTACCTTGCGCCGGCGCTCAAGGACGCCTTCAACCAGGCCCAGCGCGAGGCCGACGGCCTGCAGGATGAGTACGTCAGCACCGAGCACCTGCTGCTGGCGGTCGCGCACTCGAAGGACGCGGCCGGCGAGCTGCTCCGCGCGTTCGGGGTGACGCGCGACGCGCTGCTCCGCGTGCTGCAGGATATCCGCGCCGGCCAGCGGGTGACCGATCCGAACGCGGAGGCCAAGTACCAGGCGATCGAGCGCTACAGCCGCAACCTGACGGACCTGGCGCGCACGGGGAAGCTCGACCCGGTGATCGGCCGCGACGACGAGATCCGGCGCGTGATCCAGATCCTGAGCCGGCGCACGAAGAACAACCCGGTGCTCATCGGCGAGCCGGGCGTGGGCAAGACGGCCATCGTCGAGGGGCTCGCGCGGCGCATCGTTGACGGCGACGTGCCCGATTCGTTGAAGGACAAGGAGATCGTCGCACTCGACATCGGCTCGCTCATCGCCGGCGCCAAGTACCGGGGCGAGTTCGAGGATCGGCTGAAAGCGTTCCTCAAGGAGGTCGAGGCGGCCGCGGGTCGCATTGTGCTGTTCATCGACGAGCTGCACACGGTCGTCGGCGCGGGCGCGGCCGAGGGCGCGGTCGACGCCTCGAACATGCTCAAGCCGCCGCTGGCGCGCGGCGAGCTGCGCTGCATCGGCGCGACGACGCTCAACGAGTACCGCAAGCACATCGAGAAGGACGCCGCGCTCGAGCGCCGCTTCCAGCAGGTCTACGTCGACCAGCCGAGTGTCGAGGACACGATCGCCATCCTGCGCGGGCTCAAGGAGCGGTACGAGACCCACCACGAGGGCGTGCGCATCACGGACAGCGCGATCATCGCGGCGGCGACGCTCTCGGACCGCTACATCTCGGACCGGTTCCTGCCCGACAAGGCGGTGGACCTCATCGACGAGGCGGCCGCGCGGCTGCGCATCGAGCTCGACAGCATGCCGACCGAGATCGACGAGATCGAGCGCCGCATGGTGCAGTTGCAGATCGAGCGCGAAGCGCTCAAGAAGGAGCACGCCAAGACGGCCGTTGAGCGCCGCGACAGAATCGACGCCGAACTGGCCGGGCTCAAGGAGCAGAGCGACCAGCTCAAGGTGCGCTGGCAGCACGAGAAGGAGCTCATCAAGAACAGCAAGGAGCTCAAAGAGCAGCTCGAGCACGCCCGCTTCGACGAGCAGAAGGCCGAACGCGAGGGCGACCTGAACCGCGCGGCCGCGCTCCGCTACGGCGAGATCCCGACGCTCGAGAAGAAGCTGCGCGAGGCCGAGGCGAGGCTCCAGGAAGTCCAGGACGAGGGCGCGCTGCTCAAGGAGTCGATCGACGAGGAGGATGTGGCCGAGATTGTCTCGAAATGGACCGGCATCCCCGTGAGCCGCATGATGCAGGGCGAGATGCAGAAGCTGATGCGCATGGAGGAGGAGCTGCACCGGCGCGTGGTCGGCCAGGACGAGGCGATCATCGCCGTGTCGAACGCCGTGCGGCGCTCGCGCACGGGCCTGCAGGACCCGAACCGGCCGATCGGCTCGTTCATCTTCCTCGGGCCGACGGGCGTCGGCAAGACGGAGCTCGCGCGCGCGCTGGCCGAGTACCTGTTCGACGACGAGAACGCGATGGTCCGGCTCGACATGAGCGAGTACATGGAGCGGCACACGGTCTCGCGCCTGATCGGCGCACCGCCCGGCTACGTCGGCTACGACGAGGGCGGGCAGCTCACCGAGCGCGTGCGGCGCCGCGGCTACTGCGTGCTGCTTTTCGACGAAATCGAGAAGGCGCACCAGGACGTGTTCAACGTGCTGCTGCAGATCCTCGACGACGGCCGGCTCACCGACGGCCAGGGCCGCACGGTCGACTTCAAGAACACGGTCGTCATCATGACGAGCAACATCGGCAGCCAGTTCTTTGTGGAGGCCGCCCTCGAAGGGCGGAGCGCCGAACGCGGCGATGGCGCCGGCCTGTGGACGCCGTCAGGCGGGACTGTAGGGCGGGCGCCCCTGCGCCCGCCGAAGCCACAGAGCGGCGACACGGTCGCTGTGACTGTGGACGTGCGCAAAAAAGTGCTCGGCGCGCTCCGGGCACAGTTCCGGCCCGAGTTCCTCAACCGCGTCGACGACGTGGTGATCTTCCACGGCCTGACGGAAGAGCACCTGGTCGAGATCGTCGACATCCAGCTTGGGCGCCTCACGAAGCTCGTCGCCGACCGGCACATGACGATCGAGTTCGCCGACGCGGTGAAGGCCGAGCTCGCGAAGCGCGGCTTCGATCCCGTTTACGGCGCGCGACCGCTCAAGCGCGTCATCCAGCGCGACGTGGTCGATCCGCTCGCCATGCGCCTGCTCGACGGCGATTTCGGCGACGGCGACCACATCCGCGCCGAGCTCGAGGGCGAGACAATCGTCTTTGCGAAGGAATAGCGAGAGGCGGAAAGCAACGCGGCGTCCCTTACGTGTGAGGGACGCCGCGATTCGTCTCTGGCTGGCTGGCGATTAGTCTTCGGGCGGCGTCTCGGGTTCGACGTCGGGGGTTGTCTCGCCGGTTTCGGTTTCTGGGCCGGTGCCCTCAACGTCGGCCGGCTCGGTCGCGCCGCCGCCTTCCTCGATCACCTCCACGGACTCGGGCGCGGCCGGCGGTTCCTCGGGGGCCGCTGGTTCCTCGGAGGCCTCGTCGATGGTCACGCCGTGTTCGGCCAGGATGCGCTCTGCCTCGGCTTTCTCGTAGCGGTTCATGGTGACGCCGGGGACCTGTTTGACAAGAGCCAGGCCACGTTCGACCTCGCCCTGCTCGATGAGGACGGCGCCGAAGAACAGCTTGACGGTGGGGCTGCTCGAAAACGCGTAGAACGCCGGCTCGATCAGGGCGCGGGCGACCCCGAGGTCGCCCTCGATCTTGTAGCGGGTCCATCCATAGTATGCCGCCGCCATGAGCAGGAGGCGCTCACGTTGCTGGGGCTGCCCCCCACTGGCGAGCTGGCTCACCATGCGCCGATAGGTGGCCGCGTGCCGTAGCGCGTCTCTGCCGGTTTCCTGGTCGCCGGTCTGCTCGAACGCCAAGACCGCGGAGTACGAGACGAGATGCAGCAGGTCGGCGTACACTTCCGGAGATGTCCGCCCACTCTGTTCCTGCATGGAGCGATCGGCGAACTCGAATGCTCGCTTCAGGTCTCGATACGCCTGAACCGGTTGCCCCTCGTAAAGGAAGGCTTGGCCGCGGATCCTCAGCCAGGTGATTCTGTCGCCCGGCTCAACCGAGTCGTCTGTAGGCAGGTCCTCCAAGGCCAAGACATCTTGATAGCGCTGCTGGTTGAACAGGATGAGACCCATCCGGAGGCGGACGGCCACCGGATTGCCGTAGGCGCGTGCGAGCTCATCGGCGATCTGTTCGGCGCGCTCGTAGTCGCCCTCGCCTTGAGCCATGTCGAGGAGGTAGAGGCGCCAGTCGAGGGCGTCGTCAGGGTGAGCTTCGGCATACTGCTCGATAAACGCGACGAACTCCTCACGCCCCTCGGCTCCGTAGTAGGCCTGGAGCCGCCTGAGCGCCTGCAAGAGCGCGGTGCGGTCGGCCGGTGGGTGCTGGCTCACGTTGTCCTTGATGATCTGAATCGCTTCGCTGCGGCGGTCGGTGAACGCATAGAGGTCGGCGAGTCTGTTCTTGGGATCAACCCAGTCGGGAGCGTACTCGATGGCCTTCTTGCAGGCCTGCTCGGCATTGGCGGCGTCGCCGAGGTTCGTGTAGATGAGGGCCATGTAGTAGTTGATGCCCGCCCGGTCCTTGCCTTCGTAGTACGGCTCGGCCGCCTGGAAATCCATGAGGGACTGCACAAGACGCCCCAGCGACGATGCTTCCGTCTGGATGGCGGCTTGATACAGCAGGGCACCGCGCTCGGCCAGGTCCTTGTCTCCCGCCGGGTTGAGCAGCACCTTGAGACTGATGATCGCGTACCGGAAGCCGAACGACCGTGGGGTGTCCGTGCCACCCATGTAGTTGTCATAGAGATCATCGACGACGGAGACGTCGCGCACGAGGCCATAGGAGCCCATCAGGTCGAAGGCGGCACGGAACTTCGTGTACCTTTCTGCCCGTGCCGGATCGGGGGCGGGGCCGAGATCCTGTTCCACATGGCTGACTAACCTGGTGTCGAAGTCCGCGACGGCGGCGCCGATCTGCTCGTCGAGGTCGAAATCGACGTTTGCGCCGGCGATCCTCAGGTTCCGCAGGGCGGCGTAGTTCAGGTCGTAGAAGCGGAGCGAGAGCTTGTAGAAGTCGATCGCGTCGTCCCGGTCGGCGTACTTGTGGCAGTAGACGCCGAAGTCATTGGCGAGCTTCGAGGCGCGAGCCATCATGCCTTGCGCAGCGGGCGGCCACTCGTCGATCGGCTTCGGCTCGACGTCCGCGATGCTGAGCGTGCCCCACAGCTCCCGTCCGCGGGCCACGTGCGTGGCCGGCAGGCTCCAGTAGTCCCCCCGTGAGCTGAGGAAGTAGACGAGGCCGCGCGGGATCGCCTCGTAGCTGTAGGCGACCTCGTCGCTCTCGGCGTTGAAGCGATAGTAATCGCTCGTGATACAGATGGTCGGCGCGGGTTGCCTCTTGGCCTGGACGCCAAGACCGACGTAGCGGAGCGCCGCCTCGATGTCGGTCAGGCCGGGTGTGAGTGCCGGATCAAGCTCGGGCCTCACGGGTTGGCCGACGAGCAGCTCCTTCAGGTAGGCGTACTTGTCGACGTAGAGCCCATCGTAGCCCTCCACAGCGTTCACGTCGGCGATCGTGATTCGCTCGGCGGTCGCCGACGGCAGGCGGTACTCGCGCACGTAGCGCAGCAGCTCGCCCCAGTTGTCGACAACAAGCAAAAGGGTACGGGCGGGGGTTTCGCCGTCGGCCTGCTCTTGGTCAGCCGTGCTGGCAGCGCTGAGCAGGGTGTCGTGGGCAAAATCCTCGGCCAAGGTGAAGCCCGCCAGGCTGCTCTCGTCGACGAGCACATGCTTGACGATGCTGGCGACGGGAAGCAGCAGACATAGCGCGACGACCACCGCGTAGCCGCCTTTGGAGTAGCGCGCCGCGGCCGGGCGCGGTTGACCCGATGGGCCGGCCGCCGTCGGTGATCCGCCGCCGCCCAGGGACGGCTTGCCGGTGAACAGGATGGCCCAGTAACCGAGCATATAGCAGACCCACCCGCCGACGACCAAGTAGACGACGACAAAGCCCGTCAGGCGGCCCATCGCGTAGGGGCCGAGCACGAGATCGAGCAGGATCATCACGCCGAAGATGGTGTAGAGAAAGGCCAGGACGCGGAAGATCCCGTCGGTGATGGTCGAGGCACGGCCCATCTCGCCCCCGCGCTGGGCCTTGGAGAAGGCCAGGTAGGCCACGGGCGGCACCGTGGGCAGGAGAAACCACACCAGCCAGTAGAGCGCGACGTACAGCCCGCCGAGCGGCAGCACGGGGCGGACCTGCGACCAGTACCACTTGACGTAGTCGAACATCGGGCGCGTGATCGGCATTGGCTTGAGGAAGTAGACCGGCAGCCCGGACGCGAAACGAGCGGGACCCGAGAACAGGAAGATCGCGAACAGAATCGCCGCGATGAAGATCGTGATGCCGAGCATGATCCAGTCGGCATAGGCGTCGCGACACCACAGGATGCTCAGCACGAGGAAGACGGGCAGCAGCAACAGCATGGTGGGGAAGTTGACGATTCCGACCGCGTAGATGATGCCGTACAGCATGAAGTAGCGCTTCTTGCGCGTCTCGCGGTAGCACAGCAGCCAGTGGGTCACCAGCACGATGAACAGGGCATTGAGCGTGTGGGTGCCGGCCGTGATCGAGGCGCGCCAGAATGTCTGGGAGAAGGCGACAAGCAGCGCGGCGGCAAGGGCAACGAACTGCGGCAGCCAGGGTTGGCCGCGGAACCGGACCAGTTCTTCATGCGTGCGCGTATGGCCGAAGCGGGAGAAAACCCTGTAGAGCAGCCCGATGGCCGCAGCCCCGAAGATGGCCGAGAGCAGGTTGAGCGCCCACGCCTTGTTCGGCGACACGCTCATGAACAAGCGGGCCACGAACTGCCAGACGGGGTACTCGACGGACTTGATGAAGGAGGTATGTGTGGCGGACGTGACCGCGCGCAGGCTCTCGCCCAACGGAGCGCCGGCCGGATCGGTCTCGCCGGGGTAGATCGTCGGGCAAAGGGTGAAGACGTAGACGATCAGGACGCCGACGAAGACGGCGAAGCTGATCGCAGTATCGGTTCGGGCTGCTCGTGCCGTTGCCATAGGTATTCCCTCGAAGGTTGTCTCAATCCGTACGTTCGGCGGCGCGCTCCCCCCGCGCGGGCGGCAGTGTAGTATGCCTCTTGCCTGGTCGCAAACCGTTTCTTAGAGTACAGCATCTCGGCCCGCTCAAGCACAAGGCCATCCCACGGCCTGGGAGGACGCGTCCTAGGAGGACGTAGTAGTGACGCAGGTCATCATGCTCGGTTCCGGCACGTCTCAGGGCGTGCCCGTCATCGGATGTCATTGCCCGGTCTGCACCTCGGACGATCCGCGCAACCGGCGCACGCGGGCGTCCGTCTACCTCAAGCTTGGGCCGTGCGGCGTGGTGATCGACACGGCGACCGAGTTCCGGCTCCAGTGCACGGCGAACGGGATCGAGCGGCTCGACGCCGTGCTGTTCACGCACGCGCACGCCGACCACGTTCACGGGCTCGACGACGTTCGGCAGTTCAACACCCTCCAGGGCGCACGCATTCCCTGCTACGGCAGCCCGGAGACGATGCGCACCCTGGCGCAGAAGTTCGACTACTTCTTCGCCGAGACCCAGGCCGGCGGCGGCAAGCCCGACGTCGAGTTCATCGGCGTCGAGGCGCCGTTCGAGCTGTGTGGCCGCGAGGTTGTCCCGCTCCCGGTGAGGCACGGCGAGCTTCTCATCTACGGTTACCGCGTGGGCCGGTTCGCGTACATCACGGACGCGAGCGCGATCCCGCCCGAGACGATGGCGAAGCTCGCGGGGCTCGACACGCTGATCCTGAACGCGCTGCGCGAGGAGCCGCACCCGACCCACCTGAGTATCGGCGAGGCGGTGGCCATCATTAGCGAGCTCGAGCCGCGACAGGCGTTCCTGACGCACATGACGCACCGGCTCGACCACGCCGAGACCGAGGCGAAGCTGCCGCCGCCCATCCGCCTTGGCTACGACGGCCTGACGATCGAGGTGCCGGAAAACTAGGGGAAAACTAGGGACAGGCACTGATTTCGGGAAACTAGTGCCTGTCCCTAGTTTTCAGACGAGGACTTTGCGGACCATGTTGAGCAGCGCCTCGATGTGGTAGGGCTTCTGGATGAAGCCGAGCGCGCCGCGGCCGAGCAACTCCTTGACCCGGTCGTCCACGTCGTAACCGCTCGAGAGGATCACGCGCACGCCGGGGTTGAGCTCACGGAGACGGTCGAAGGTTTCCATCCCGTCGATCCTGGGCAGGATCATATCGAGGATGACGAGGTCGACGGGGTGCTCGGGCCGGTCGCGCGCCTGGGCCTCCTCCATCATCCGGCCGTAGAGGTCGAGGGCGTCATGGCCGTCGCACGCCGTGATGACCTCGTAGTCGAGATCGGTCAGCAGGTCGGCAACGAGGGTCCGTACCATCTCCTGATCGTCAACGATCAAGATGGTCGCGCGTTTCTCGTCGGCGTGGTCGCTTGGGCTTGTGTCGCTCGGACTCCGGTCCGTCATAACTGCCGCCTGTGCATCGAGCCGCGCAAGGATCCGACCCTCGTGGGAGCTAACGTAGCGGCCCGGCGCGGTCGTGTCAACCCCTTTGCGCCATTGGATAACGAAAACTCAACGCGAACGGCCGAACGCGTCGACCGTCTTGGCCAGCCCGTCGCGCAGCGACCACGTGGGCCGGTAGCCCAGGAGCTCGTCGGCACGCGAGATGTCGGCGAACGAGTGGCGCACGTCGCCCGGCCGAGGCGGGGTGTGGTGCGGCTCGACGTCGCCGGCGCCGACGAGGTCGCGAATCGTCTCGAACAGGTCGAGGATTGTGATCTGCTGGTGGCAGGCGACATTGAACACCTGGCCGACCGCTTCCGGCGCCGCCTCGCACGCGAGCAGGTTGGCGCGGACGGCGTCGGCGACATACGTGAAGTCGCGGGTCTGGAGGCCGTCGCCGTGGACGTCGGGCGGCACGCCTCGCGTGAGTGAGTCGATAAACAGGGGTACGACGGCCGCGTAGGTCGAGGCCGGGTCCTGGCGCGGGCCGAAGACGTTGAAGTAGCGCAGCGCCACGGTCTCGAAGCCGTACAGCTCGGTGAACAGGCGGCAGTAGTGCTCGCCGATGAGCTTGGTCGCCGCGTAGGGCGAGAGCGGGTTGGGCGGCATCGCCTCGTGCTTCGGCAGCTCGGGCGTGTCGCCGTAAACGGACGAGGAGGAGGCGAACACGAGCCGCGCGACGCCGGCGTCGCGCGCGGCGACGAGCAGGTTGAGCGTGCCGGTGACGTTCACCTCGTTCGTGGTGACCGGATCGTCGACCGAGCGCGGCACGCTCGGGATCGCGCCCTGGTGCAAGACGTAGCGGACGCCCTCGACGGCGCGCTGGACGTCGCCCGGGCGCCGCAGGTCGCCTTCGATGAGCTCGATCCGGTCGAGGAACGGGGCGACGTTGTCGCGCTTGCCGGTCGAGAAGTTGTCGAGCACGCGGACGCTCTTGCCCTCGGCGAGGAGCGTCTCGACGATGTTCGAGCCGATGAAGCCGGCGCCACCGGTCACGAGGTACTCGGTCATTCGTGCCTCCTACACTGCTGTTCCTAAGGCGGAGTTGATCCTCCGGATGAGTTCTTGGACGTGCCGGGCGATGTCCGGTGCCCGGAGGATGTCGGACGCAATGACGACGCCGGCCGGGCGCGCGTCGAGCACGTCGTCGAGGTTCTGCGCGTTGATCCCGCCGATGGCAAACACGGGCAGCGGCACGCGGCCGCGTACGCGCCTGACGAGCTCGGGCCCGACGACGCTGTACTCGGGCTTCGTGCCGGTGGAGAACACGGCGCCGACGGCGATGTAGTCGACGGCCTGGGCCGCGCCCTCGAGCGCTTCCTCGAGCGAATGGCTCGACCGGCCGACGATCATCTCGTCGCCGACCACCCTGCGGCATGCATCGACGGGCATGTCCTCGACGCCGATGTGCACGCCGTCGGCACCGACCGCGACGGCGATGTCCGGGTAGTCATTAACGATGAACAGCGCGCCCGCCTTGCGCAGCACGGGCCGGAGCCGCGTGCACGCGCGACGGACGTCGCCGTGCTCGGACCGCTTGTCGCGGTACTGGATAAGGCGCGCGCCGCCGGCGACCATCTGCTCGGCGATCGTTACGGGGCTGCGGCTGCCGATCAACTCGCGGTCGATGATACAGTACAGGCCCGCCTTGCGTAGCTGTGCCTCGTGCATGGTTCGGGCTTCCGACGCGCCACGCGTCGACTTGCCGGAGCGTGCGGGACGAGCAGTCACGCGACTAGCTCGCCGTCGGCGAGCCGAGCGCCTTGAGTTCGCGTTTGAGGATCTTGCCCGTGGGCGTGCGCGGGAAGTCGTCGACGAACCGGACGCGCCGCGGGATCTTGTAGGCGGCGAGCCGAGGCTTGAGGTAGTCGATCAGCTCGGCCGGCTCGGCGACCGCGCCGTCCGTGAGCCGCACGAACGCGACGGCGACCTCGTCGAGATTCCGGTCGCGGTCGCCGACGACGGCGACCTCGTGCACCTT
>Ga0315555_1002491_pt1 | contig 12909 bp, 9 predicted proteins | sample SalMarSW160380MG_FD_202113 | JGI IMG/M metagenome (GOLD analysis project Ga0315555, IMG submission 202113) | Salt marsh sediment microbial communities from the Plum Island Ecosystem LTER, Massachusetts, United States - Salt Marsh Sediment SW1603-80 ...
CAGGGTCAAATCAAAAGCCATCGAGATCCTGACGCACCTTATGGACCGTCGATTTCCAACCGGAGATAAGAAACGAAGTTCAATACTGCAACTCATTAGACAAAGCCTGACGTCAATTTTTCAGGATTCGCCCAATCTTTCTGATAATACTGCCCGGACATATCGTTACATCGACTGGAAGATACGAGATCGTCTGCGTTCCCCTGAAGGCAATGAAAAAGTCCTGGTCATTAATGCCCGGGAATTCCCGGCTGAAGGCGATAGCTGTGACGCGCGTCTGATCTGTGCCGCCTATAAACTGGGATGGAAAACGTTCATCTGCTATGGGTACAGGGGACAGCGATTCTGTGGCTGCGGACTGACAAGCGACTCCGATGACGTTAGAATAGATGTTTATGACAGTTCCGGCGACTACCTTGCGTCCGGCATCGACGGATTGGAGATATATGTCCACGGAAATGCTCAGGATCAACTGGGCCAGATTATGAAACGCGGAAAACTGGTTATATACGGCGATGTGGGTCAGACATTTATGTACGGCGCCAAAGGGGGGACCGTATTTGTACTGGGCAATGCCGCCGGCCGGCCTTTGATTAATGCAGTTGGACATCCCCGGGTTGTGATCAACGGCACCTGTCTCGATTATCTGGCGGAGTCATTTATGGCCGGCGATCCGCTCAACGGCGGCGGTTTTGTTGTGCTCAACGGCATCGAGTTCGACGACGAGGCCAACATTATCGATCAGGCCACCCCTTATCCGGGCTCCAATCTCTTCTCATTGGCTTCCGGGGGCGCCATCTATTTAAGGGATCCCCACCATAAGGTGGTTGTGGACCAGTTGAACGGCGGCGAATTCGTCGACTTAAGTCCCGCCGATTGGGAGCTGATTCTCCCTTATTTAGAGGAAAACCAAAAGCTTTTCGGTATTTCCATAGAAAACGACCTGTTGACGGTGAACGGCGAAAAAAAGAATTATACAGAAGTCTTTCGCAAGGTGCAGGCGGTTTCCCTCGATGTTCTGGCAAAAGAATCTGTCGGCGCCGAAGAATGGGGCGAAGACTGGCAGAAAGTTTGAAAACTACACAATGAATTAAAATTTGTAACTTTGTCTGCTGAACGGTTGCATGTTTGATGTATCTGCCTTAACATATTTGCATGAAAGCACTTTTAGCCCTGGAAGACGGACGAACCTTTACCTGTAAAAGTTTTACCGGACCCGGTGAAATCGGGGGTGAAGTGGTGTTCAATACCAGTATGACCGGATACCAGGAGGTTCTTACCGACCCGTCTTACAGGGGCCAGATGGTAACCATGACCTATCCTTTGATAGGCAACTACGGCGTCAATCCCCAAGATGTCGAGTCCGACCGAATTCAGGTGGCGGCCTTTCTGGTAAAGGAATATCAAAGTTTCCCCAGCAATTATAGATCTACTTCCTCCCTGGCCGATTATCTCAAAGCACAAAGAGTGCTCGGTATAGAACAGTTTGACACCCGCGCTCTCACAAGACATATTCGCAAGGCAGGCGCCATGCGGGCCTTCATTTCCACAGAGGATCTTGACCCCTCATCTTGTGTTAACCGTGCACGGGACATCCCCAGCATGAAGGGGCAGGATCTCACAAAAACAGTGACAACCCAAACGCCTTATTATTGGACGAACGGAAAGCCAATTCTTTGCGAACCGGGAACAACCTGTTTAAATAAAAACATTTGGAAATCCAGAGGTGAAAAATTTTCCGTGGTGGCCTTTGACTTCGGGATAAAATATAATATGTTAAGATGTCTGGAATCCCGGGGAATTGAAGTTATAGTGGTGCCGGCGTGGACACAAGCTTCTACGGTCAAAGCCATGGAACCTGACGGAATTCTTCTTTCAAACGGCCCCGGTGATCCGGAGCCGGTAACCTACGCTATAGAAACCATTCGGTCGCTTCTGGGGACTGTTCCCATGTTCGGTATCTGCCTGGGTCATCAACTGTTAGGGCTTGCCCTTGGAGGAAAAACCTTTAAATTGAAATTCGGCCACCGGGGCGCCAATCAGCCGGTAAAGAATCTGTTAACCGGGAAAATCGAAATCACATCTCAAAATCACGGTTTTGCGGTGGACGCCCATAGCCTACGGGGAAAAAATATCGAGATAACCCACATCAATTTGAATGACAATACACTGGAAGGGTTCAGACACAAAGAATTACCGATCCTTACCGCCCAGTATCATCCGGAAGCCTCACCCGGCCCTCATGATGCAAAATATCTCTTTGACGAATTTAAGCATATGATGCAAAAAAGCAATGCCTAAACGCACCGACATACACAAAATTCTCATCATCGGCGCCGGTCCGATTATTATCAGCCAGGCATGCGAGTTTGACTACTCAGGCACTCAGGCCTGCAAGGCTTTAAAAGAAGAGGGCTACGAAGTCGTCCTTGTCAACAGTAATCCTGCAACCATCATGACCGACCCTGAAATGGCCGATCGAACCTATATCGAACCGGTTGTTCCCCTGGCGGTTGCAAAAATCATCGAAAAAGAACGTCCCTGTGCTCTGCTTCCCACGCTGGGAGGTCAGATAGGCCTTAATACCGCCGTAAAAGTTGCAGAAATGGGCGTACTCGATAAATTCGGTGTGGAAATGATCGGCGCGTCAATCCAATCCATCCAAAAGGCTGAAAGCCGGAAACTGTTCCGCAATGCCATGGAGAATATAGGACTTCGCCTGCCTAAAAGCGGTTTTGCAACCAACATGGAAGAGGTCAGAACCGTTGGCCATGAAATCGGATTTCCGATAATTGTTCGTCCCAGTTTTACTCTGGGCGGTACCGGCGGTGGTGCAGCCTACAACCCGGAAGACCTGGAGAAAGTGGCAAAAGCAGGACTGGATGCAAGCTTTATCGGGCAGGTAATGCTTGAAGAATCGGTTCTGGGCTGGAAGGAATATGAACTGGAGGTCATGCGGGATAAAAATGACAATGTCGTGATTATATGTTCCATTGAAAACATGGACCCCATGGGTATACACACCGGCGACAGCATTACGGTTGCACCGGCTCAGACCCTGTCAGATAAGGAATATCAAGCCATGCGGGATGCATCGATTGCGATCATGCGGGAGATCGGCGTTGATACCGGCGGTTCAAACGTCCAGTTCGCCGTGAACCCCGAAAACGGAGAATTGATCGTAATTGAGATGAATCCCAGGGTATCTCGCAGTTCGGCCCTTGCCTCCAAAGCCACCGGCTTCCCCATTGCCAAGATCGCAGCCAAACTGGCCGTCGGATATACACTTGATGAAATCCCCAACGACATTACCGGGGAAACCTTCGCATCTTTCGAGCCGACCCTGGATTACTGTGTCGTAAAAATACCGCGCTGGGCCTTTGAAAAATTCCCCGAAACACCGGACTATCTCACCACAGCCATGAAATCCGTGGGAGAAACCATGGCCATTGGCCGAACATTTAAAGAGGCTCTGCAAAAGGGTCTGAGATCCCTTGAAATCGGCCGCTCCGGTCTGGGCGCCGATGGCAAGGACATCCCGGATCAACCGGATGATCCAGCAAAAAAAATGTCATCATCCGAAATTGAACAGAAGCTGGCGACCCCAAATTCTCAGCGCATCTTTTACCTGCGCTACGCCCTGTTAAAAGGGATGTCCATTCAATCCATTCATGAGTTAACCAGTATTGATCCCTGGTTTTTGTATCAGATAAAAGAAATCGTGGATCTTGAGCAAAGCATCAAATCACGGAAAACAAATTTACCGGAGTCCCTTTTAAAAAGAGCAAAATCCTGGGGGTTTTCAGATACACAGATCGCATATTTAACAGATTCCACGGAAGACAAGATCAGCCGGGTACGCAAGGGCCTCGGCATCCGTCCGGTTTACAAGCTTGTTGATACGTGTGCGGCCGAGTTCAAAGCCGCCACACCGTATTACTATTCCACCTACGATACGGAAAATGAAGCCAGGGTTTCTAACAAGAAAAAGGTGATGATTTTAGGCGGCGGACCCAATCGGATCGGTCAGGGGATCGAGTTCGATTACTGCTGTGTCCATGCCTCATTTGCCCTTCGTGAAGAAGGGGTTGAGAGTATCATGGTCAACAGCAATCCCGAAACCGTGAGTACGGATTACGATACTTCAGACAAACTCTACTTCGAACCGCTTACCAAAGAAGATGTACTCCATATTGTAGAAACTGAAAACCCCATGGGAGTCATTGTTCAATTTGGCGGCCAGACCCCTCTGAATCTTTCCATACCGCTTCATGAGGCCGGAGTTCCGATTCTCGGCACCCAGCCGGCAAGTATTGACAGAGCTGAAGATCGGAAACTTTTTCAGGCCATGCTGAACAAACTGGGTCTGATTCAGCCCGCAAACGGCACCGCCTCCTCTGTAGAAAAAGCCGTGGCCGTGGCCGAAAAAATCGGTTATCCGGTCATTGTCCGTCCTTCATATGTACTGGGCGGCAGGGCTATGAAAATCGTATACGACCCCCAGAATCTGGAAAACTTTACCCGGATTGCAATCGCTGAATCTTTGGGCCATCCGGTTCTGATAGACAAATTTTTAGAGGACGCGGTTGAAGTGGATGTGGACGCCATTTCAGACGGCAAGAACACCGTAATTGGCGGAATCATGGAGCATATTGAAGAGGCGGGGATTCATTCCGGTGATTCGGCCTGTGTCCTGCCGCCTCAAAGTATTACTCCTCCCATGCTTGATGAGATCGTGGGTGCGACAAAAGCCATGGCTTCGGAACTTAATGTTGTGGGTTTGATGAATGTACAGTATGCCATCAAAAACGACCGGCTTTTTGTTCTTGAGGTAAATCCCAGAGCCTCTAGAACCATCCCGTTTGTCAGTAAGGCCACCGGCGTACCCCTGGCCAAACTCGCTACAAAGGTGATGCTCGGCCATACGTTGCAGAACCTTGGCCTCGGCAGTGAAATAATCCCGTCCCATATTTCGGTTAAAGAGTCTGTTATGCCTTTTGATCGCTTCCCCGATGTGGACGCCCTTCTTGGACCGGAAATGAAATCAACCGGAGAAGTCATGGGAATTGATTCGGATTTCGGATCTGCGTATGCCAAAGCGCAATTCGGTGCCGGACAGCATCTTCCGGAAAAAGGAACGGTTTTTATCAGTGTAAAAGACCGTGACAAAAAAGCAGCCCTTGCCTTCGCATCTCAATTTCACAATATGGGGTTTAGGATCATGGCAACCCGGGGAACCTCCTCGTTTTTAAAGAATCATGGCATATCCAATACAATGATCAATAAAGTCTCTGTTGGCCGCCCTCATGTGGTTGATGCCATTAAGAACAAAGAAATTCATCTGGTTATTAATACCGGCTTCGGCAGCAAAACCAAACGGGACGGATACGAGATAAGACGTGCGGCCATTAAATTCAATATCCCCTATGCCACAACAATCGCAGGAGCCATGGCCATGTGCAATGGTATCGCTGCATTAAAGAAGAAAATGCTTTCGGTTAAAACTCTTCAGGAGTATACAAGTTAGATCGCTTTGCTCACAATTGGAATGTTGGAATAATGGAGTAATGGGTTCTGGGAAAATGGAAAATTGGGTTATTATAAAAGTTATCTTGACAGAGAATTAAATAGATGAATAACATTATGTTAATATCAACATTCCAATATTCCATCATTCCAATATTCCATGTACGAGTTAAATATTTTAGCCTAAAATTTTTATTGCATTCAATAGATTATAGAAATTCTGAGGCATCTAATTAAATGGATTATTTTGAAAAGCCTCGCGAGGCCTGCGGGCTGTTCGGCATTTATGGCCACCTCGAAGCCGCAAAACTGACCTATTTCGGCCTCTATGCGCTTCAACACCGGGGACAGGAGAGTTCCGGAATCGCTGTGGCCCGGAACAACAACATCGTCGGCCATAACGGTATGGGGCTGGTGTCGGATGTCTTTGACATAACCCATCTGGAACATTTAGAAGGACAAAGCGCCATCGGACATGTGCGCTATTCCACTACGGGAAGCTCGATACTTTCCAATGCCCAGCCCTTTGTTATCCATCATCGCCAAAAAGCATATGCACTCGCCCATAACGGGAATCTTGTAAATGCGCACCATCTGAAAAAAGAGCTCGAGGAAACGGGATCAATTTTTCAGACCACCATGGACAGCGAAATTTTCCTCCATTACTTCGTCAAAAGCTTAAATTTAGGCTTCCAAGGCGCCCTGGTTGAAACGGTGACACGGCTTAAAGGCGCATTCTCCTTTATTATGCTGACCAGCAAAGGAGAAGTCGTCGGAATAAAAGACCCATACGGTTTCCGTCCGTTATGCCTTGGGAAGCTTAATGGTCATTACATTCTGGCCTCGGAAACCTGTGCGCTGGATCTTGTCCAGGCTGAATTCATACGCGAGCTGGACCCGGGGGAAATCGTCATCATCGGTGAGAACGGAATCCGGAGCATCAAAGTACCGACGCCTGCAACCCGAGCGTTCTGCATCTTTGAATTTATCTACTTTGCAAGACCGGACAGCACCATCTATGAACAAAATGTTTATTTAACCCGAAAGGCCCATGGTCGGCGCCTTGCCCAGGAAGCACCTGTGAATGCAGACCTGGTAATGCCCTTTCCCGACTCGGGGACCTATGCGGCTTTGGGATATTCGGAAGCCTCAGGGATTCCTTTTGAAATGGCCATGATTCGCAACCATTATGTGGGCAGAACATTCATTCAGCCCACCCAGAGTATGCGAGATTTTGGAGTCAGAATAAAACTGAATCCTGTAAGACAACTTCTCAAAGGAAAAGATATCATTATCATCGAAGACTCGATAATCAGAGGAACTACGGTTAAAACCAGAGTAAAAGCGCTTCGTGAATTGGGTGTAAACCGAATACATATGCGCGTGAGCGGACCTCCCCACATCTTTCCCTGTCATTATGGTATCGATTTTTCCACAAGGGGGGAGCTGATTGCAGCAAATATGTCGGTTGAAAAACTTAAAGATTTTCTTGACCTGGACTCGCTGTATTACCTCAGCCTTGAGGGTCTTCTTAAATCAACCGGAATCAAACACCCGGAAAACAATTTTTGCAAAGCATGTTTTGACGGGTGCTATCCCGTGGAATTTGATGAAAAGCTGTCCAAGCACTGCCTTGAAAGCCAATAGCCCGGACAAGCCCGCCCTCCTGCCAAGCGGAGTAAAGCGGACGGGTCGAAACCAAAAAATTTCTTGCCACAAAGTCACAGACACAAAGAGGCATGAAAAAAATGAAAAAAACCGTCGCCTTTTCTAAAAACGCCACCAATGTTTTTTTCCATATCCTGACGAATTGCAACCTCAAATGCAAACACTGCTATATAAATAAGAAACAGCATGGGGAAAACACGCTTCCCCTAGAGACGATTGAAGCATGGCTTAAGGTGTTTGCCTCAAAAAACAAAAACGCCAATGTCATATTCTTAGGCGGAGAGCCGACGCTCCATCCCGACCTGTCACTTGCCATAAAAAAAGCAAAAGCACTGGGATACAATTCCATAACTGTAGATACAAACGGATACCTGTTTCATGACATTCTCTCCAAAGTTGAACCTGATGTGGTTGATTATTTCAGTTTCAGCCTGGATGGTGTTACTCGAAAGACAAACGATATGATCCGGGGAAAGGGATCCTACGATAACTGTATCACCGGCATTAAAAAAGCGATTCTAAAAGGTTTTACGACCAGCCTGATCTACACCGTAAGTCGGATGAATTTACACGAAATTGATAGGATTGCGCCGCTTTTGAAGGATCTGGGCGTTGACCGTTTTTTCATACAGGTCATCGGTATCCGGGGAAAGTCCGCAGAAAACAGCCGGGAAAAACTCCAGGTTTCTCGAAACGACTGGTTAGAAATCATCCCTGAGGCGGCCCAAAAAATCGCACGCCTCGGGATAACCGTTACCTATCCAAAAGTATTTTTAAGTCCGGACGAACCCTTTGAATGTGCTGCAAAGGTTGCAGAAAACTTTTTTATATTCCCAAACGGCAGGGTTTATCAATGTCCCCTGTGTGAGGATTTTCCTCTGAACAGCAAGGTTTTTAAAGGCAACCGGCTGCTGGACACCCCCAAGATAAACGAAAGGGATCTTTACGAACTTAACATCCCGGAAGGATGTGTAATGAACAAACTCATTCAGCCCGGCAATCTGAGCTATAACACCAACGGCACGCCGGAATACAGAGTTGCATGCTGCATGTTAAAGGAAGAAATCAAAGGGAACTGATCAAAAAAAGATGATCTGTGAACCTTATTTAAGACTTTTAATTTGTTCCAAACCTATTGGTTCGTCCTCATTGCCTTTTCTGGTGGTTTTTTCTGCTTGTTCTGCGTCATGCTTGAAGCGCAATCTGTTGCTGTGTGGATAGGGCGTTAATCAATTCAGCGGATTTGTCCACTTATATATGCATGACAATCTCCCGGCAAACAGCTCCTATACACTAACCTCAGGTCTTGTGCTGTATTTCCAATGCGTAAAAAGAAATAGGCCATGGCGTGCAATTCGCCTTATCGCGTTGTGCTTTTGTCATACATTGACTCCCTTGACCGATTTTCTGAATAACACTATAAACTGTCAATGGAGGTCGTGAATTTCATTTTGTTTCGTCATTTGACCACAACCTTTTGAAAACATAACGTCTTATCGATGACTTACCTTTTAAGTAGCCTCTTGAGTGCTGATGGCAAACCCACTAGAACCATAAACGCACTTTTTAATAAATCATAAACAGTATTTCCAACTACATTTGCGAGCACGGTTCTCCCCAATTTGGTTGACATACAAACAGAGAGCAAAACTGCAGCAATGCCTGCCCACACTGCAACTGTTGCGGTACCCGAACAACGAGCTGAGGATGTTATCCTGTTTGACATCTTGGATAAGCGGCCTCTCGGCTTCAATTTAATCGAATGGAAAACCGTTGAAGAAAGAGTTTTAATCATAGACGAAATTTTCATGACATTAGATTATCTATACGATATGAAAATCGCCGGCGGTCCTATTTTTGAAAAAAATATTCGAGGAATGCTCCAGCTTCTCATTTCTGAAAAACCAAGACAGGATTTTATTCCAACAATTTTAGATTTACCATCCTGTTATTTGAATGGTGATTTTCGGCAATGGCTTCTGAAAACAGTTGTAGATCCTCAAGTCCGCGACTTTATCAAAGAGCTGGAGAGAACCGGCGGTGAGGCAAGCTTGAATAATCTATCTCCATATATCACGTCTAAATTCAGCCGGTTTTCCTATGACACCATACTCAAAAGAATCGTCGGCCAGGAAAAAACCAGTTTCGATTTTGACGAGATCATGAACCAAGGAAAGATTTTTTTTGTCAAGCTGGGCAAGGGCAGATTTGGCTCAACGGTTAGCGCTTTGATTGCCAATCAGTTGGTGGCACGGTTTAAAATGGCGGCCATGAAACGAGGCGACATGCGGCCCAAAGATCGGAAGGAATTTTATCTTTATGTGGATGAGGCCCACAATCTGCCGTCTGAAAACTTCATGGAACTTCTGTCAGAAGCTCGGAAATACAGGCTGAGTTTAATACTTGCTACCCAGTATACAGCCCAAATTTCGGGTGATTTTCCTTCCAAAAACAACCTGTTGTCAGCTATCGTTGGAAACGTGGGAACTTTTCTCGTTTTTCGACTGGGTCACGAAGATGCAGGTGTGATCGGTGAAACACTTCAACCTTATTTCAGCGCTCGTGATATTATTGGGTTGCCCAACTGGCAGGGTTATGCCAGGATGCAACTCGGCAATGAAGCCACCCCGCCCTTTAGCTTTCGGACATTAAAGGATGAAACTCCATATAGCGAACAGTTGGCCTTAAAGATAAAAAACTTATCCCGAAACGAGTTCGGTACAGATTACAAAGCAGTTGATGAACAAATTTTGCGCAGGCGCTCAATATGGAAGAAATCTTAAAGTCAGGATTAAGGTTGATTGTTTTGGTGTAAATGAAGCTCCCCGCAGCCCCGCTATGCGGGATCTCCGCTTCGCTACGACCCCGTTCGGCGGGATTTCCGTTTCACTCCAACAAGCTGCAAGGTATTCAGGCGAAGGCGAATAAAAATGAAATAAAATTTTAAATCAATCGTCTTTGATGTTATAAGGTTTAAAAAGCCGCTTAAAAAGACTTGTTGCTTTCCCCAAAAAACAAATTTTTTAATGATCCAGGATGATTATTCTGAGAAATCAATAATTTAAGGGGGATAAAATGCAAATATCAAAATATTTAAGAAATAAGGCTGAAGAAACAATAATATTAATTCAAGGGCATGGTCTGGAAAGTAAAGAAATTCAAGGCGCAAAAGGGTTCTTCGTATATTCTGGTGAAAATCTGCCTGACAATATGGTTGCATTATTAAAGATTGCAAAGGGGGACACTATTTTTTTTATTTGCCAGCAAATTTGATGGTCTCGTAAAAAGTCACAAACATATATCTTCATGAAATAATTATAAAAAATGAAAAATGATTCTTGCCTTTTTCACTGCGAATTGGTATAAAAAGCCAAATTAATCAGGTGGTTAAAGGTATGAAAAAAAACCCGGGAATAATGGGATAAAGAGTATGACCCATCAATTTCATGATACATCCCCCCATATTCAGAAAATCTTGATTGCTGGCTACCGTCGGATGTCTCCGCAACAAAAGCTTAAACGTGTGAACGAACTGACAAAATCCATACAACAACTCGCCCTTGCCCGTATTCGAAAACAGTATGGCAAGATATCAGAACGAGAACAACGCCTTCGATTAGCTGCCTTGTGGTTAGATCGCGAGACCATGATTCGGGTCTTTCATTGGGATCCTCGGGAAAAAGGATATTAACATGATTCTTGCAGAACCTCTTCAGATTGTGCAACAACTTGCCCGGGAATTTGAACGTTTAAATATCCGGTATCTTGTCGGAGGGTCATTAGCGAGTTCTTTGCATGGTATTCCCAGAGCCACCCATGATGTTGACCTGGTTGCCGATATCACGTATGAGCACATTCCCTTGCTTTTAGAGACTCTTGAATCAGAATTTTATATTGATGCTGAGATGATCCGGGAAGCCATACAACATCAAAGCTCATTTAATGTGATTCATCTTTCCACCATGTTTAAGGCAGATATTTTTATTTTGAAACCGGATATCGCTTCGCAGGAAGAAATGGCGCGTCGTGAGCCGTATCACATATCAGATTCCCCCGAACAAATACTCTTTCTAGCCAGTGCCGAGGATGTGATTGTTCACAAGCTGTATTGGTACCAGTTAAGTAAAGGAGTATCGAAAAGGCAGTGGAATGATGTATTGGGAGTGATTCAGGTTCAGCACGAACAGCTTGATCGCTCCTATCTTAAACGAGCCGCTCAACAACGGGGTGTCACAGGCCTCCTTGAAAAAGCTTTCAGAGAAGCTGATATAGACGAAATATTGGAATAAACAGTGGTTCCTACCGGGGCGAAGCCTCTAAGCTCTTTAAAAAATTTTTTTTAACCCCGGCATTGTATTTTTCAACTTCAGCGTTGAATATTGTTTTTCTTGCTTCGTAATCCTTTACTCTCTCGTTATATTTCGATATGATTTTATTATGTTTTTTTGCCGCTATTCTGTTTCTTATTTTCTTTTTGTCTTTTGCAATCTGTTCTTTTTCCTGGATCAACGCTTGGTATTCTTTTTCCAATTCCTCCTTTTTTCGATCAAGACCTCTTCTTATTTCGGCAAGATCAGTTGCTTCATCTTGATCCCCGACTTGTTTCTCCTCAGAGGAAGGCTGTGATTTCAAACTGTTTTGCTCATACTTCCGATTATCATCCGTATCATTTTGAGATTCGGTATATTCATAAATATCGGTTTGCTGATTTTTAGGGACCGTGCTTAAATCGTCTGTGTAATGGACGTTCCCTTTTTCATCGACATATCTGTAAAATTCGGCGGAAGCCGACAGGGGAAAGGACACCAGCATTAAAAATATTAACCATCTTCCCAGCTTCATCACACAGTCCTCCTTTCTAAGGGATTCGGAAAAACAAGTTAGTTCGCTTCGCCCCGCCTGCCATTGCAAGGCACGAGAGGGCAGGTCACAATTGGAACACTGGAATATGGGGTTCTGGGCCTCCGGCTCGTAGAGTCTACTGCTCAGAGAAAAAATGGAAAAGTGGGTTATAGTAAAATTCCTCTTTACGGGAATTAAACAGAGGAATATCATCTTTACGGGAATTAAACAGAGGAATATCATCTTTTTAAAATCAGCATTTCAATATTCCATTATTCCATTATTTTTACCCCGTGAAACTTTTTTTCTATTTCACTGGGGCCATTTCCGAGCTAAAAATATAATTCCAAAAAAGACCTTTATTTTCAATAAATTGTAGAATTTTCGAGACGTTAAATTGCCCCATCTTACTTGTCTTTTGGATCGAATTCGGTGTAATCTTGGGGAGTTAATTATTTTTCGAGGCCCTAACCCGAATTGCTCATGAACCATAACAAACCTTACTCAATGGGGCTACAAATTTTGGCACCCGGATTAATACCCTTGTCTGATCGAGTTATGAGAACCGTTGATGTCATCGGTTCGGTATGAAGGACAAGGAGCGTGCCGTAAACAATTTGTGTGAGAAGAACATCTTCGTTGGTATCCGAATTGAGCCGTTGCTTTTCTTGATAATATATACTGTACTGTTGTCCGAGTTTCACATCGTCTTGACTACCCTTATCAATGAAAGCAATGTCGTTGTCTCCAATGATATTCGCATGCTCCTCGGATATAATGAGTTCCCCGTTTAATCCTTTTTTGCTTTGGGTCAGCTCAATTCTGGGTGACCGCCTTTTATACGGCATTAAAAGGTTGCCGACTTCAATGGTT
>Ga0315555_1002492_pt1 | contig 12908 bp, 16 predicted proteins | sample SalMarSW160380MG_FD_202113 | JGI IMG/M metagenome (GOLD analysis project Ga0315555, IMG submission 202113) | Salt marsh sediment microbial communities from the Plum Island Ecosystem LTER, Massachusetts, United States - Salt Marsh Sediment SW1603-80 ...
TGGACAATAAAATAATGGAAACCATTATTTATTTGAGCCTTGTTTTTGTAATTGGCATATTTTTAGCTATCACACTTACAATTTTTATTATTACATTACAATTCAGTAGGCCCATTGCCCATCTGACTGATATGGCCTATAAGATCAGCATGGGAGATTTTGACAAGCCAATTCGCGTTCAGGTTAAAAATGAGATAGGTGTCTTAGCCGAAGCTATTGAAAGAATGAGAGAAAGTTTGAAGTCTTCCCTAGAACGTCTCAAAAGTCGATAATTTTTTAGCAACAGAGTTTATAAACGTAAGGAGACCCAGATGGTCCAGGTGAGAAAATTAAAAGATGGCAGCCGGCAAGTGATCCTCACGGCTAAACAATTCGATGATATTACAAAGGTATTATCTGAACTGGCAGCCAAAACTAAAGCTTCAACCATTTTACTTGCCGATATCAGCGGTCAGTTGATTACCCAGCGGGGTAACACCGAAGATATAAATACCGCCATTTTGAGTGCATTGGCCGCCAGTGATTTTGCAGCCACCTCGGAAATGGCAAAATTGGTGGGAGAAGATGCAAAATTTAAATTACTCTTCCATGAAGGGGAAAAACGAAATGTTTACCTCTCAAATATAGGTGACAATTTTTTCCTGGTGGTCGTTTTTGATGTGAGTGTTACTCTTGGTCTGGTGCGTATTTATACCAAAAAAGCAATCCACAGCCTGATCCAAATTTTTGAAGAAAGTGAACAGTCTGAAGATGCTAACAAAATCATTGACAAAGATTTTTCAAGTATGTTGGGTGATATGCTTGATGACTCCTTCAAATAAATCATACGCGAATAGAATATTGTGTCAATCAAACTTACGGGGATGTTGAATGTTTATTAATTGGGCTTTACAGGAGATTAATCTTAAAATTGTATATTATGGTCCCGGAATGAGCGGTAAAACTACGAATTTAGAATACATTCATTCCAAATTAGATCCTTCTCTAACTGGTGAACTGGTTACCTTAAAGACCAAGGAAGATCGTACTATATTTTTTGATTTTATGCAGATTGAAGTCGGAAGAATAAAAGGCAAAAAACCCAAATTTAATCTCTATACCGTACCGGGTCAGGTCTATTATGCCTCCAGCCGTAAAATCATTCTGAATGGTGTGGATGGCATAGTCTTTGTCGCCGATTCCCAGAGAGATCGTATGGAAGGGAATATTGAAACATTGCTGGATCTGGAAAATAATCTTCTGGCCTCAGGATTTTCACTGGAAACCTTCCCCTGGGTGATACAATACAATAAACGGGACCTTCCCAATGCCGAATCCGTAGCGTTTCTTCAGAAAAAATTAAACTTCTTCAATGTTCCTCAATTTGAAGGTGTTGCCATCAAGGGAACCGGCGTATTTGATACTCTGAAATCTGTCATTAATCAGGTGATTCAGCATGTACAGAAGCAGTTGTAAGTAAAATTTCAGCTGAAAATTCCCATAAAAAAAGCCATCCGGATACAGACTTCGGATGGCTTTTTCATATTAAATGGATTTGGGGTGCTTATTCGGAATCTCCTTTTTCCGCCCATACCTGAGTCAGTTGCACAATTGTCTCAACCGCTTTTTCCATATCCTGGATGGAGATCCATTCTCTCTGGCTGTGAAAATTGTGACCCCCGGTAAAAATATTAGGAGTGGGCAATCCCATGTACGACAAACGGGCACCATCTGTACCCCCCCTGATCAGATTTTTTACCGGAGTTAATCCGGTTCTTTTGATGGCTTCCATGGCATAATCTACTACCTTAGGATGTTTTTCCAGTATGTACCGCATGTTGCGGTAGGATTCATCCACCTTAAATTCTCCGGTGGCACCCGGAAAACGGGAAAGAGATTCCTGCATGAGGGTCTTCAGAAATTCTTCTTTTTCTTTAAGGCCTTCTACTGTAAAATCGCGAATTAAAAATTTTATACTGGATGTTTCAGTCCCACCGTTAATGGCATGGGGATGAATATAACCCTCTCTTTTTTCAGTAGTTTCTGGGGACATGCGGTCAGATGGTAGGTGATCGATTATATCAGCCGTTACTTTAATAGAATTGACCAGTTTGTTCTTGGCATATCCGGGATGGATGTTTATGCCCTTGATGGAAATAGTTACGGTGTCTGCACAAAAAGTCTCATCTTCCAGTTCCCCTGCAGTTTCTCCATCAATGGTGTAAGCATATTTCGCACCAAAACTTTTTACATCGAAATATTTTGTGCCGGTTCCGACTTCCTCATCTACGGTAAAGGCAATTTTAATATCTCCATGTTTTATATCGGCATTATTCAGTAAAATTTCCACAGCGGTCATAATTTCTGCTAATCCCGCCTTATTATCCGCTCCCAGCAGGGTGGTGCCGTCTGAGGTGATTATATCATGTCCCACGCAGTTTTCCAGGGCCGAATCTATGTCGGGTTTGATTACCTGGGCGTTATCTTTGGGCAGGATGATTTCGCCCCTCTGATAGTAGCGGTGTATTACCGGTTGTACATTTGCACCCGAAACATCGGGAGAGGTATCCACATGGGCGATAAATCCGATAGGCGGTACTTTTACCGGATGAGTGGCAGGAAGATTAGACGGCAACGTGGCGAAAACATACCCATGTTCAGTTAACGTTGCATCCGTAAATCCCATTTCCTGTAATTCCTTAAGCAATAACCTGGAAAGCTCCAGTTGTTTTGTGGTGCTGGGGTATGAGGAAGAATTTTCGTCTGACTGGGTATCAATTCTGACATAATTCTGAAACCGTTGCACCATCTTATCACTATTTATTTTCATGAACCTTCTCCTTAAATGTATTTAGCTTTATGAAATATTATATATGATGAAATCTGTAAACAAACGCTATTATTTTTTAAGAAATCAAATAATTGCTTTACAGGTGAAACCCGGAGGGTTAATTTATCGTATCGTAGATGTTATCAGAAGGAGATCCTATGGAAATATTAGGTATTCTTATTGCCCTGGTGGTGGGAATATTACTGTTAAAAGTATTATTCTTTATTTTGAAAGCAGGTTTTTTTGTAATAACTTTGCCGATTCAAATACTCTTTGGTGTTCTGGGTGTGGTGATCATTGCTCTTCTGGTTCCTCTCATCATATTGCCTGTAATGCTGGCGGTGGTTATTCCCATTTTACCATTTCTGCTGATAATTGCCGGAATTATTTTTCTTGTCAAGCTGGCCGTTTAAATATTCCGACATCACATGATTGGCAATATATTTTGAAAGGATTAACTGATTTCTAATTTGAAGGGAAAGATAAAGACGTATTATCCGTTCCGGGTGGGATGAATGTTTGTAATTATACAACCTAACAGAAACTGAATTGTTTTTTCTACCCCGGGGCTTACCGGCCTTCCCAACTGCATACTCTCTGGTTGAATTCCCAGAAAATAATCAGGTATATCGCGAAACTCCTTCAGGAAAGAAAATAGAACTACGGGAGAGAAATTATGAGTGGAGACAGCAAAATGATTTATTTCCCCGGATTCAATTATGCGGAACTCACCCGGCTTTCCACCCCAGTTAATAATATCGATCCACAACCGGGATTTCCCGGACATTTCGCTGATTTTTCTCAGGTAATTTTCCGGATTACCATAAACATTTAAGGCGGTTGGATATCCACCTTCCTGCAGTTTTTCGACCAGAACAATACCTGCCGCATCATCTCCTCTCAGCTCATTTCCTATGCCGATAATCAAAGGCGTTGATTTAAGAATTTTCTTTAGTTTTGTGAGCTGTTCGTCCATTATTCCTTCATTGATTAAGCATAATTTAATCTAAAGATTATATGGAAAATAAAAAAACCATAAGGTAAAAACGGTCATCTTATGGCTTAATAAAAGGTTCTGTGCAATAGGACGTGAATGAAGGACTATCAAAAAAAAATATTATCCCCATTCCTCTTTCAGTAGAACATCCCTTCTGCAGGTAGGGCAGATAACTCTTACCATGTCCCAGCGGTCAATCTTCCTGTAATCCCTGGGGGAAACCGGATCCAGAATGCCGAATTCTTTCATTTTAGTTAGATATATAGTTGGGTTGGAATAGGCAATAGTTCCCAGTTTTTCATACAGATTCAGTAACTGGGCTTTAGGTGAAATGACTTTGCTACATAATTCGCACAATATCAGTTCATGCTCTATACTTTCTTGAGCTTCACTTTCATCAAAATAGGAGAGTTCGTATTCCCGGGAAAGTTGAATTCCCTTTTCGGTTGTGCAGTTCAATTCACATTCTCCGCAGAAAATACAGTTTCCATAATTACAGGTTATTTTACGAACGGCTTTGTTTTCGGTAATTATATCCTCCACTTTTATAGCTCGTGCCGGGCAAACTTCGGCGCAGGCGCCACATCCGATACAGAATTCTTCATAATATTTGGGTGCCGCCCGTAAGTTATCTGGTACAGGTGTAGGTTTTTTCGGGAATGGATGGGTGTAGGGACCTTTGACCAGAGCCGTTATGGCTTCTTTTAGTTCCCGTACTTTTGGCAGATACATGGACAACCTCCGTTGAGATAAGACCGGATTATTAAATAAAACTGAATTTATTCACCTGATTTTTGCGGGAAATCATCATGATATTTATCCATGACACTCCCTTCCCAGAGCGGGAAACCGGCGCGATGAGATCCCCGGGAGATGGCATGAGCGGCTGTTGGAGCCGTGAGGAGAACAAATACAATACACAAAATGGCTTTTATAGAAATGCTGTTCCATCCAAAGTGTATTGCCACCGCCAGGAGGATCAGCACTGTTCCCAGAGTGACACACTTGGTTGATGCCTGAAGCCTGTTATAGATATCAGGAAAACGGATTAAACCGGTGCATCCGGCAAAGTTAAAAAAGAGTCCAATAGAAACAAGGATAATTATGAGATTACTCATCGAATGTTCTCCCTTCCAGATATTTCGCCAGGGCAATGGTGCCTATAAAGGCCAGCAATGCCCAAGAAATGGCAACATTCATGTACAGGTCTTTTCCGGTGAACAGCGAAAGAACCGCACAGAAATCCACCATCAGGATGCCCAGAATATCGATAGCTACGGTCCTGTCCGGAGGCGTGGGTCCTGCTCCTACCCGGTATAAACAGAAGAAACTGCAAACCAACAGTACAATAAGAAAAATAATCATGATCACTCCACAAATTTTTTAAAGGTGGAAAGCCAGCGCTTTTTACTCGAATATTTTTTTTAGAAACTTTTCAAATTTGCTGACGATCAGAAGGGTTTCAACATCAGGATCATCTGATATAATATTAATCCAGTGAACATAGAGATTATCATCAATAAAATCCACAGTCAGTGTACCGGGAGTTAACGTGATGGAATTGGCCAAAAACGTCCGAGCTACCTCGCTCCGCAGATTGGTTTTTACCTTTACAATTCCCGGGCGTATAGGAATTTCCGGATGAAACACCCGATAAGTAACGTCCAGATTAGATTTTATCACATACCATAGAAATACCGGAAGAAAAACAAGCCCCCAGAACAGTCTGACAGGATTTAACAATTTGAGGATTTCGGCAGGGAAAATGTCACTGAACATCAGCACAATAATGAGTGCCGCCACCATACCGGCGATTACATCGGGTATTTTAACAGACCAGACGAATGCCGACCAGATGGCTACCAGCAATACAAATTCAAGGATTCTTTTTAACATAAGGAATAACTCCTGATAATTTTTAGGGCAAGGCATACCGCAGATAGTTATTCGGATCCAGTAATATATTGCGGGCGGATTCAAGGACAGCCGGTCCGTAGAAGGGATATAATACACCCAGACCAATACAGAGAATGGCAAGAATCACCATACCGGTTATCATAAGAGCAGGAACTTCTTTAATGTCCTGCAGGCGTTTGGGAAGGGATCCGAACAGGGAATACTTCTGCACTTTTACGAAAGAGATGAGGGTCATAAAACTGACGAAAACCGTTACCGCACCCAGGAAGTAAAATTTAGCCTGGAACAGAGCAATGATGATCACCAGCTTGCTCCAGAAACCGTTGAAGGGAGGAACTCCGGAAATTGACAGAGCCGCAATAGAACAACTTGTTCCCGTCCAGGGCATTTTCTTCATGAGACCTCCCAGCTGTTTAAGCTGCCGGGTTCCGGTAGTATATTCAAACGCGCCGGAGCAGAGGAACAGCAGTGACTTAAAAACGGCATGGTTGAGAAGATGAAAAAGTCCGCCCAGAATACCCAGCGGCGTTGCCAGTCCTATACCTACCATCACATATCCCATCTGGCTGATGCTGTGGTATGCCAGAAGCCGCTTGAAATCCCATTGGCCAACAGCTAGGAATACACCAACCACCATGGATAAACCACCCAGGACCAGCAATACTGTCCTGATTATGGGCACAATACCCATTATGACAAAGAAGATGCGGGCCACGCAATAAATACCAAGAGCTTTTATGATAAGCCCGGACAGCATGGCGGAAATGGGAGCAGGAGCAGAAGGATGTGCATCGGGCAGCCAGGCATGGAACGGCACCATAGCGGATTTCAGACCAAATCCCATAAGAAATAATGCAAAGGTAAAAAAGAGAAGATTCTTTGAAATTCCCTGGTGAATCACATTGGACATATCCGCCATATTCAGGGTTCCGGTAACCGAATACAGCAGCGCGATTCCCAGCAGGATAATGGAAGAGGAAACGCCGCCCAGCACCAGATATTTAAAAGATGCTTCAAGTTCTTCTGCCTCTACTCCAAAGGCAACCAGCGCATAGGATGCAATGGAGGCGATTTCCAGAAAAACAAACAGATTAAAAAAGTCACCGGTTAAAATGACTCCGTTCATACCGGCAATCATCAGAAGGTAAAGGGAATAGAATTTGTTCTGGGCTGTATATTGCTGCATATAAGGCAAGGCAAAAAGGGTAACCGCCAGAGTGATGATGGAGACAATCAGAATAAGCAACTGGCTGAGTGGATCCCATACCAGGGAAATTCCCAGAGGAGGCGGCCATCCCCCCACTGCATAAAAAAAGGATTCATGTCCCAAGAAACGTAAGGACAGCCAGAGCAGGAATATTACCACCGACAGGGTGAGATAAGATGAAATATGTCTGAATACTTTCGTCAATAAAAGATTAATAAATGCCATCCCTAAAGGTGCCAGAACAAAAATGGGAAGCCAATTTTCCATATATGATTACCCCTCAATATTCTGAAATATTTTGCATATTTGTCTCATGTATTACCGGACTATCCGTGTAACCGCCGGATTTCGCTCATATCGAATGTTTTGTATTTCTCATATAACCGCAGAGAAATAGCAACCATCAGTGCCATGATGCTGAGTCCGATGACAATTGAAGTAAGAACCAGTACCTGGGGAAGCGGATCGACACTTTGCCGGACAAACTGTGCCTTATTCATATCCGGCAGAAGAATAGGCGGAATACCGGCGTCTTTATATCCCAGCAAGATGATAAACAGGTTAATGGCATATTCCATCACGACCATACCGATTATTTTCTTTACCAGGTGTTTTTTGGCGATGAGGCAATAGAGACCCATCACGAAAAGAATAGAATTCAAAAAGTAAATCAGCATTATATGTGCCTTTAATTGGTTTTAAAGTCAGATTAATAGTTTCCGTTCTCTATATTTGATCTAATCTTCATCTTCAGTACTGATGAGACCGGACACAAATCGGCCGAAGATGGTTAAAGCCATGAAAACCGCAAAAACACTGGCAAACACTTTAATTCCGATAGCAATATTAATAAGCAGAATGGTTCCGGAACTGAAGAGACCGAAAGGATTACTTTTCTCGATAAAATTCATAAAGAAATAACCGCCGGTATATCCGATCAGGGCAATAAGCCAGAAAGTAAACGCACCCAGGTTATCCAGAAGACTGGCATAGAAATCACTTAATTTACCCAGGGACATCCTCTTACCGAAAGAGAGAGTCATCAGTATCATACCGCAAGCCAGCATAATTCCTCCGGCAAATCCTCCTCCCGGAGTCAGGTGCCCGTATAAGGTAATATAAATACCAAACAAAAAGATGATACCGATCAGTAATTTGGTCGTTGTTTTTACGATGAAGGTCATTCCTTCCATATTTGGGATCCTGAGTTTTAAGGGTTCATTGCAATGAAGATGAATTCATGTTTTTAACAAATCTGAGAGTATGCGATTTTTTTCAGGCAGGCCGACAACTGCCTGTACAGGGGGAGAAGGCAGAACAGGTCCCGCTGCCCATTCCGGATGATGCTAAATATGGGTATCACCCGATTCTCTTAGTTCATCCAGATCCACCGGCAGGTCTTCTTTTTCGGGAATGCCGACCCGGATTTTATCACTTTCTTCTTTCTTTTTCTTGCCTTTGGCACGAAGAACAACAAAAGCACCCAGAATGGCGGTGAAAATAACAGAGGCCTCACCCAGAGTATCATAAGCGCGATAATCCAGCAGAATAGCCATAATTACGTTGGATGCACCTGTCTGGTCAACACTATTCTCCAGGTACTGGCTGGATATGCGCATCAACGGTTCACCGAAAGCGGGGAGTCCCTGGAAGGCCATGAATGCAAAAACCAGGAAGAGTCCGAAGAAAATAAGACTGCTCAGAATAGCAAAGGTATCCCGGTGTTTGGTAATGGAGGTGTTGTCCAGGGTTACGGTTGACCTGATCAGGACAATGAGAACGATAATTTCAACAACTACCTGGGTAATAGCAATATCAGGCGCTCCAAGAAACAGAAACAAGATGGACAAAGCCATACCAACTGCTCCGGCCGAAATAACGGATGCCAGAATATTCCGTGCTTCAATAGCTATGATTGAACCGATAATACAGAAGATCAGCAAAGAGTAGAACAGAAATACCATGGTTTATCCTTCAATCTCATATGTTTAATTGCTTGAAATTTAATTATTGCAAAACCAGCAGTATGAAACTCAGAATTCCCAGGCCGATGACACACCAGGCCAGGTAGGTGGAGAGAATACCATCATGCAGCTTTTTTAACACATTAACCACCAAAAGCCCCAGTCCACTGCTGATGTTATATACATCGAATATTCCCTTATCACTTTCCCTCAAAAACCCACCCAGTAACTTTGTTTTTTCCAGGAATTCATAAAAATTGCCAGCAAGTAACCGTTCTTTTTTAATTTCAAACTGTTCGCCCCCAATGAACAATGTATCAACTTCACGCACTCTGATGCGGCTGATATAGAAGATAATCCCTCCTATAATCAGGCCAATCATCAACAGGATGGTGGCCAGTGTGGGATTCCATAAGGCAGTGCCCAGGGTGATGGTCTGACCGACTTCCGCCAACTTGCCGGAAAGCACGGGTTGGATGAAATGATTAATGGGGAAGGATGCGAATAAGCCAAAGAGAACACATAGTAAGGCCAGAATACCCATGGGAACAATCATGGTCCAGGAAACATCATTATATTTCCGGCGGGATTCGCTGCCTGCCGGCAGATCCTTTCCCTCATACTTCTGCCCCATAAAAGTACCATACAGCAATTTGAGAAAACTGGCCAGGGTAAGGGCGCTGCCGAACATGGCAATGAAAAGAAATATCATGAAAATCATGGACCGGCCCTCTACCAGGCCCTGATAGATCATCCATTTTGAAACGAATCCATTGAATGGAGGAACACCGGAGATAGATAAAGCAGCAATAAGACAGGCACCAAAGGTAAAGGGCATGGAGCTGGACAAACCTCCCAGTTTGTCAATATCTGTGGTTTTTGTTCGGGTCTCTACCGAACCTGCTGTAAAAAAAAGACAACTTTTATAGATGGTATGATTTAACATATGGAAAAGGCCTCCGGCTATACCGATGGGATTGCCGGTACCTATTCCCAGCACCATGTAGCCCACCTGGCTGATGGCATGATAAGACAGGAGTCGTTTCAGGTCATGCTGTACCACCGCCACAAAAACTCCCCCGATGATGGTTACTGCACCTGTAATCATAATGATATAAGATAAGGTAGACTGTGCCGGGAGAATAAAAACATCCAGCGTTATCCGGGCCAGCAGATATATTCCCAGAAGTTTGTCAAGTGATGCCGGCAGAAATGCAATAACCGGCAGGGGAGCACTTTCGGCAGCGGGAGGAATCCAGGAATGAAGGGGAATGGCACCCGCCTTGGCAATGGCGGCAATGAACATTAATAAAAAAATTGTAATTGAAACAGGATTTCCCAGCTGTATACGCAATGCCGAAATGTTCCAGGTGTTGTAAAATATTGGAAGAAGCAGTACGGCCAGTAAGAGGGCAACGTCGGTAAATCCCAGAATTGCAAGGGCTTTTCCGGCAGCCATGGCGGCGGATTTGCCCTGGCCCATCGCAATCAGATAGAAAAGCAGCAGGGTAAGGATTTCCCAGGCAATCAGCAGAATGAAAAAGTTATCGGCCAGCACAACGGTGGCAGAGCTGCCAAGCGTGAACATCAAAAAGGGAAAATACAGCTGGGATATTTTCCTCTCCCGGAAGAATCCCGCCGAATAGAGCGATGTTAATAAAGTAAAGAGACCCAGAAAAAGCAGCAGGAAACGTGAGAAATTGTATAATCGAAAATCAAATGAAAAATCAATTGTCGACAACTGAAACCATGGTATTTGCAGGAACTGGTCGTTGATGGAAAAGCTTTGAATAGCATCTTTAATAAAGACGAGACTGCCAATGACTGCTACCGTCTCCTGAAAAAATTTCAGTTTCCGCGGTATGATAAGGCTGATAAATCCTGCCAGAAAAGGAACGTAAAGGAATGTTAAGAGGTCCATGGAAATAACTCCGCTTCAAATAAGCTTTCTGTATTTTGATTAATGTATATGCTATTTGTTAAAACAGGTATTTCCGCAAGCGGGGAAGATCAGGTTCCACTCCCAGCTCGCTTGCAATCGTGAGGGTTTTTTTGCGGCTTATGTCAAGAAGATCATTCTGAGACCATTTTAGGGATCGTCCCCTGTCACGGGCGGAGATCATGCGTTCCGTGCAACTGTAGCAGGGATCAACCGCTGCCAGGGTAATGGTGACGTCGGCGACCTGCTGGCCGATGCAGGATGCATGAAAGGATGGTACATTAATATAACTGGGTGCCCTCACCTTAACCCGCTCGGGATAGTTTGTGCCATTGGATCGCACATAATGGATATCTTCACCGCGCGGTGCCTCGTACCGGCCAATTCCTTCTCCCGGAGGAATTTCACTGATTTTTCGCAGGTAGTCACCCTTTGGTATCTGTTTAACCGCCTGCCTCAGGATTTTAATGGATTCCAGGGTTTCAAACACCCTGACCAGGAATTTATCATATACGTCGCCATTATTCAGCACAATCACATCCCAATCAAGGTAAGGATAAGCTGCATAAGGATCGTCCCGGCGCACATCGATATTAATCCCTGATGCCCGTGCAGTTGGTCCCACCACGCAATAGTTTACGGCATCCTTTTTTGTCAGGACGCCGACACCACGCAGGCGAGCTTTCAGAACCGGATCATCCTGTACCGCCCCGGCGATCATTTTGATCTTAGGTTCAATTTCATCCAGGGTCTTCAGCAAGGCTGCAAATTTCTGATCATCCAGATCCCGTCTCACGCCACCCGGTTTCAACATGCCACAACTCTGCCGGTTGCCGGTCAGAATTTCCATCATATCCAGAATGGGCTCCCGGTATTTCCAGGTCCACATAAATACCGTGTTGTACCCGATAAAATGACCTGCCAGTCCCATCCATAACAGATGACTATGGATTCTTTCAATCTCTCCCAGAATGGTCCTGATATATTTAGCCCTTTCCGGAATATCTATATTCAGTAGATCTTCCACTGCGTTGCAAAAACATATCGTATGGGTTATGGAGCAGATACCGCAGATTCTCTCCACCAGGAAGACTACCTGATCATAGGTTTTCTGCTGAGCAAGCAGTTCAATTCCCTTATGGATGTATCCTATATTTACGTCGATGTCGATAACCGTTTCACCTTCAACGGTTAAAACAAAATTTTCCGGTTCATCCTGAAGGGGATGAAAGGGACCAATCGGAATTATGGATCGCATTGATAACTCCTTGTCGGGTGATGCTTATAATGTTAAAAATTTGATAATCATTTTACGGTTATTTTTTTATTTCCTTAACCGGAGAGAAATAGTTTACTTTGGGGATTAGACCGTGTTTTTCTTTGAATTTTTTAATATCAAAGTCTTTCCGGAAGGGGAATTCATTTTCGCCGATTAATTCCGCTTTCACCAGCCGCTTCAGGTTCGGATGGCCTGTAAATCTGACTCCCAGAATGTCATAGATTTCACGTTCAATCCAGAGGGCTCCGGGGATAACCGACGCCATGGAGTCCAGTGTTGGATTATCATGAGGGGCCATAATTCTCAGGGTACAGATAAATTTGTCCCTGTCGAATGTAAAATGATACAATACCTCAAATCCTTCCCGGATATGAATTCCGGTCGCAGTAGAGAATTTGGCACCCATGTCTTCAAATAGAATCCGGGCAAATGTAATGAGATTTTCACGGGAAATCCGGATATAGACCCGTTTATGGGAATGCATCTGAACATCAAATTCCGTGTTTGACTTCTCTTTCAGTTGTCCGACAAATTCGTCAATGGTCATTTTAACTCCAGTTGCATGATGATTAAAAACAATTTTTGTGAGGACGATTCTGGTGTCATTGTGCCGATTAAATTTTCTGAAGTGCTTTTACCAGGGCCATGATCATGGTTTCCGGCTTGGGAGGACAGCCTGGTATGTATACAAAGGTGGCATAAGGATCAACTTCTTTAATGACTTTGTCCACTGGACCGGCCACACTGTATGCATCCTTGAATATTCCCATACTGCAGGCACATGCCCCGATGCAGG
>Ga0315555_1002494_pt1 | contig 12902 bp, 12 predicted proteins | sample SalMarSW160380MG_FD_202113 | JGI IMG/M metagenome (GOLD analysis project Ga0315555, IMG submission 202113) | Salt marsh sediment microbial communities from the Plum Island Ecosystem LTER, Massachusetts, United States - Salt Marsh Sediment SW1603-80 ...
ATTTTGAATGAGGTTGATGAATGACATTCCCCTTCGATTTTGGCAGATTAAGTAGATAGTAAGAATACAGAATACCCAAAATCGCTAAATAATACGAGTCTCTAAAGATGATTGTCAGGGAAGAAGTTAGCCTCAGGTATGACCAGGAAAAAGCCACGTAGCTTTTAATTGCAATCCACCCACCCACTTTTCACTCGTGCGATTACGGGCGCCCGGGATGAACCTCTTCCGTATGCCTATCTTCGTTTGGACGGCTTTTTCCACCGCCATCCTCCCACCAACTGCGTAAGTCCTATATGTATTGATTTATAGCATTATCCTGAAGAAGATTACGGTCCAGAATATTGTTATCGGTGGAGGGGCAGGCGCGATTTCACCGCAGGATTTGCCATCCTTCTGCCTGGCGATAAATCCGAGGGTGGCTATACCATTAGGGATCGTGCCGATAAAATTGCCCCTGTCCTCGGCAATGAACCGGCCCCCACCGGTCACCATGCCTTCCTCAAGGTTTAGGTAACCAGTAACAATAAGGTCCCGGATTACGATTTCACCACCATTGGAAGCCCCTTGCACGTACACTTGCATGTTCGACATCTTGGTTTTGTCCGTGTCAAAGCTGATTCCTGCAGGTAATAATCTGGCGCGATGGGATATTTGAATGAACGATGATTGGGGGGTAGCCCAATCAACGGCGGGGAGGACGCCGCCGAGAACATGGATAAATGTATGCTTATAGGCAAGTAGGTAGGTGGTTAAAACCCGCTCACTTTTATTCTGTAACTTGAATGAGCGTGCCGCGGCCCAGTTTGTACCAATCTCTACCGCCAACCACGGGGGTGGTCCAGCGGTAAATCCATTTGGCGTCCTCGTTGCGCAGGTTGACGCAGCCGGAGCTCATGCGCGTCCCAAAATTGTTATGCCAGTATGTCCCATGGAAACCCACACCGGTGGCGTGGAAGGTACTCACCCAAGGAACACCAGGATATTCAGCGGGAGCGAACGCACTGGTCAGCTCTCCATTGCCCATGTGCCGGGAGGGCAATTTCAACGAGACATTGAAATTTCCGCCGGGTGTATCGGTTGGGATGCCATTGATCGTCGGGGCGTGGCTGGGGAGGCCGGAGGAGATGGGGGCGCGGAAGACCACCTGATCGCCTTCGCAGGCGACCAACGCCTGGCGTTCTAGCGACACGACGATCTTTTTGTGCTCTTCAGGGACGTGGGGGGAAAGCGGGCTGATCTCGGTTTCAGGAATGGGGCGAAGATAGGCAGCCGGCACATAATAGGTTACCCGCAACCGGTCGTCGGTCAGACCGTACCACGGTTGGCCATCAGGACCTTCTTCCAGGTGTGTGATCCAATAATTGGAAGAGTAATAGAGGCGGTAAAGTGGTTGCCAACCTGAGTCGCCAGTTCTGAGGTAAGACTGGGCGATCGGGACGGTCAGCTCGCCCAGCTGGCCGCCCTCAGATAGCCTAGATAGTGGCGAGTTCAAGTGGGAACTTTCCACACGTTGTAGGTAGCCGCTGTGCACAAAGCCCCCCACGGTGCGGTACCACAGAGGATTGTGCTGAGGGCCATGGGGCGAATGGATCTCTTCGATGATGGATATCAGCTGGTCGCGCTGACGTCGGTCCAAGCGTTCGCTTTTGAAGGAAGGTTCAGGATAGACGTATATAACGCTGGCCGTGACTCGCCCGATACCCACTGGCTGTTCTTGATCTTCTGGGGGCAGGATGGCGCGCAATGGGTGAAAGGCCAATGAGGTGAAACTCAAAGCCGAGAGCTTGAGAAAAGCGCGCCTGGAAAGGTCGGTAGGCATCTCGTCACTCGTACCAGATAGCCAGATTCATGCCATTTGTATGAACGTTAATACACGGTCACCCTGGTGCCATAGCCCTTGCGTTCCCAATCATGCGGTTCGGCGACCGGTGTCGACCATCTGTACAACCACTTTGCATCTTCCATGTGCATGTTAACACAACCGTGGCTCATACGAGAACCAAAATTATTGTGCCAATAAGTGCCATGAAAAGCTATACCAGTGGGATCGAAAAAGCATACCCAGGGGACGCCGGGAAGTTCGTAAGCGTTGATCTCATCGGTAAGTTGCCCGTCCCCCATGTGTTTTGAAGGCATTTTTAAGTCAATGGTGAAATTACCGCGTGGGGTAACCGTGGGAATTTCGCTTTGGATTCCGCTCAGATTGGGCAAACCGCTTGAGACAAATGTATGTAGGACGACTTTTTCGTTCTCGTATGCGGTTAGGGTTTGATCCAATAAGGAGACTTCGATACGTTTTTCCCCCGGAGGTACTTCAGGAGAAATAGGGGTCAATTCCTGGCTAGTAACAGGACGCAGATGGGTCGCAGGAACATGATAGTCGATATGTAACAACTCATCGGTCAGGCGATACCACGGTTTTTCATCTGGTCCTGGGTCGACCCCGGTGACCCAGTGAACCGATTGAAAATATAGCCGGTAAAGAGGGGTCCACCCTTCATGGGCAGTGAAACGCATGCTCTGTGTATATGGTACGGTGACCTCTGCCAATTGACCGCCTTTGGCAATTGCCTTTAGGGGGGAGTTTAGATGCGCAGTTTCAACGCGTTGTAAGTAAGCACTGTGACAATAGCCCCCTACAACCTTGTACCAATGTGGGTTCAAGCTTGGGCCATAAGGAGAAAGGATTTCCTCGAAAATGCCCACTAATTCGTCTCGTTGCCTGGACCAAAGGCGATCGCTGTCCAAGGAAGGTTGTTGGAAGACGCCGATTTTAGAGATGGTAACCCGGGCGACACCTATTTTCTCAACCCTATCTTCTGGGGGAAGCATGGCGCGCAAGGGGTGGAAAGCCAATGAGCCGAATGATAACGCGCTAAGTTTCAGAAAATCGCGACGAGATAAGGCATCCCTCCTGCTAATAGACGTAAACAAGGGTGCCATAACCGGTCTTTTCCACTTCGAGAGGCGCATTAACAGGAGTACTCCAACGAAATAGCCATTTAGCGTCAGGGTTAGTTAAATTAACGCATCCATGGCTCATTGGCCAGCCGAAATTATCGTGCCAGTAAGTGCCGTGTAAAGCATAGCCTCCTTCAGCGAAGAAACTGGTCCAGGGCACGCCCACAAGTTCATACGCTTCTAAATCTAAGTCGCCGCCCATCAACCGGCCATCGCCCATGTGCTTAGAAGGCATCTTTGAATAAATATGAAAGCGTCCTTTGGGTGTCTCGGTTGGAGCGCGGTTCCTAGTAGCTGTGCTGCTGGGAATTCCAGAGGAAACCTTTGCCTGATAAACTAATTGATCTCTTTCGTATGCGGTTAGCTTTTGTTGCGCCAGGTCGATCTCGATGCGTTTTTCATTGGCAGGGATATCGGGGGAAAGCGGTGATATTTCACCTTCGGTAATAAGGCGCATGTGGCTGGCTGGTATATGGTAATCCACGGGTTGAAGTTCATCGGTCAGGCGGTACCAGGCGTTGCCGTCGGGTCCCTGATCAATTCCTGTTACCCAATGGGTGGTCTCGTAATAGAGGCGGTATTCCAGCCGCCAGCCATCATAGCGGGTGTAGCGGTAGGATTGGGTATAAGGCACGGTGACTTCACCGAGCTGACCGCCAGCCGGGATTTGTCCTGCCGGTTCATTGAAGTTAATCTTTACACGTTGGAGATGGGTGCTGTGTAGATAGCCACCCCATACACGATACCAACGCGGGTTATAAACCGGTCCGGTGGGAGGATTCAGTTCGTAATAGATTTGGACCAACTGATCGCGGTAACGCTTGCCCACGATCTGGCTCTCGAAATCGGGTTGGCCTAATAGATCCAATTCGCGGGTTGTTACCCGGGCGATCTGGCCGTAATCCTGATCTCCCTGGCGCGGGAATACCGGGCGGAAAGCCAGACTGCCCAGTGCTAACCCCCCGAGTTTTAAAAATTCGCGCCTTGAAAACCTTTTGGGCATGATTGCCCCATTCTAACCGATAGAATTGGAGAAATCAAGTCGGGTATGGGTGTATGTCAATTTGGAGGCAGGTTTGGCCTGGTGACTGAAGTCACTGGGACAAAAGCGCAAAATCCGCCCTTCGGTGGATTTAGAACCTGGCGCAGTTCAGGTTTTGCGTTCTTGTTGGAGCAGATTTATCTGCCGTTGCATCAAAACTGACATGCATCTGTCAAGTATACAGGCCAGGGTGTGCCATTGGTAGGGCGATTAATCCCCTTCGATTGTTTCGATAGCGGGCCGTTCTTCATTCAGTAATTGTAAGAATACATCCACGACCTGGGGATCAAAATGACTGCCAGCCACCGGCGCGGCGGCGCAGCAGCACGGCGAAAACAATTCAAGGTGGGCTATAATTACCATACAGGAAATCATCGCTGTCCAGTTTTTCTGATATAAATCTTTCTGGAGATATCATGCATCTTTATCAGGCGCTTGCCGCTCGGGTGGACCAATGGCGGCGTGCGAAATATCCCCACGATCAATATCCCGCCATTTCAGAAATATTGGAGTGGGCGACCGATCCGGAAGTCGCTGCTTTCCGCTTGCGACAACCACAGGTGCGCGCCCTGGAAACATACTGGTATCTGCGCCTGGTAGAAGATACTCCCCATATCATCGACCTGTACAACCGCTTATTTACCCGTACCACCGAACGCCTGGCGGCACTTGGCTTAAACCATCCCGACTTGCACGGCTTGGCATTGGATATCGGGTATGAAGGACTGATCGAGCGCGTACAGATCGACGATGACCTGGTGCGCCAATATCGGCTGGAAGCACTGCGAGAAACCCTGACCCTGGAATATCCCTCCTACATCTTGGCCCTGGCGATGGGAGCGGGCAAAACGGTTCTAATAGGAGCCATCTTCGCCAGCGAGTTCGCCATGTCCCAGGAGTATCCCGAAGATCGCTTTGTGCAAAATGCGCTGGTCTTTGCTCCCGGTAAAACCATAATCGAGGCGTTGCGCGAGCTGGCAGAGATGCACTATGAATCGGTTTTGCCACCCCGCATGTACAAGCCTTTCGCTGCCAGCGTGAAGCTGACTTTCACCCGCGATGGTGATCCCACCATCCCAATTATCCCCGGCAGCTTTTTTAACGTAGTGGTGACCAACACCGAGAAAATCCGCATTCAGAAAGAGTCGATCCGCAAATCCGATCTAGGTCCGCTGTTCAGCAAGCAGCAGGAAGACCAAGCCCGGGCAGAAGTCGCCAATCTGCGCTTACAGGCTATCGCCAGCCTTCCGAACCTGGGGATTTTTTCGGATGAAGCCCATCATGTCTACGGGCAGGCCATGGACCGCGACCTGAAAAAGGTTCGCTTGACGGTCGATTATTTGCATAATCCTCACCCGGCTGGCTCGCCGGAGCGCAGTGCGCACCAGTCCAATCTGATCGGTGTGATCAATACCACCGGAACGCCGTACTTCAAGCACCAACCGCTCAAAGACGTGGTGATTTGGTATGGGTTGAGCGAAGGCATCCATGATGGGATTCTCAAGGAGGCCTCGGGGAACATCCAGGCATTCGATTTTGAGGGCAAGGTGGAAGCCTATTTGTCGCACGTGGTCGAGACTTTTTTCAATGATTACGGAAAAATATCCCTGCCGGACGGGACGCCGGCAAAACTGGCGGTCTTTTTTCCGCAGACCGATGACGTGGAAGCCTTACGCCCGGTGATCGAGCAAACCATGCTGAAGATGGGACATTCGCCCACCCAGATCGTTGAACACCATACCCGGCATGAAGAAAAAGAAGAGTTCGACCGGTTTAATCATTCTCCGAAAAGGGTTGCGTTATTGGTGGACCGCGGCGTGGAAGGATGGAATGTGCCCGCCCTGTTTGCCTGTGCCCTGGCACGGAAGCTGAAGTCCTCAAACAACTTCGTGCTGCAGGCGGCCTCGCGCTGCCTGCGCCAGGTTCCGGGCAATACGATCCCGGCCCGTATTTATCTTTCACTGGATAACTGCTCGATCCTGGATCGCCAGCTTCAAGAGACTTTTGGCGAAACCATCGCTGACCTGAACCAGACTCAAACCCGCAGCCGCCGAGCTACCATCACCCTGCGTAAAGTCGATCTCCCACCGCTGGTGATCCGTAAGAAGGTGCGCACCGTCGTGCAAATGGATACAGAATTCGAGCCATTATATCTCCAAAGACCGGAAGATCTGAAACCAGCCTCCATGACGGTCGTCACCTATGATCTTTCAGACCAACCGGGAGATTCAGAGGTGTTGCGTCAGGTGCGAGATGGGGTTGAAATCGAAATTGCAGAGCAAACCATCGATCGTTTTTCTGCGGCAGGAGAATTAGCCCGTCGTTACTACCTGTCACCCATGGATATCTATCAGGAGCTATGCCGGGTTTATCCTGATGGTCCTGATTTGCCCATGATGCATATCGATGGCCTGGCAAGGCAGATCGAAGAACAGACCCGGCGCTATGCATTGCAGGAGGAGACCGTCGAGGTGGCCCTGGCGTTGGTCAAGCCGGATGGCTTCGAGCGCCAGATAGAGGCTGGCGGGGTAGAAACGTATACTGCCGAGATCAGCTATCCCATCGACCGCCAGGCGCTGCTCACTCGTTGGGAAGAATGGCGGCAGGCTGCCGGACAGTTTGGTTTCCACTATGACCCCTACGTGTTCGACTCCAGCCCGGAAAAATCCTTCTTCTTCCAGCTCTTGCATGCCATTCATTTGCACCCGGAGGATGTGGAAGATATCTACTTCACCGGGGCGATAAGCGACCCGCAGAAGACCGATTTCTTCGTAGAGTATCGAGGCGAGGATGGCGGCTGGCATCGCTACACACCCGATTTCGTCTTGCGGCGTAAGGATGGCAGATGCCTGATCGTCGAGATCAAGAAATCCCACGACCGAGATCATCCGGTGGACGGGGAAAACGGTTCGAAAGCCATGGCTACGCGTGCCTGGATTGGTTTGAACCCGGACCGGCTGAAGTACGAAATCCTATTCACCGGCAGTGATGAGGTCGGCTTCGACCAGACTCGTTTTGCCCGGGAATTTATTGAGGAGTGACGATTATGCCCGACGGCACCCCCATCGAGATCAAACCCGCCAAAGGCCGGCCGTTTTTACATTGGGTCGGGAAGCAGCCGCTGCGGCATGTGATCGCTTATCCGGCGCAAAAAGTAGAAGCGTTTTCGGTGGGCGAGCTGCCCGAGGGGGAAGAACAACTCGCACAGTGGCTGGACTGGCCGGCCGAGTACCCCCGCGCCGGCCTTTTGTTTCACGGCGACAACAAAGATGTGCTAGCACACCTGCTGGCCAACGGCTTGCGGGGTAAGGTAAAGCTGATCTACATCGACCCACCATTTGACAGTGGAGCAGATTATGTGCGACAGGTGGAACTTCGCGGTGTCAAAGGGATTACTAAGATTGAAGGCGAAGGATACTCTCTAGGTGAACAAGTCCAATATTCAGATATTTGGGCCAATGACACCTATTTGCAGTTCATGTACGAACGTTTGATTCTCCTTAAGGAATTACTTCAGGAAGATGGTAGCATTTATCTACACTGCGATTGGCGGAGAATACATTACCTTCGTTGTTTAATGGATGAAGTGTTTGGAGCAGAAAACCTTCGCAACCAGGTGGTATGGCAAAGAATCTTCGCCCACAATGATCCCGGACAATTTGGTCATAATGTGGATCATATTTTGTATTACGTGAAAAGCGACGCTGCGCCTTTCAATACCCAATACATTCCATATTCCAAGGAATATGTTGAAAACTTTTACAAATACATTGAGCCGGAAACAGGAAGATGTTACCGTTTGGTTACGATGAGAAGTCCTCACCCGAGGCCCAATCTGATGTATGGGTACAAGGGTTATAAGCCACACCCAAATGGGTGGGCTGTTTCTCTAGAAGTAATGGAGCGACTTGATAGCGAAGGCAGACTTCAATTTCCATCAAATCCTGATGGTCGAATACAACGCAAATATTACTTGGATGAAATGCCGGGAGCGCCTGCTCAGGAATTGTGGACTGATATAAATTCGTTGTCAGCCCAAAGTGATGAACGAGAAGAATATCCCACCCAAAAACCTGAAGAGCTTATTGGACGAATTATCAAAGCTTCCTCCGATCCAGGTGAGACTGTATTAGATTGCTTTTCTGGCTCAGGTACAACCGCCGCTGTAGCCCAAAAGCTCGGCCGGCGCTGGATCGCGGCTGACATCAACAAAGGGGCGATCCAGACCACCGCCAAACGATTGCAGACTATCATCCAGGAGCAGGCCGCAAACCTGAGGGCGCGCCAGCTTGAGTTACCTAATCTGGAGAGCAGAGACGATGATCAAGCGACAGCCCAGCTCTCTTTTACCGTATATCGCGTTAATGACTACGACCTGCAAATCCAGCATAACGAGGCGCTCAACCTGGCCTGTGAACATCTGGGCGTCACCCGCACGAAAACGGACCGCTTCTTCGACGGCACCTTAGGCAAGCGGTTGGTAAAGATCATCCCGTTCAACCACCCCCTGACGCCCCTCGATCTGGATGAAATCAAACGCGAACTGGAGAGCCGCCCGGAAGAAGGGCGCGATGTGGTAGTGGTTTCGTTAGGCAAAGAACTGGCCGCCGACGCCTGGCTGGAAGACTGGAATCGCTTGCGGTCGCGTGGCGATGTGCCAAACAAGATCGAAGCCATCGAGCTGCGCACCGATGCGCGGGTGGGCGGCTTTTTCACACACGAACCGGCTCAGGCCGAAGTGGGTATCCGGCGGGAAGGCGCGCCGGGAACCAGTGAAGAAATATGCGTAGAGATAGCCAATTTCATTTCCCCAACCATCCTGGAGCGTCTGCGCCAGCAATCCGGCGTTTTAACGCCACAAATCACCGATTGGCGATCGATGGTGGATAGCGTCATGATTGATCCTGCTTACGATGGGGAAGTATTCAATATAGCTCTGGCGGATGTGCCGGAGAAAAAGAATGACCTGGTAGCCGGCAGCTACCGGCTACCTGCGCCGGAGGGAGAGACGACGGTGGCGGTCAAGGTTACCGATATGCTTGGGGAGGAAGTAGTGGTGGTAAAAAATTTATAACCTACCGGTACCGTTTGTCCTGGTCAGGTATGACGGTCGCCCTTAACAGCACACCTGTTCGATTGACAAAGGATCGCTTTGATGCTATATTTTTATAGCATATATGCTATAATACGGGTTTCTAACGCCGGGCAGAGTCATGTGGGAGATTGAATATTACGAAAGACCCAATGGGCGCTGCCCGGTTCAGGACTTTTTGAATGATCTTTCGGTGAAGGATGAATTGCCCTTCGTTCTGAGAAAGATTGATTTAATGGCAGAATACGGCTACCGGTTGAAACGACCACACGCAGATTATTTACGTGATGATATCTACGAGTTGCGAACCAAAACCCGAAGTGGAAATATCCGGTTACTATACTTTTTCTTTCTCAGAGAGAAGATTGTGTTGACCCACGGGTTTCCGAAAAAAGCCGGCAAAGTAAGTGATGCCGAGATTGACAAGGCCATCGAGTATCGTAAGGATTACTACCAAAGAAATCAGGGAGCAAAAAAGTGAAACATTCTGAGTACAAGCAGATTGCACGCCAAAAAACCGAATACCAGAAAGTGGTGGACGAACTGCGGCTTGTATTCGCATTTGGGGATGCCGTCTTGAGCGCCCGGCTTGATCGTGGATGGTCACAGGCTGAATTGGCGCGGCGAAGCGGGACTAAGCAAGCCAATATCTCACGGATTGAAGCGGGACTGGCGAATCCCACTCTCAATCTCGTTCATCGATTGTGCCAGGTATTGGAGATTGGTGTACATTTCTCTCCCAGACCGGAACGACCACCCATTACCTATGCTGATGAACCCACTCGCCAGTCAAAAAACGCTTCACTCCTGATAAATAACTGGCCGCAACCGCGGCAATTGGCCGATTGGGAGACGGCCTCCAGACGGACTATGGTTGAAGAGGCCCAGCCATGATTCAGCATGTCTGGTCAGTAGTCTGTCAGAGTACCAGCATAGATACTGATACCAACCGGATCAGCCTGTTCAACGTGTTGGAAAATCTGACGATCTTTAACCAGCCGGAAGAGCCGATCACGCTCCCAATTGGTTTCGAAATTTTCACGCTCTGGACACGCTCCCACGTCGATCAGCCGTGTAAGGGGAGGATGCGGGTTTATTACCGCCATCCATCGGGGGAGACTACCAATCCATTCGAAGTACCGATTGACCTTTCCCAGGTGATCTACTTCCGTTCTCGGACGAGATCGCAAGGGCTGGCGCTTACAACCCCGGGGCGTTATGTTTTCCTGGTAGAAATACAAGATGAGGGGGAAGATGCCTGGCGAACAGTGGCTGAACTGCCAGTGTTGGTGAATTTCCAGCCACCTGATCTATCCAATACGGATGCTGTATCCGAACAACCCCAAACTCAGGCGGGATAAGAGAGTATCAATACCCTAGGCCTCCTGGATTACGAATTCCAGTATTTCAGGTTGTTATCTCTACTGTTCGCGTACTGATAGGTGATATGGGGCAAAGTGCTGGCAGAGTGTCTGGAGTCATCTTAGCAGTCAATTGGCTGCCAAAGGTTTTTCGACAGTCCCAGTTTACAAAAAATGCACTACTTAATGCAACAGGTCCCTGGTTTGATTAATTTCAAAAATTGCAGACCGGGGACCCGCTTCAATACTAGAAAAGGGATTTGATCTATGGTCGGGGCGCCGGGATTTGAACCCGGGACCTCTTGCACCCCATGCAAGCGCGCTAGCCGGGCTGCGCCACGCCCCGAAGATGCCCAGATTATAGCGCGTTCCCGGCAATCTGGCAACTAACTTGACTGTTTTTCACTAGACAGGTTTGATTTATAATCAAACCAATGCGTGCTTGGGTAGGCCTATTCTCCCTTCTTCTGTTAATTGCATCGTCAGCTTGCAATTCGACTTTGGGGTCAACGGATTCGGTGATCCCTTCGCCCTCAGCAACACCTGTGCTGCAACCTGTTTCTATGGTCCCGACCGACACCCCCGTGCCGCCTCCAAGCCCTACTCGAAAACCAGCTGCTTCATCGTCACCAGTGATCACGTTGGAAAGTCCTGCCAGCGAAGTGCCCTCCTTGAAGTTGTGCTCGCCGCTGGTTATGCACCCACTGGCTGAATTATCGGAAATCATCGGAAGTCCTTACGATCCGCCTGCTCCCGGCCGGGAAGAACGTCACCACGGGATTGATTTCGCTTATTACCATTTCGGTGACCGGGATTCCATGCTGGGAGAGGGAGTGCAAGCCGTATTGGCGGGAGTTGTAGCCAGCGCCCTTGAGGATCTCTATCCCTATGGCAATATGATCATGATTGAAACGCCCGCAGATAGACTACCCCCGGAGCTGGTTGAGCAGCTTAGTGCGGAATCAGGCGAGTCGCTCTACATCCTGTATGCTCATATGAATACGTCACCCCTGTTGAAGTTAGGGGACCGAGTGCAGGCCTGCCAGCCTGTGGGTGAAGTGGGCATGAGCGGCAACACGGATATCCCCCATCTACATTTAGAGACGCGTCTTGGTCCAGCCGGGACCGTATTTGAAAGCATGCGCTTCTACGACACGCGTGCCACCCAGGAGGAAATGGATAACTACGTTTTGTGGCGCACCAGCGGCGTTTTCCGCCATTTTGACCCGATGGTATTGTTCTCGTATTACCCGGTTGAGGCCCCCTGAGACGAGCTTTACTCTGGAGGATTTCAACCAGGTCTCAGCGCGGTCTGGGGCTATAAAAGCCGTGCTCGAGCCAGGCTCGCAAGGTGGCGCGGTAGAGCGCCCGTTCGAAGTATTCGCTGTGGGGGGAAAGACCTTCGTAGCCTTTTTGCAGCAGGATTTTCATTAAAGGATTTAACTGTTCGGCGTAATGGCGCATGCCGGCTTCGGGGTGGATGCCAGGCCAGGAATAACACGAGATCACGGTACGCCGGTGCTGCGAAGGGATCGAAGCAGGAACTGTTTTATCCCAACCTGGATCGTCAGGCCGGAAGATATACTGATCCAGGTCTCCCTGGGGAATGCCCTCGACACCGCGGACCACAGGCGGGTCAGCGTCCAGCGTGTAAGGATCCACGGCCAGGTCGGTGATCAGGGCGTGCTCGGGGAGCCAGGCGATCCAATCGTTAGGCACTACCGGTCGGGAAGGGTCACGCCGTTGGGTTGCGTCCACCAAGATGTCTGCCTGACTGAACAATTGCCTCATCATCTCGGGCTGGGAGGTGAGGTTACGGCCCACAGAGATAGCGAGCGAACCGGGCCCACCTGCGCGCAGGTGGTCGTTGTTGCGTTCGATATTGCCCAACTTGGTGGCTGCTTCCACCGCGTGTTTGCCAACCATACCGGTTCCCAGGATGAGTGAATGGATCGGTTGGTTGTCTGGCCGTCTCAACCCAGGCCAGGTTCTCTCGAGTACGTCGAAGGCCGCTTCCAGTCCGTTCCAGGCGACTGCTTTCATGTTTTCGACCAGGCGAAGGTCCCTGTCATCCACCACGCTATCCATCGAGATGGCTTTGATCCGCAATTTCTTCAAAGAAGCCACGCGTTTTGGGCGGGTAGGATAATGCAGCATGGATAGGAGAACGCTCCCTGGTTTTACCATCGGTAATTCTTCCAAGGTTGGCGAGCGCAGCACAATAACAACATCTTGTTGGAAAGCTTGCTGGCGAGAGGCCATGCGCACCGCTTCTTCTCCACGACGGTAGTCATCGAAGGTCAAACCAGATCGCGAACCGTAGCCTTCTTCTATGAAGATCTCGACGTCCAGGTTTAATAGATATTGGATGAATTCCGGCAGGAAGACACGCCTTTCGCCAGATTCTTTCATCATGCGGGGGAAGCCAATGGTTTTCGGTACC
>Ga0315555_1002502_pt1 | contig 12892 bp, 12 predicted proteins | sample SalMarSW160380MG_FD_202113 | JGI IMG/M metagenome (GOLD analysis project Ga0315555, IMG submission 202113) | Salt marsh sediment microbial communities from the Plum Island Ecosystem LTER, Massachusetts, United States - Salt Marsh Sediment SW1603-80 ...
CTTTACGCCTTCAAAACGGACCCGTGGGCTCTACCAAGATGTTGAACGCTTTGGTATTAAAGATAAATCAAGAGGCTAAAATTAAAGAAATACGTCAAGGAGCATATTTGTACTTTGAAGAAGGAATAGGTGGAATGCCCTGGAATGAGTTTACTTTGGTCAAGAAGGAATCAAGGTCTGAACTCGACTATTGAGACTAAGAAGACATGGGGTAGACCTTAACACAGGACACTATAAAAACGACAAAAAAGGAGGCCGCAGCCCCTTTTTAGTTAACTCTTGTTCATCAGATATTGATGGACGGCCTGGGATGAGTTTCTCCCCGCACCCATAGCCAAGATCACCGTGGCCGCGCCGGTCACGATGTCGCCGCCGGCATAGACCCCCTCTCTGGAGGTCTTGCCTGTTGCGTCATCTGCCACTATATACCCCCATTTATTCAGTTCTAAATTGGGAACCGTACCGGTGATGATGGGATTGGCCCCGGTGCCAATGGCGACGACGGCCAGGTCCACATCCAAAGTGAAGTTGGAACCCTCGATGGGGACCGGCCTCCGGCGACCGGAGTCATCGGGTTCCCCCAGCTCCATCTGGATGCACTCCATGCCCACGACCCAGCCGCTTTCGTTTCCGATGTAGCGCACCGGAGCGGTCAGGAACTTGAACTGGACACCCTCTTCCTCGGCATGGTGGACCTCCTCGGCCCTGGCCGGCAGTTCGGTCTTGGAGCGACGATAGACGATATGGACGTTGTCCGCGCCCAGCCGCAGGGCGGTGCGCGCCGAGTCCATTGCCACATTACCACCCCCGATCACCGCCACATTTTTTCCGAGGGCGATAGGGGTATCATATTCAGGGAAGAGGTAGGCCTTCATGAGATTGGAGCGGGTCAGATACTCATTGGCCGAATAGATCCCGCAGAGGTTCTCTCCGGGGATGTTCATGAAGACGGGCAACCCCGCCCCCACACCGAGAAAGACGGCATCATATCCCATCTCAAAGAGTTCGTCCACGGTGAGGATCTTGCCGATGACGTAGTTGTACTTGATCTCCACTCCTAGTCTCTTCAAATAGTCCACCTCGGCGTCCACGATGGCCTTGGGGAGCCTGAACTCCGGAATGCCGTAGACCAAGACCCCTCCTGGCTTATGGAGGGCCTCGAAGATGGTCACCTGGTGGCCAAATTTGATGAGGTCACCGGCCAAGGTAAGTCCTGCCGGTCCTGACCCCACCACAGCCACCTTTTTCCCCGTGGGTGGCGGGATATCGGGCAGGTCCACAGTACCCTGGGCGCGTTCATAGTCGGCCGCAAACCGCTCCAGCCTCCCGACGGCCACGGGATCATCTTTCTTTCCCAGGATACAAAGGGACTCGCACTGTGATTCTTGAGGGCATACCCTCCCGCAGACGGCGGGCAGGCTGTTGTCCTCCTTCAGCTTCTTGGCAGCACCGATATAGTCACCTTCGGCGATCAGGTTTATAAATTCGGGGATCTTGACACCCACCGGGCAGCCCTCAATACACTTGGGCTTCTTGCACTGCAGGCACCGACTGGCCTCTTTCTGAGCGAGCTCAGGGGTGTATCCGAAGGGTACCTCCTTGAAGTTCTTGCTCCTCTCCTTGGGGTCTTGTTCAGGCATCGGTTGCCTGGGTATCTTTTCCTTCTTTTCTTTCTTCTCCTGCTCGGCCATGTCCTTCCCCTCTCTATTGACCCTGTTTCTTTTGAAAGAGATCGTATGACTGCCGCTCCTCCTTGAGGTAGGCGGCTTGTCGTTTTATTAACTCATTGAAGTCGACCTGGTGACCGTCGAATTCCGGACCGTCGACACAACAGAATTGGGTCTTTCCGCCCACCGAAACCCGGCATGCCCCGCACATCCCGGTGGCGTCCACCATGATGGCGTTAAGGCTCACCATGGTCTTGACCCCGTAGGGTTTGGTCGTCTTACAGACGAAGTTCATCATGGGAACCGGCCCAATGCCGACCACCAGCTTGACGTCTTTTCGCTCATCGAGCAGGTCTTTGAGGGCATCGGTGACAAATCCGTGTCTCCCGTAGGAGCCGTCATCAGTGGTGACAAAGAACTCATTGCTGGCATTCTTCATCTCCTCTTCCATGATGAGGAGGTCCTTGGTCCTGGACCCGATGATTGATATGACGTGGTTCCCGATCTCCTGCAAGGCCCGGGTAATGGGGTATAACACGGCGATGCCTGTCCCGCCTCCCACACAGATGACCGTTCCCAGCTTCTCCAGGTGGGTTGACTTTCCCAAGGGGCCGATGATATCGAGGAAGGCATCTCCCTCCTGAAAGGTGCGCATCAGGGCCGTGGTCTTTCCCACGACCTGGAAGATGATATCGATGGTCCCCCGTGCCGGATCGGTCCCGGCCATCGTGAGAGGTATCCTCTCGCCGGTCTCATTGGGCCTGAGCACTACAAACTGTCCTGGCTGGGCCTTTTTGGCGATCAGGGGGGCCTCAATCTTGAAGTGACAGACGGTATTTTCCGCCATTTCCCGCTTCTCTAATATCTTAAACAAGGTTCCTCCTCCCTATACCTGATTCTCTTTGCTTTGTGTGAAGTATCACAAAATTCCGCCCTCTGTCAAGGTTCCAATGGGTCGATAAGATGAAGAATCTCCTGCCACAGCCGCTTTTTCCCTTCCCCTGTTTGTGAAGAGAAGGGGACGATCTGGTCGGGATTGACGGAAAGGGCCCTGGCTGTTTGATGCAGGGCCTTGGTGACCTTGTTCTTAGAGAGTTTATCGGATTTGGTCAGGATGAATATGCTGTGATGCGAGAGGGCCTTGAGCCAGGCGATGAGGGAGATATCCAAGGGGGTAGGGCCCAACCGCGCGTCAATGATGACCACCACCCCACAGAGGTTTACTCTGCTTCTACAGTACTGTTCTATGAGGGGGCTCCATTTTTTGCGCACCTTTTTGGGGATCTTGGCATATCCATATCCGGGCAGGTCCACCAGGCAGAAGGAGCCATTCACCAGGTAGAAGTTGATGGATTGGGTCTTTCCCGGGGCAGCGCTGGTTCGGGCCAAACCCTTACGGTTTACCAGGGTGTTTATGAGGGAGGATTTCCCCACGTTTGACCTCCCTGCGAAGGCCACTTCCGGGTAGCTGCCTGAAGGAAAACCGTCTGTGGGATAGACGCTCTTGATTAAGTCAGCGCTCGTGATCTTCATGCCCGCTCCAGGGGTGTTATACCAAATCCAGGAGGGGATGGCAAAGATTTTGCAAGATATTATTCTCAGAAAGGCGTTCATAAGTTCCAAAAAGCTTGACGTTTTGCACAATGAAGAAGTAATATGTAGGGTATGTTGCCCATCAAGAATATAAGGAGGATTATTGCCAAGGCCTCTCAGCAACCGACGTATGCCCTGCGGGCGGGCCGGATGCGCCTCTTGTCAAACTTGAGCTATCGCTTTCTAAGGGGTCGAAGCACGCCTCCTGAGACCGTCTCCCTGTTGCTCACCTATCAGTGCAATCTCAGATGCCAGATGTGTGGGCAGTGGGGCGAGCGGGGGAGCTTAAAAGACCGCCCCCTTAGCGAGACCAAGGTCTATATGGATATTTCTATCATAGAAAGGCTCATCGGCGAGATCAAGGGCTTTCACCCAACCATTACCCTCTTTGGGGGAGAACCCTTGCTCCATCCCCAGTGGAAGGAGATCGTAACGCGGATCAAAAGGTCAGGCCTTCGCTGCAACATGATCAGCAACGGCATCCTGCTCAAAAAAAGGGCCGAGGACGCGGTCCAGTTGGATTTGGATGAAATCATTTTCTCCCTGGACGGTCCCTCCGGGGTGCATGATGCCATTCGGGGAGGGAAGGGTGTATTCAACAGGGCGTTGGAGGGTTTTCAATACCTCGCGGAGGTGAAGAAGAGATATGGGAAAAAGAGGCCGCGAGTGAATGTCAACACGGTTATCTGGGAGGAGAACCACACGATACTGGGTGATATCGTGGAGCAGGCGGGTCGTTTCGGGGCTCAAACAATCACCTTTCATCACCTCATCTTTGCCGACCAAGAGGCCTTTGATGAGACAGAGCGGATCACGCAGGCAGCCCTCAACTGCAATTCCCCTGATTGGGCCGGGTTCATCATGGATGAGCTGCCACGGATAGATCCAGAGCAGATCATTATGCAGAAACAGTTGATCGAACAGGAGAAAAACTCAGTGCCGGCCTTCTTCTATCCCAATTTCACCGATGAGGAGATCAGGGCGTACTATACCTCTTTTAACTTCCTTCCGTCTTCGTATAAGCGGAGGTGTCTCAGTCCTTGGATGGTGGCCTACGTGCTCCCGGATGGATCGGTCAAGCCCTGTCTTAGTCTGGGTTATGAGATGGGAAACCTGAAGGAGGACAGTTTTCAGGAGATATGGAACGGAGACCGGGTGGTACGGTTTCGCCGTCTCCTCAAGGAAAGAGGCTATTTCCCGGTCTGTCCCCGATGCACGGAGTTTAGTAGATTTTAGGTTATTTGATCGTGGTTATCACAACATGACATGAGTGTCGGTTTTTGAATTTAAATCATCGGTGTTGTGCGGTACAGTCCCGATGTCGTTCTCTTCCCTTCTGTCCGGGCATTATGAGGGATAATAAAATATCTTTGACGTTCTCGGTTTTATGTGGATGATACAGTCTGTCGGCCCATTCCAACCGATTCATCAACTCTCGGCCAATCTCATGTCCCAACAATTGTTCTTTGTATGTGGTGAAAGAAAAATCTTTGCTCTTGAGCGCGTGCGCTATGGAGTCGGCTGCTACATGCCCATACCCTAAGCTGAATGAGATCCCCTCACCCCACAAGGGATCAACCCCTGCGGCATCACCGACCAGGAGCACCCTGTTGGCCGAGAAGATCGATGCGGGATGAAACCACCTAATTGGCCATCGCTCAATCCGACCTTCATTTAGTGAAATACCCTGCGCTGCCAAAAACTCGGCGATGATCTTTTTCAGGAGAGGGCCGTCCTTTTGCGAGGTGGAAAAACCGCCCACACCCGTGTTCAGCCATGTTTGGCCATGGATTGCCACGGGGAAGGACCAGACATAACCTCGAATCCCATGCCGAAATGTACAAGAGAAATCAATGACTGCTTCCTGCTCTCTCTGTTCAGAAGGGTTCAGACTGTCGGCACGCGTCATAAAACGCAGCGTCATGCCAGTGTTCCTTGGGCCCCGTTGCCCAGCGTTTTGGTAAAGCTTTCTGCGTATGATGCTTTGCGCACCATCGGCGCCTACTAAAACCCGTGTAGTGAGACTGCGATTGGGAGTTTGCGCAACAATTGCTTCATCGCTGTATGAAAAGGAGATCACGGCCTCGTTCTGGGCAACTGCAACGCCCAGATCCATTGCTGTGCGGACTAACGTCTCATCAAATTCTTCTCTGATTACCGTCCGCAATCCGCCCCCATCAAGGCAATATTCCACATAGCCGTCATCATCAAGGGCGATGCGTGTCCTTTGAACAGTCAAGGATGCTATCGTCATCTTGATGCCAAGGTGCTGTAACCAGTAGTCAGTATATGCACCAATTCCTCCCCCGCAGATTTTCTTTCGGGGATGGGTTTCTTTTTCCAGTACTATCAGACGATCGCATATTGACGGGAGGAGCTTAGTCAGATGTATGGCCGTCGAGATACCGGCAGGTCCGGAACCGACGACGATGCAGTCATATTCTGTTTCTCTCGAGCTGCCCATAATTCAGTGCACCGTTTTCAGGAGATTTGCGACCAATGGTACTGGAATAGTCGGATTGTATAATCATGACCTCAGTAGGACAAATTTTAGATATGAGTTTCACGAATGTGAGGTCTCTTTGCCAACCTCCCAAGCCCTTGATGTTAAGGCGTAATGTAGGCTGATATTCTCTATGTCCTTTGCAATTATTTCATCTTCTACAAGGCAAAGGGCGACAGAGATGGGGTTTAGCTGATATGATTGGCTCAAGATATAATTCAAGATTTGTACGTGGCTGTAGGCCAGGCTAAGCCGACGGTTATTCAGGAGGCGAACAAATCTGGTAGGGCGTTGCGGATTAAAATGTAATAGACGTCTTCCATCGCCCTCAAAGGAGATATGGAGTAGGTTGGACCCCTCGATAAATACCTGCACCGCATCTCGAAGTTTGAGCTTGCCCATGAGTGCGGTATTGTTGAAGTCCAGACGGTCAAGGAAAGGATATATCTCTATACTAGTTCTTCCATCGAAATACATATCAATCCCAAACGGAAATTCCTCATGGACCAGATAATCGCGGATGCCATCCAGGGGTGGATGTAGCAAGAGGGCCTGATCTATCTTTTCAGGGCATTCCCTGACGATAAGATAACACTTGACCTTCGAATCATTCGTGTTCGTTTTATAATCCAGACCTAGGCCTATTGCTACCACCCCTGAGAAGTCGCGGCCATTGTCAGTGATTTGAGACAGCATACTATGGTTTAAACGTACGTTTTTACACCGTGAAATTTCGTGGAGAAAATCGTATATTTTTAGAAGGCCTTCTTGGATATCTTGTTGTTCATATCCCAACCTGAGCCTTCCCGCATGGATACCTTGGGGGGAGATCTTAACTGAGCATTCCAGTATAGAACAGGGGGGTGTAGATAATAATGCTTCGAACAGCTGAAAAAAAGTATTATCCTCTAATCCGTACTCTTTTTTATGGAAATCATAGACGAGGATTAATGGGTTCATGCAGGGGTTATCTCGGTTGCTACATATATCAGGAGGAGATGATCCTTCTTGTTGCAGAGCTGAGGCACTTGTCTATTTCATGTCCTCACTCAAGCAACAAAAATCTAGGAAATCTGAGAGGTTGAACAAGTGGTATTCCAAATCGTCTGACAGTTGTTAGTATACGCACCGCCTCTGGTACTTGATTTGCACAGCTGGAGGATCGCTTCCTCTGCCCTCCCCTTAAACAACACGATCAACTTGGGTTTCGTCCAGCGCTTGTTTTTCATCGTTTATATCCTCCGTCTTTTTTATACTATGAACTGATCGCTTATTGTTGTAGCCAACAAACATCTATCTCGTTGATTATATCATATTTTTTATTACATGCAATTTTTTGCCCCAGTTTTTGGAAATCATTATGCCTTGGATTGGGTCCCCTATCAAAGATTCTGAAGTAGCAAGGGCCCCTCGTTTCTTTATGGGTGTCAGCCCTGGCGTGAGCAGCCTGGCAGAATGAGGTAACCGCTCCAGGTATCTGGAGGGCAGGATGAGCGAGCTTGTTGCTCAGTTGATGCACTTGTCTATTCCAGGCCCCAACTTGTCCTGCTCCTTGAATTTAAAGTCTAAGGAAAGCAGCCGGAGGTGGCCCTTTGGCCAGATGTCGCGAAGCGACACAGTAAAAATCTAGGAAGCAGTCTGAGTAGAACATGGTCGACTACCATGCCTACAAGGGTCTTGTTTTGGGCCAGATACGCCCTGCCACTTACACGACAGAAGTACCGCTTCCTCCGGCCTTCCCTTAAACAACGCTACTAATTTGGGTTTTGTCCAGCGCTTGGTCTTCATCTTTTTTAATGGCCTCCGTCTTTGATACTATGAACTGATTACTTTTCTGTAGCACTAAGACATCCCATTGTTGTAATTATAGCATATTTTTATCTGCATGATAAGCAACATTTGGCCCATATTTTTGGGAAGCACTATGCTTTGGGAATAACCCTATGTCAGCGCTCCCGAGTCAGCAAGGGGCCTTTTGCTGTCTTAAGTGCTTCAGCCCTGGCATGGGCGACCCGGCAGAAATAGATAATTGGCGCATCCATTTCCCCGGTCTCAAGTGAGGCGTGGGCAGGGCACCACATACAGAGATTGATCAAAGGACATACCCGACACGTCTTTAGAAACTCGTCTCTTTCCGATTGCATTGCCCGCACCTGGGGGATAAAGCATTGCCAGGCATCGGTGAGGGTCCCTTGTTTCAGGTCATAGACACAATCGGGGTGCCAGAGGGATGAGCAGAGGCGAAAAAGGCCGTCGTAGCTGAGGCTGAAACTATCGCTTCCTGCACCGCAATGGAAGAGGTGGTTACATGTTGTATGGGAAAATTGTTGGTCAATGAGTTTGTCACACCCTTTTTCCAGGGCCTGAAACCGCTCTGGATCAGACTGTTCCAAGGCTACGATTTCTTCGGGAGAGAGCCTTTCGGCCTTAATCTCAGCATTTCTTACAGGGTTCCCGTCATATCTCAGGTGTAGAAACGGATCAAAGCGGAAGTAGTCCTTTGTTCTTTCTCTGCAGAAGCGGGCAATCGCCGGCTGTTCATGGAGATTGGAACGCAGGGCCATGGCCTTAAGACGCACGTTCAGCCCGCTTTTCATGAGGAGCTTGAGTCCTCGACGAAAGGCTGCAAAAGAGCCTGCCTTGCGAGTTACCCCCTCATAGGATTCCTTGCTGCATCCGTAGACCGAGACCTCGATATCCCTCGGTGGATACTCCTTGAATAGTTTGATATGCTCTTTTGTTACCAGGGTGGCATTGGTAAAAACCGAGATCAAAAGCCCCTTCTTCTTGAGGTAGAGATAGATATCGGGGAAATCATCCCTCAGGAGGGGCTCACCTCCGGTGATCAGGCACCACAAGGCGCCGAGGGATACGGCCTCCGTTCCTATTCCTTGTATCTCTTGCAGAGAGAATTCCTTTTCTTTTGCCTCTTTATCCGCAGCCGGAAGGTTGATGTAACAGTGGCGGCAGTTGTTGTTGCACCGGGCGGTAATCTCCAGGTCAAAGGAGATGAGCGCTCTTTTCTCTCGCATCTTCTTCCAGAGGGGAAGGTCATGTAAGGCAGCGGATGAAACATACGATTCACTCACCGGGCCGACTCCTCATAAAAAAACGCACAAAACGCCAGACGGGGTTTAGTAGGGGTAAAAGCCCTTTGCGAATCACGAAGGCTATGATAAAACGATCCGGGCCGAGGCCGAGAGAGATGTATTTTCCGTTTCTCTCCACCTTAGTCACACGTCCCAAGATTGCTGCCCTGGAGATTAAGCCGTCTCCCTCTGGAGCATTATCCCCCTTGGTGAGGTAAGAGCCAGCCTTTTTCCCTATTATTCGATGGATGATGAGCTTGCCGGTATGGGGATGCGTGAAGACCACCACATCACCAAAACCGGGGGCAGATGTCTGTACGGGGGTAATGGTGAGGACATCGCCATCCTTGATAAAGGGGGACATACTGAAACCCTTGCCTTGAAACCTGAAGCACGCCCCCTTACTCAGCACACCTCGCATGAGTTTTTCGAGATGTTGGCTGGGGAGAGATAGTTCCTTTCCTCTCTTAATAACAAGGGCTGGTTTCTCCTGAGCGTCGTGCAAGGTATGTGATGACGGAGTGTTCATAGTATTTAACACATAACCTAACGGCACATAAAGAACGGGTTATTACGAAGAGGCTTCAACGATCATCTTCCTCTTGAGGAGTTCTTCTGCAAGCCCGATGACATCCTTCTCGATCTCGTCGGGCGGCGCCTCATATTCTGCAGAGAGCTCGTCTGCTACCGCCTTCAAGCTCTTTTTGCCGTCCAGCTTTGCCCAGATGGCCCTTCCGGTTTCATTCAGGGTAAAGAGTTCGTCCTCCATATCCCCCATGCCGGCAACCAGGGGGACGATGATGAGTTCTCCCTCAATCTCCCGGCACACCAGGTCCGCCGACGGGCAATAGGCGGCATCAAAGTTGACCTTTGTTTTCATAAAGACCTCCTTACATAGTTATCGTATGGCTCGAGACCAAATCACCTTTTCATGCAGACAGAGGTGAATCAGAAGGGGTCTTCCTTAGCACTGTCCCTCCTATCAATATCTCTTCCGCGATGCGGAGGTGTATCACCTCAAATCCACCCTCTGCAAATTCCGACTTGACCTCATCCTCTTGTGAGAAGGCGTGGATGAACTCTATATTGTTTGAGAGCGTATCACCCTTTTCATACCAGAGATTACCCAATGTGAAGAAGGCAACGACCTTTCTGACAAGCTCCCATAGATGTGCAGGTCCATCCTTTGTAGCCCAGCGGAACTGGCATATGAAATATCCCCCAGGTTTAAGGGCCTTGCCGATCCTCTGGAGCATCTCTACACGCCTGCCCCTGGTGGGGACGCAGGAATACATGGCTGCAGAGAGCCAGGCGACGTCGTAGGCCTCCGCAGGCACGTCAATCTTGGAGATTTCCTGAACAAGCCCTTCCATCTTCACCCCGTGGCGGCCAGCATTCTCCTTGGCCTTCTCGACCAGCGCGGGGACAAAGTCAACACCCGTTACCGCAAAGCCCATCTGTGTCAAGGGAATGGCCTCCCTTCCACCTCCCACACCGAGGAGGAGGAGTCTGCCTCCTGTTAGGTGAAGCCTCGCCAGAAGAGCTTGCTCATCGGGATGCAGGATCGGGTACGCCAGGTCTTGACGGCCACAGTCCTCCACCATCTTCTCTCTTGCATAGGTTTGCCGACTGAACTCCACCAAATCATTGGGCCTCATCACCACAACGGCCAGAGACTGTATAAAACGACCAAAACGAATCAGAAAACGTCCGAAGAGGATCCTCGGTCTCATGGTTTCACTTTGATTTCCTGCTTTTTTTCATTGCGGCTTAGATATCAACTCTTCGTGTAAGACCTGGCTACCGCATGGCTTGTCTTCGGGCTGGCAAGCTTGCCATCTGAAAAGTTTTGTATCCTTTCTTCCCAATCATCTATCTGCCAGGCTCGCTCGCCTTCGTCAAGCAACCCCAGGGCCCGCGCCTGCGCGTGCGCGATCTCGCAGTGATACTCTACCCGGGTATCCAGCGTTCCATGTTCCATCCATGACCGGGCTGGGCACTGTTCGCAGAGGCCCTGCAAAAAACAGTGGGCACAGCGGGTGAGGTAGTCGTGGTTGTCGGTCTGTATCTTTCTTATCCTCGGAAAAAAATTTATCAGGGCATCTTTGAGCGAGCCTCTTTTTAGATCGTACACTGTGTCTGGGTGCCTCAGCAGCATGCACAACTGTAGATGTCCATAGGCATCCACGCATCCGCTCCTTACCCCTGCTCCACAGGAGAAGATGTTGCTCCCCGAGGGCCTGGTAAACTGAGAGCAGAACTCCCGCATCTCTTTCAGATATTCTTCGCGACGCCTGAAAAAGAATGCTACTGCCTCATCAGGTGAGAGTCTGAGCTTCTTAATAGAAATATTCTTTTGCCGGGAGTCGCGGCGAGCGCGAAGATCAAAAAAAATGGAGTAGGAAGTCACTGTATCCATCCAGGGGATGGTGGAGGCCCACGATTCAAACTCCTCTGTTTCTTCTCTGTTTGGTGGAAGAAGCGCGCCTTTGACCACAAAAGGAACCTTTTTCTCTAACAGCAAATGTATCCCTCGCCAGGCCGCTTCGAAAGAACCCGAAACCCTGGTAACAGACTCATAGGAACTCCTTTTCATCCCATAGAGGGTGACCTCGATAGGCTGAAGAAGCGGGATGCGTGTAAATACCTTGGAGAGGGCGGGAGTGATCAACGTGGCGTTGGTAAGAAGGATCACGCGCAGGCCGAGTTTTCGGGTAAAGATGTAGAGGTCTTCAAAATCTTTTCTCAAGAGAGGTTCACCTCCCGTGAACCTCACTGTCAGACAGCCTAAGGAAGCAGCTTCTTGCAGAATCTCCTGTATCTCCTTTGTCGAGAGTTCCCGTTGTTGGGCATTAAGATCTGCCGCAGGCAGATTGATATAGCAGTGGATGCAGTTGTTGTTGCAGCGTTCAGTTAGCTCCATGTCAAGCGAGTCGAGAGCGGAAGCGTTACCTCTCCGCGGGGAGACCTCATCGGCCCTTATTTTAACGGCATAAGAATCTTGATTGCCCATTATTTTTCGACCCTAAATGCAAAAAAAAGTCAGGGATCAACATCAATATAGTTACAGGTGCCTTAAAAGGTCTATGACGTCGCCATCTTTAGTAAAGTGGAGGAAATAACAGGGGACTTCATGGGCAATCCGGTCCACCAAGGCAAGCATCTGCTCCCACCAATCGGCCGTGCCCAGGGGTTTTATCAGGCAGGCCAGGAGCATTCCGATGATCTCTTGCTTGTGATCAAGGGGCATGAGACGGTTTTCCCTGTCCTGCTTCAGAAAAAGAATGGCCTTTAATGGGGCGGCGTCTGCCGAAACATCAGGGACATCACCGTGACTCCAGGTCCCGTGGATTTTGAAGCCCTTTGGCCATCGTCTGACAATTATTCGGTCATCGCACAGGACCTTTGCTTTATCCTGCAACATCATTACCATGGTGGACTTGCCTGCATCCGAATGACCGACGAAGAGTATGCCCTTGCCGTCAAGCACCACGCCGCTGGCATGGATATAACAGCCCTCCCTGTCGGCAAGAACCCTGGCAAGGAGGATCTGGTCGGTGGGAAAGAGGGTGAGGGAGTGGAGGTTGCCCTTGCGAAAGGCCCTTTCCGTTTTGTTGTAAACCTTGATATCGCTATAGTCATGGTTAAATACCGCGAGTTGGTGGATGTTGCTTTCTATAACAGAGCCTGAAGGGGAAGATCCCATTTGTTTTGATTTTTGGCGAGACCTTTGATATAAGCGGTGCCGTATTCTGGGCCACAGACGATTAATCGCGCCCCCCACATCCCCTGAAATCCCGGCGTAGAACCAGGAAGCCCCCTTTTTGTAAATGGCCCAAGGGGGCTTGCGATAGACCTCTTTTCCTATATCCCAATTGCGTAGATCCGGTATGGAGAAGTGATGTCTGATGGTAATGGTATCCTTCCCCGGTCTATTCACCTCGAAGTGTTTAAACTTGGGATGGAAGGTGGTATCTGTTATGGGCAAATCCGCTTCCAGTCTGATGGTGATACCGGCAATGTGATAGTAGCGGTGGTCC
>Ga0315555_1002507_pt1 | contig 12880 bp, 11 predicted proteins | sample SalMarSW160380MG_FD_202113 | JGI IMG/M metagenome (GOLD analysis project Ga0315555, IMG submission 202113) | Salt marsh sediment microbial communities from the Plum Island Ecosystem LTER, Massachusetts, United States - Salt Marsh Sediment SW1603-80 ...
AGGATGGTTCCGGTCGATACTCAAATCGTACGCGGCCGATGCCGCTCAAAAATTCGAGCAGGTCGTGGATAGATTTAATAATCCTGTCGGCAGTTCTATTTCGCGGGCTATCGAAGTCATCTATGATGAGTTATTAGGCGATATGGATACGGTCAATCTCAATAAGTCTCTGGATGAGATAATTCGCATCAGATCGGTCCAGGATTTCCAACCTTCACAGGCGGTCGCCTTTCCCCTGCTTTTGAAAAAAGTGGTTTACGAAAATCTGGATCAGGGCATTCAAGACAATCGGCTCGCCGAAGAGATAATTGAATTTGAAACCAAAATCGATCATCTGTCCATGCTGGCCTTTGATATATATATGCAGTGTCGTGAAAAATTGTTTGATCTGAAATTACGACAAAAAGAGGGCCTATTCACTCCGGTCGAACGATTGAATCGTCGCCCGAGGACCGCCGGCTCAAAAGAGGGAGCATAGAATTGAACAAGATGATATTTATTTTTACAAAAGAGGAGTTGACTATATAATGAGAGGATTATATTCGCTCTTTTTACTGTTGTTCCTCATTTGCCTCGCGTTTATCGGAGCCTACGTTCTGGAATTCCATCTGCTCATGGGAGTCATTATACCATATTTTGCTTTTGCCGTTTTTACAGTCGGAATAATCTACCGCGTAATAAAATGGGCCCGTTCCCCGGTTCCCTTTCGCATCCCGACTACCTGCGGTCAGCAAAAATCGTTGTCCTGGATCAAGACTGACAATCTGGAAAGCCCCTATAATATTTTCGGTGTTATCGGGCGTATGCTTTTGGAAATACTCGTTTTTCGTTCTCTTTTCAGAAACACAAAATCGGAGCTTAAGGATGGAAAGCTGGTCTATGGGCAGAATATCTGGCTCTGGCTGTCGGGATTGGCTTTTCACTGGACATTTCTGATTATTGTCCTGCGGCATCTTCGTTTCTTTACCGAGCCGGTTATTTTCTTTGTTCCTTATATTCAGAATCTCGACGGTCTTCTGGAGATTGGGCTTCCGGTCCTTTATATTACTGATGTTATCTTCCTTGTTGCCATAGGCTATCTCTTCTTAAGAAGAGTCGCGATTGCACAGGTTCGGTATATCTCCCTGGAAAGCGATTATTTCCCGCTCTTTTTAATTTTCACGATCGGCCTGACCGGCGTGCTGATGAGATATTTCACGGCCTTCAAAGTCAATATCATTGATATCAAAACGCTCGCAATGGGACTTGTAAATTTCAATCCGGTGGTTCCGGCGGGAATCGGATGGCTGTTCTATTTGCATCTTTTTTTGGTTTCGACTCTTCTATTCTACTTCCCGATGAGTAAGTTGATGCACATGGGCGGAGTCTTTCTCAGTCCTACCCGAAATCTGGTCAACAATAGTCGAGCCCGTCGGCATATCAATCCCTGGGATTATCCGGTCAAGGTTCATACTTATCAGGAGTACGAAGACGAATTCCGTGAACTTATGAGAGAGGCAGGCATGCCGTTGGAGAAAGAATAATATGGCGGAAGATAAATTAAAACCTCAGGAGCTATTGGATTTAAACCATAAGCCGCCGGCAAAAAACTGGATGGATACTCTGCCCGTTTTCCGGAGGGGAACGTTCAATTATGCTGCCGTTGAAAAAAATGCCGCATATCTCGGTCTCCCCTATCCGCGGAAATGGCAGCCGATGGACGAAGATTGGCAATTGCCGGAAAACTGGAAAGAGATTATCCTGAATGGATTCAAAGAACGGCTTGACAAGTACCGTTCATTGAGAATCTTTATGGATATTTGCGTCCGGTGCGGCGCCTGCGCCGATAAATGCCATTATTTTCTCGGATCGGGCGATCCCAAGAATATGCCGGTGCTGCGCGCCGAATTACTAAGGTCGGTATATCGCAATGACTTCACCACCGCCGGCAAAATCATGGGCCGCTTCGCAGGAGCCAGAGAACTTACCGTCGATGTTCTGAAAGAATGGTTTTACTATTTCTTTCAGTGTACCGAATGCCGGCGTTGCTCGATATTTTGTCCATACGGAATCGATACGGCCGAAATAACCATGATGGCGCGTGAGCTTCTTAATCTGGTCGGACTTAATATCGACTGGATTGTCACTCCGGCCGCCAACTGCTTCCGGACCGGAAATCACCTCGGGATCCAGCCTCATGGATTTCAGGACAGTGTCGATTTTGCGGTGGATGACCTCGCCGATATAACCGGTATTAAAATCGACGCCCCGGTCAACCGGAAAGGGGCCGAAATCCTTTTTGTTGTTCCGTCGGCCGATTATTTCGCTGACCCGCACTACTACGGTTTTCTAGGATATATGGCCCTCTTTCATGAAATCGGTCTGGATTACACGTTCAGTTCGTATGCCTCCGAAGGCGGCAACTTCGGGCTATTTCATTCCACCGAGACGATGAAGCGATTGAACGCCAAAATTTATGCCGAAGCCAAACGTTTGGGCGTGAAATGGATTCTCGGCGGCGAATGCGGCCACATGTGGCGTGTTTTGCATCAATACATGGACACGATGAACGGCCCGGCCGATTTTCTCGAAGAACCAGTCTCACCGATAACGGGGACGAAATTCGATAACACCAAATCAACAAAAATGGTCCACATCTGCGAATTCACCGCCGATTTAATCAAAAATGGTAAACTGAATCTTGATAAAAGCCGGAATGACCAGTGGCGAGTGACTTTTCATGATTCGTGCAACCCGGCGCGAGCCATGGGATTGATCGAAGAGCCGAGATACGTTATCAGAAATACGTGCAATAATTTCTTCGAAATGCCGGAAAACACCATCAGAGAACAGACTTTCTGTTGCGGAAGCGGCGCCGGTTTGGGAACCGATGAGAATTTTGAAATGCGTATGCGCGGCGGTCTACCGCGCGCAAATGCGGTCAAATATGTCCACGAAAAGCACGATGTCAATCTGCTGACATGCATCTGCGCTATAGACAAGGCGACTTTGACGCCGCTGATGGAGTTCTGGGTGCCGGAAGTCAGCGTCGGGGCGGTTCATGAGCTGGTCGGCAATGCCCTTATAATGAAAGGCGAAAAGCCGGATCGGACCGACCTTCGCGGTCAAGCTTTTGTGGGCCGAAAACCGCAGAAAAAGGAAAAGGTGGAGGAAGTCAAGAATGTATGACGCATGGAAAATCATAGGCGGTATAATAATCTTCCTCGTCTTGATTACCGGCCCGACCTGGTACGACATGGCCAGCGGCAAAGCCGATTACAAACCAAATCCAAAAATCGTCACGACTGAAAAGAACTGTGTCATGCCCACCGAATATATGAAAGAGTCACATATGAAGCTTCTTGATGAGTGGCGTAATAGTGTTGTCCGAGATGGCAAGCGGATTTTCACGTCATTTGACGGCAAGCAATACAATATGAGTCTTGTCAATACCTGTATGAAATGCCATCCGAATAAATCCGAATTCTGCGATGAGTGCCATAACTACAGTGCCGTCGGTCAGCCCGACTGCTGGAATTGCCATATAGAGCCGGAGGAGACAAAATAATGGGTATAGATAGAAGGAAATTCCTGACAATCGCCGGATTAACCGCTGCCGCCGCCATCGGCAAAAAAACGCTGGGCGATTCGCTTACGGCCGATACGCGGGAGCTTCTGCCTAAAGATGAATCGCTGGTGGGCAAAAGATGGGCGATGATTTTCGATATCAAAAAATGCCTTCACAAGGACGGTTGTACGGTCTGTATGGATGCCTGTCATCAAATTCATAATGTTCCCGACTTCGGCAATAAAAAGGACGAAGTCAAATGGATTTGGAAAGAGCCGTTCGAACATGCATTGCCGGACAATGAAAGTCCTTATCTCGAAGAGGAATTTAAGGATAAACCGGTTATTGTGATGTGTAACCATTGCGACAATCCTCCCTGCGTGCGAGTTTGCCCGACACAGGCAACATGGAAACGTGAAGATGGCATCGTCATGATGGACATGCACCGCTGTATCGGTTGTCGATACTGCGTAGCCGGCTGCCCCTACGGTTCTCGAAGCTTCAACTGGCGTGATCCCCGGCCGTTCATAAAAAATGAAAATCCGGAATATCCCACCCGCGAACGCGGTGTTGTGGAAAAATGCGATTTCTGCGCGGAACGATTGGCGTTCGGACTGCAACCGCGTTGCGTTGAAGTATGTCCCGAAAAAGCACTCAAGTTCGGCGATCTGGAAGATCCGGAATCGGAAGTCAGGCAGATTTTGCATGACAATTTTGCAATTCGCCGCAAACCCGGCCTGGGCACAAACCCGCAGGTCTACTATTTGGTATGAGGTAGCTATGCTGGAAAAAGCGATTACTGGAAGCAAAAAATACTGGGCCTGGGTCGGTTTTTTGATGCTCGTCATCTTTGTCGGCTTTCTATTCTACCTCAGGCAATTGAGCCATGGTTTGACCGTTACAGGATTGAGCCGGGATGTCTCGTGGGGATTTTACATCGCCCAGTTTACCTTTCTGGTCGGGGTCGCCGCTTCGGCGGTGATGGTCGTCCTGCCGTATTATCTGCACAATTTCAAAGCCTTCGCAAAAATAGTTATTCTCGGCGAATTTTTCGCGGTTGGCTCGGTGATTATGTGTATGTTATTCGTTTTCGTCGATATGGGCCAACCCTTCCGGGCCATGAATATTATTCTGCACCCGACGCCGAATTCACTGATGTTCTGGGATCTGTTTGTTCTTTCCGGTTATCTAGGATTGAATGTTCTTATCAGCCTGATCGTGCTGGCCTCCGAAAGAAAAGGAATTGCCCCACCGAAGTGGATTAAGCCGTTCATAATCGTATCAATACCCTGGGCGGTCAGTATTCATACCGTCACCGCCTTTTTGTATTCCGGCCTGGCGGCTCGTGCTTTCTGGATGACCGCTGTTCTGGCACCGCGATTTCTGGCATCGGCTTTTTCGTCAGGTCCCGCTCTGCTGATTCTTCTGGCTATTATTATCAGGAGAATTACAAGATTCGACGCCGGCAGGGAAGCCATTCAAAAACTGGGACAAATCGTGGCCTACGCCATGTGTTTCAATGTTTTTCTGATTCTGATGGAATTATTCACAACTCTTTACAGCGATATACCGGAGCATCTGCATCATTTTGAATTTCTGTTTTTCGGACTTGACGGTAATACGACACTGGTCCCGTGGATGTGGACGTCGGTCGTTCTGGCGATTGTTTCAATAGTGCTGCTGGTCAATCCCAAAACGCGGAGGAATGAAAACATTCTGGCCTTTGCCTGTGTCACCGTATTTGTCTCGATCTGGATCGATAAGGGTCTCGGTATGGTCGTTACCGGATTTATACCGTCACCCCTCGGAGACGTCCCGCATTACTGGCCGACCTGGACCGAGTTTATGATTTCTATGGGAGTGTACGGTATCGGTGCGCTGTTAATAACACTATTTTATAAAATGACTCTTTCGGTGCGCGGTCAGATTAAATCGGAATCGAATACGGAGGAATTCGAAGAGGTTGCGGCGGAAGCCAAACCGGCAGGGTGAATAACTGCTAATATAACCTTTGACAGGGGTATGAATATCACCGGGGTTGTTTTACGCAGGCAACCCCATAAATTTTCGAGCAAGATATGTCGACAAAGACCAAATTGAAGATTGTCGTTATCGGAGGCAAAGCGGCCGGCCCCAAAGCGGCTGCGACTCTTACCCGACGATTGCCCGATGCCGAATTAACACTTTATCAAAAAGAAAAATATTCTTCATTCAGTACCTGCGGTCTCCCCTTTTTTGCATCGGGGGATGTCAACAGCTATGAGCAACTGACTTTCACCCCGTACGGCACGCCGAAAACGCCGGAATTTTACCGACTATCAAAAGGATTCGATTTTATTCCGGGCGTGGAAGTTATCTCGATCGAACGAGACCGGAAAATTGTACATGCCGTTGAACTCGATTCCGGAAATAAAATCGAAAAGACATATGATTATCTCGTTCTTGCTACCGGCTCGATTCCGATAATACCGGAATTCCCGATAGCAGATGATCCGCGGATAAGAACCTTCACCAAACCTGAAGATGCTATTCACTTCCGGCAATTGGCGGAGCAGGGCAAAATCGAACGAGCGGTTATCATTGGCGGCGGATTCACTGGCTGTGAATTGGCAGAAGCGGCGGGAGGCATGTGGGGAGTTGAGACGATTCTTATTGAAAAAGAAAACCAGCTTCTTCCCTATGTGCTGGACCGGGAGATGGCCCGGATTGTCGAACGCGAAATGGCGAGACAGAAAATTGACGTTCATCTGGGATGGGAAATAACCAAAATAGAGGCGGATAGCGAAAAAATAAAAGTCAGAGCAGGAGATAAAGAAGATATTAATGTCGATTATGTTTTCCTATGCGTTGGTGTTCAACCTAATTCCGAATTGGCGGAAAAATGCGGATTGAAAATCGGCACTACCGGTGGTATTATGGTAGATAAATTTCTGAGAACATCGGATTCTTCTGTCTATGCCGGAGGCGATTGTATTGAATCAACGAGCCATATTACCGGCAAAAATATTTATTGGCCAATGGGATCTTTGGCCAATCGCCACGGCCGTATAATCGCGGAAAATATCGCGGGTGAAAACCTCGAATTTCCGGATGTGGTCGGCACATTTGTAGTTAAAGTTTTTGATATCAACGCCGGAGCTGTCGGCATCACTCAAAGAGATGCCGAAAAGAACGGTTTGAATACAAAGGTCGTATGGGGTACATTTGTGGATAAGCCCGACTATTATCCCGAAACCAAACGTATTACACTAAAAGTGATTTACTCCGGGGACGATTATAAACTTCTCGGTCTGCAGGCTGTCGGTTATGGGGACATTTGCCGGCGCCTGGACGTTTTTTCTTTATATCTTCAGCAAAATGCCACGATAAATGACCTCTTTAAACTGGAGCACGGATATTCACCTCCGTATGCTGACGTTCTGGATCCACTTCACGAAATGGCCGGTATTGCACACGCTCAGGAGAAAGGAATAAGTTTCCTGCCTCCGGGCGCAGAATATGAAAACGTGGAACAATGGATTGACGTCCGGGAAATCGAGGAAGCGGCAGTCGCTCACTGGCCGCTGCCGGATGAAATACAAGAGAGAAATTATAGCAATTTCCCCTTGAATGATTTGAGGGAGAATATCGGTAAACTTGATCCAAAAAAGAAAACGGTAATCATCTGTGGTCGAGGCTCCCGATCATATCAGGCCGCTTTGATATTGAAAAACGTGGGCTTCAATGATGTTCATGTTGTCGGCGGCGGAACTCTGGCCGTATTATCATAGGTGAAGGATAAAGGAGTTTTTATATAAATGGCTTTAGGTGATTGGCAGCTTGTTGCCTGCGGAATAAATTATAAATCATCGACACTGACTCAGCGGGAACCGCTGCAGATCGGTCATGATGACATGGCCGAAGCTAACTCGGTTTTTTCCAATCTCCCCGAAGTCAAAGAATCGGCCATCGTATCGACATGCAATCGCGTGGAATTTTATTTCGTGACTGATCGGGAGCAGGAACCGATCGATATCGTTGAAAAGTATTATAAAAGATTTAGAAATATCAACATCACAGAAATAAAAGAGCATTTCTATATTAAAAGGAATCGTCACGCAGCCGCGCATCTATTCCGGGTGGCGGCGGGGATTGATTCGATGGTACTGGGTGAAAATCAGATTCTCGGCCAGGTGAAAGATGCTTATAGTTCTTCCTGTGCCGTGAAAGCGTCGGGCAAAGTCATTCACCGGCTTTTCCATCAGGCATTTCGGGTCGGCAAGATGGTCCGCACCGATACCGAGATGGGTAAAGGCGCCTGCTCGGTCAGCAGCGCCACGGCGGAATTACTAAAGAAAAAAATAAATGGAATAAGTAATCCGAATGTTCTTTTTATCGGTATCAACCAGATGATTGATCTGGCCGCATCGAATTTATATAGAATGGACATCAACAAATTCCGATTTGCCAACCGTACACCTGAAAAAGCAATCTCGGTGGCAGCCAAGTACAAGGCCGACGGTTTTTCATTGGACAATTTACCTCATCTTATTCATGAAGCCGATGTTGTCATCTCCTGTACCGGTTCCGATCGACCTGTGATTACCAAAAGTATGCTTGATGGTATTTTACTATCGGAACCTGAAAAAAAATTGATAATAATAGACATTGCGGTTCCGCGTGATGTTGATGTCGAGAAAGATTTCAATGAAAATATCGAAATTCTCGATCTTGAAGATGTTCAGCAATTTGTTAAGGACCAACAAACTCAAAGGGAATTAGCCATCCCTGAAGCCGAAAAAATTATCGAGCGTAAGCTTGATGAGTTTATCTATTGGTACAATCATGTCCGCTACGAGCCGATTTACAACGGTCTTGACGGGCTGTTTGAATCTATTCGGCAGCAGGAAATGGCCCCTGTCCTGGATGAATTGGATACTGAAACTCGAACGAGGATCGACAGTGCAACAAAAGATCTTATAAATAAATTGCTTCAGGTAAAATTAAAAGCCGGATTAAATAATAAACGGAACGGGTGATTTGATATGGCCAACCAGTTTCTGCCGATATGCATTTCACTTAAGACAAGGCGTTGTCTTGTCGTCGGTGGCGGACGCGTTGCCTTGCGAAAAATAGACACTTTGCTTAATTACGAAACCGATATTACCGTCGTGGCGCCAGAAGTGGATGAAAAGATTGAATATTACGCATCCAAGAATCTATTAAAACTTATCAAACGCAAATATCAATCACCCGAGGCCTCGGAATACGGTTTAGTCGTTTCGGCCGGTGATGATATGGATGTCAATCGCCAGGTATCGGAGGATTGCCGAAAAGCGGGTGTGCCGGTAAACGTCGTCGATAAACCGAGTCTTTGCGATTTTATTTTTCCGGGTGTAATCAGGCGGGATTGTCTGACGGTGGCGGTAGCTTCCGACGGCAAAGCACCCTTTTTATCGGGACATATCAGATTAATTCTCGAAAATATCTTTCCTTCAAATTGGGAGAAGGTCGCCAAACTGGCGGTCGGTTTCCGCAGGAAAGTCCTGGCGCGCTGGAAAGATAATATGGATAAAAAGACGGCGTCGTACGGCAAATTTCTTAATGCGGATTGGAAAACGATTCTAAAGGATAAAAAGGATGGTGAAATAGAAAAGATGCTGGACGAGATGCTTGAAGTCTGAAATAATTTTTCTTTATTGTCCTTATCATGCCGAAAAACATAATAAAAGTGGGCACGCGCGGCAGTCAGCTGGCGCAGGGGCAAACCGATTATGTCATCCATTTGCTTCAGCAAAAGCATTTGAATGTCCAATTCGAAAAAACTGTCATAAAGACGGCTGGCGATACCGACAGAAAATCTTCGCTTGAAAATATCGGCGGGACCGGTGTTTTCACCAAAAAGATAGAGAAAGAACTGTTGGATAGTGCAATCGATATTGCCGTCCACAGTGCCAAAGATTTGCCTTCGCGAATGACCGACGGTCTGACCATAGGCGCCGTGCCGCAACGGGAGGATTGCGTCGATGTCTGGATTTCCCGCCGGAACATTAAGTTGATGGAAGCATCTCCCGGCGCGAGTATCGGCTCCGGTTCGCCGCGCCGCGCCGCTCTAATTTTAAATATGCGCCCCGATCTCAAAATAGAAAATATTCGCGGCAATATTGAAACGAGATTGAAAAAACTCGATGATGGCGAATTCGATGCGATTATTATGGCGTATGCCGGGCTTAAACGAATTGGCCTTGAAGACAGATTCACCGAAATACTCCCGCCGGAAATATTTTTGCCCGCCGCGGGGCAAGGCGCACTGGTGGTGCAGGTCAGGCAAGATGATAACGAAGTAATCGATGTCGTCAGAGCGATTGACCATCCAATTTCGCATCGCTGTTTAGATATCGAAAGGTTGCTCCTGTTTAAAATCAAAGCCGGGTGCTCCGCCCCTGCCGGTTGTTGGGCGCGGATCGAGAATAACAGAATAAAATTGAGCGCCGTCGTTCTTGACAAGGACGGCAAAAGACGTTTAAATGCGGACAATGAGAGCAATATTGAAACACCTGACGAGGAAATCGTCGATGATGTGGTCGAACAGTTAGATAAACAAGGGGCGGAACAAATAATCGCCGGGTACAAATGAGTGCAATAGCCAAAGGCAAGGTCTATCTTATCGGCGCGGGGCCGGGCGATCCCGATTTGATATCCGTTAAGGGTTACGAACGCCTCCAAAGTTGCGATGCGGTCGTATACGATAATCTTGTCCCCTCCGAATTGATTGTAACTCTGGCGTGGAATGTTAAAAAATATTATGTCGGAAAAAGAGCCGGGAATCATGCTCTGCCCCAGGCTGACATAAACAAGCTGATGGTCAGACTGGCCAACGAAGGTAAAACGGTTGTACGATTGAAGGGCGGTGATCCGTTTGTTTTCGGTCGCGGCGGCGAAGAAGCCCGATACCTCAGGGAGAATAATATAAATGTCGAGATTATTCCGGGAATCCCGGCGGCGGTGGCGGTGTCGGCCTGCAGCGGCATTCCGGGGACCGATCGGGAACATGCCTCGTTTGTTGTTTATGCGACCGGGCATAAGGCGAAGGATAAGACAACTTCGGATGTACCATGGGATTGGATAGCCCTGGCAAAAAAGGGTACTATTGTTATCTACATGGGTGTCAGCGAAGTCGAAAACATTATAGATAAGCTTATTAATTCGGGAATGTCGGCGGATACGCCGGCGGCGATTGTCGAACACGGCGCGACGGCGTCTCAGCGAACGTTCACCTCTCCCCTGCGCGAACTTGCCAAGAAAGCCAAAACAGAAAAGGTCAAACCGCCGGCATTGTTTATAATCGGTGAGGTCGTAAATCTTCGGCCCTATTTGCAATGGTTCGAAAACAAACTTCTCTTCGGAAAAAGAATCATGGTCACACGTCCGGCCGACCAGGCTCAGGAGATGTACAAATCGCTGCGCGAACTCGGTGCTGAGGTCCTGGCTTACCCGACGATTGCAACGGAAGAGCATAATGATGAAAATGGGTGGATGGCCTACAAGAAAATTAGTAGTACAAATCGCTGGTTGATATTCACCAGTGAGAACGGCGTCAGATATTTTTTCAAACAGCTCCGGAAGCAGATAGGTGACATCCGTAATCTTGGCGGTTTCAAAATCGCGGCCATCGGTTACGGGACACTGCGAGCGCTGAATAAAGTTAATCTTAAGGCGGACTTTATTCCCTCGATCGCTACGACAGCCGATCTGGCCGGAGAATTTACGTCCAAAGTGCAATTGGATGATACTACCGTTGTCCGAGTCCGCGGGAATCTGGCTGATGATTCGATCGAGAAAGCTCTGCATGAAAGCGGCGTGGAAGTCATTGCGTTGCAGGTGTACAGGACGTTTCACCCCGGCTGGCCGGAGGGACTCAAAGAAAAGCTGTCTGAGTATCCGCCCCATGTTATAACGTTTACCAGCGGCTCGACGGCGTACGGTCTTAAGACGACGCTTTCCGAAGATGAAGTAAATGAGCTGGCCGAAAGAGCGATGATTGTTTCGATCGGCCCGGCAACAAGTAAAATAATAAAATCGCTGGGGATGCAAGTTACGTGCGAGGCGACCGAGCATAACGTCCCCGGCGTGATAGATGCCATAAGAAAGTATTATAAAAAGTAAACAGGCAGGATTAATATGTTTTACCCTGAATCCCGACCCAGAAGATTGAGAAAAAGCGAGGCAATGCGAAAACTTATCAGCGAGACGAATTTGCACATATCCAATTTTATTTATCCCATGTTTGTGGCCGAGAATATCGATAAGCCGATCGTTATTGAATCGATGCCGGGCGTTTATCGGTATCCCGTGATCGATGCCATCGATCGGGCAACTCAAGTATTCGAACTCGGAATCCCCGGTATTTTGCTTTTTGGGATACCGGGTAATAAGGATGCGACCGGTTCTGAGTCCCTGAAACCGGATGGAATCGTCCAGAAAACAGTCGCGGAAATCAAGTCGGCCAATCCGGAGATTCTTGTATTCACCGATGTCTGTCTCTGTGAATATACCGATCATGGTCATTGCGGAATTATTAAGGATAATGATGTCGATAATGACGCCACGCTGGAGGTTCTGGCACAGCAGGCGGTTTCGCACGCCAAAGCGGGCGCCGATATGGTGGCGCCGTCGGATATGATGGACGGGCGCGTCGGTGTTATTCGGAAAGCGCTGGATGAAAACGGTTTTTCAAATGTCGGTATCATGTCGTATGCCGCCAAGTACTGCTCGGCATTTTACGGCCCGTTTCGTGAGGCGGCCGGTTCGGCGCCGCAGTTCGGCAATCGGAAAACGTACCAGATGGATCCGGCTAATGCACATGAAGCGATGAAAGAGATGGAGCTCGATATCGAAGAAGGCGCCGATATTATTATGGTCAAGCCGGCGCTGTCGTATCTGGATATAATCGCAAAAGTCAAAGAGCGTTTCGATCTTCCAATTGCGGCGTACAATGTCAGCGGCGAATATTCGATGGTGAAACTGATGGCCGACAAAAAGCTGGCCGATGAAAGGCAGTTGACGCTTGAGATATTGACATCTATTAAACGTGCCGGTGCGGATATAATCATTTCGTATCATGCTCCCGACGTGGCCGAGTGGTTGAATTCATAAAATGGCTTCGTTTCGCATATTAATAAATATTGTGCCCGGTAGGTCCTCAGACCTACCGGGATGCGGCGGGTCTGAGGACCCGCCGATCACGTTTATGCGACCTGTAACCCACCCGTTTGGCGGGATGCAGATATGGAGAATCGCCTGCGGTCAGCCATTCGAAAATAACTCCCGGCCATTTGCGGGCGTTATAAGGGA
>Ga0315555_1002509_pt1 | contig 12872 bp, 7 predicted proteins | sample SalMarSW160380MG_FD_202113 | JGI IMG/M metagenome (GOLD analysis project Ga0315555, IMG submission 202113) | Salt marsh sediment microbial communities from the Plum Island Ecosystem LTER, Massachusetts, United States - Salt Marsh Sediment SW1603-80 ...
CCGGTTAGAGCGCACGCCTGATAAGCGTGAGGTCGACAGTTCGAATCTGTCCAGGCCCACCAGCTCCGTCCGCCCGGCCGCTATCCTTTTTGACTCCGTTTTCCTTTCCTGCCGATTCTGATAGACTGTCATCTCTGTGGTACATTCAGCCGGTTTCTTAGAGCATAGGGGAGCCCATTCCCCGGGGGAGGTCACGATGGGAAGCGGCGGATTCGACGCGGATCGGGTCAGGACGGCACTCAAGGCACAGACGATCGAAACGCCGAGCTGGGCGTACGGCGATGGCGGAACGCGGTTCAAGGTATTCCCGCAGAAGGGGGCCGCGCAGAACATTCTCCACAAACTCGAGGACGCGGCGTGCGTTCATCGGCTCACCGGCGTGGCCCCGACGGTGGCGGTGCACGTGCTGTGGGACTTCGTGGACAAGACCCCGGAGGAGGCGAAATCGTGCGCGGAATCGCTCGGCGTCAGGATCGGCGCCGTCAATCCCACCGTCTTCGAGCAGAACGAGTACAAGTTCGGCTCAATCGGCAACCCGGACTCCAGGGTGCAGGAGAAAGCGGTCTCGCACATCTCCGACTGCGTGGAGATAATGAGGAAGTGCGATTCGAAGTTCCTGAGCCTGTGGTTCGCCGACGGGACCAACTATCCGGGCCAGGACGACCTGCGCGCGCGCAAGCACCGGGTCGCCGACAATCTCAAGAAGGTTCACGATATGCTGGACGAAGGCATGGAGATGCTCGTCGAGTACAAGATGTTCGAGCCGGCCTTCTACTCGACGGACATCGGCGACTGGGGGATGGCGTACCTGTTCGCGAAGAATTGCGGGCCGAAGGCGAAGGTGCTGGTGGACCTCGGGCATCACGCGCTCGGCACCAACATAGAACAGATCGTCGCACTCCTCATAGACGAGGGCATGCTCGGCGGGTTCCATTTCAACAGCAAGAAGTACGCCGACGACGATCTGACGACCGCTTCGATGAACCCGTACGAGCTCTTCCTGATATTCAACGAATTGGTCGCGGCGGCGGGGGGAAACAGCCTGTACGACACCGCGTACATGATAGACCAGAGCCACAACATAAAGCCGAAGATCGAAGCGATGATCCAGTCAGTGATGAACATCCAGGAAACGTACGCGAAGGCGCTCGTGGTGGACCGGAAGGCGCTCGAGGAGGCCCAGAAGGCCGGGGACGTGATCGGCGCGGAGTCCGTTCTCAAGGACGCGTTCTTCACCGACGTGAAGCCGGTTCTGGCGGCCGCGCGCGAGGAGATGGGTCTGGACCCGGACCCGATACGGGCATACAGGGAGAGCGGCTACCAGGAGAAGATAGAGAAAGAACGGGGTTAGGGAGAGATTTCTCTGCCATACAGACAGGCGGCGCCGGCAATTCGGCGGATTGTCCTGACGATGCGGCAGAGGGAAGGGAATTAAGGATTATGTCCCCGGACTATATTGCGGTTGATCTCGGAGCGGAAAGCGGCCGGGTGATGCTCGGAACGGTTTCCGACGATCGGATCGCGGTGAAGGAGGTCCACCGGTTCGGCAACGGGCCGGTCGAGAAGGACGGCTCGATGCGCTGGGACATCGATCGTCTGCTGTCCGAGGTCGGCGCGGGCATACACAAGGCGGCGTTGGAGACGCCGGGCATTGCCGCCATCGGTATCGACAGCTGGGGCGTCGATTTCGGGCTTCTCGATGAGGGGGGTGACCTCATTGAAGCCCCCTATCATTACCGCGACAGCCGGACGGACGGCATGATGGAGAAGGCGTTCGAGGTGATGCCGAAGCGCGACATCTACGAGGACACCGGCATCCAGTTCATGCAGCTCAACACGATATACCAGCTGCTGGCAATGAAGCTCGCCGGCTCGTCCGCACTCTCCAAGGCGAAGCGGCTTCTCTTCATGGCGGACCTGCTGGCGTACGGGCTCTGCGGGGAGACGTTCGGGGAGTACACTCTGGCGAGCACCTCGCAGCTGATGAATATGAAGACGGGCGGCTGGTCCGAGGAGGTCTTCGGCGCGCTCGGCCTTCCGGTATCGATCATGCCCGAGCTCGTGTCGCCGGGAACGGTGGTCGGGAAGCTCTCCAAGAAGATCGCCGCGATGCTCGGCTGCGAGCGCATCCCGGTGATCGCGTCGGCTTCCCACGATACCGCCGCCGCCGTGGCGGCGGTGCCGGCCGAGGAGGGAAGCTGGGCGTATCTGTCCAGCGGAACCTGGAGCCTGATGGGCGTCGAGATACCGGAAGCGGTCGTGACCGACAAGGGCTTCGAGTACGGCTTCACGAATGAGGGCGGCGTCGCGGGGACGATCCGACTGCTTCGTAATATTATGGGCCTGTGGGTCCTGCAGGAGTGCCGGAGGCAGTGGCGGCAGGAAGGGCACGAGATGTCCTACGCGGAGCTGATGCAGACCGCGCGGAATGCGAAGCCGTTCGGTCGACGGATCGATCCGGACCATTCGGCGTTCTTCTCGCCGGGTGACATGCCCGCCAAGATAGATACGTACCTTTCCGAGACCGGACAGGAACCGACCGACGACAAGGGGCTGATCGTGAGAGGGATACTCGAGGGGCTGGCCTTCAAGTACCGCCGGGTGATGGACATGATAGAGGACACCACGGGAAACACCGTGGACGTTTTGCACATAGTGGGGGGCGGCACGCAGAACCTGGTGCTCAACAAGTTTGCGGCGAGCGCGACCGGTAAGAAGGTGCAGGCCGGGCCGGTAGAGGCGACCGCGATCGGAAACGTCATCATGCAGGCGATAGGGACCGGCCAGATCCCGGACCTCTCCCGTGCCAGGGAGATGGTCAGGAACTCCTTCAAGGTGAAGCAATTCCTTCCCGCCGACACCGAGAGGTGGCGGGAGGAGTTCGAAAAGACGAAGGAAGGGTACCAGGCTGGTTGATCACGATATGGAGAAACAGCTCGACAGCTTCGACCCGGTGGAACGCAGGAAGGCGCTGGAGGCCCTCTGTGGGAAGGTCGAGAGCGGAGAGATAGCGCTTCCGGAGCCGACTGAAGCGGTCAATCTCCACTTCCACACGTTCTTCTCGTACAACTGCTGCGCGTACTCGCCGAGCAGTATCGCGTGGCTGGCGAGGAAGGCCGGTCTTGCCTTCGCCGGGATAGTGGATTTCGACGTCCTCGACGGCCTGGAGGAATTCTACGAAGCCGGGAACATGCTCGGGCTCGAGACAGTCGTCGGCATAGAGACCCGTGTGTTCGTTCCGGAATTCGCGGACAGGGAGATCAACTCACCGGGCGAGCCGGGCATCGCCTACCACATGGGCACGGGCGTGCCGAGCGCTGCCCTTCAGGGGAACGCAGCCGTCTTCCAGAAGAAGCTCGCCGCGACGTCGGAACAGAGGAACCGGGACCTGCTCTGCCGGGTGAACGACTATCTGGAGGCGATAGCGCTGGACTACGATATCGACGTGCTTCCGCTCACCCCCTCCGGGAACGCGACCGAGAGACACATCACGCTGGCCTACGTCCGGAAGGCGATCCAGATATTCGGCGAGGGGAAAGAGCTCGCCGATTTCTGGACAGATAAATTGGGCGGGGATGGATTGGGCGGGGACCGACCGGGTGGGGACAGATCGGTGACGGACGTTTCGTCACTCGGTCTTCCCGACGGGGCCGGGCTTCAGAACGCGGTCCGTGCAAAGACGATGAAGCGGGGCGGAGTGGGCTACGTGCAGCCGGACGGCGGGTCGTTTCCCACGATGGCCGATATGAACCGCTTCGTCCTCGACGCGGGGGGCATTCCGACGTACGCGTGGCTCGACGGCACGTCGGTCGGCGAGCGGGACATCGAGAGACTTCTGGAGGTGGCGATGAGCACCGGGGTCGCGGCGCTCAACATCATACCGGACAGGAACTGCGCCCCCGGCGTGGAAGACGAGAAGCTCGCCAACCTGCGCAGCGTCGTCGAGCTGGCCGGGAAGCTCGGCCTGCCCCTCGTCGTCGGCACCGAGATGAACAGCCCGGGACAGAAGTTCGTCGATGATTTCGCGTCGGCCGAGCTCGCGCCGTTCGTGCCGCTCTTCCTCAAAGGCGCTCGCTTCGTCCGCGAGCACGCGGACTATCGGAGACGGACTTGTGAAATGGCTTCTATACCAGACATACAGCGCGCCGTTCAGCTCGTCGGACCTGACCGGCTGAAGCTCAATTCGGAAAAGCCGGTTCCCGAGCCGGGCCCCACGCAGATACTCTGCCGTGTCGAGGCGGCCGGGCTGTGCTTCTCCGATCTGAAGCTGCTGAAGCAGTTTGCGGAACACGCGCGCAAGGGCCCGATCGTCTCCGGTATAGGCCCGGCGGTACTCGACGAGATCCCGAGCTACGTTCCCGACATGCTTCCCGCGGTCCCCGGCCACGAGGCGGTGATAAGGATCGCGGCGGTGGGGGAGAAGGTAACGCGTTTCTCACCCGACGAGAGATATCTCGTCCAGACGGACTACCGGTGGCTTCCCACCAGGAATTCGAACGCCGCGTTCGGCTACAACTTCGAGGGAGGGCTTCAGGAGTACGTGCTCATGGACGAAAGGGTGATCACCTCCCCGGAGGGGGAGTGCATGCTGATACCGGTGTCGGAAAAGCTCTCCGCGTCGGCTGTCGCCCTCGTCGAGCCGTGGGCCTGCGTGGAGGATGCGTACGTCTCCGAGGAGCGCCGCTGCTGCAAAGAGGGCGGCACGATGCTGGTCGTCGCGGACGAGGAGATAAGAGACGGTATCGTTCAGGTATTGAACGTCTATGGACGGCCATCCACCATGATTTGGCTTTCTGAGCTTCCGGCGCCCCAGCCGGAGGACGTGGTGTTGGGACAGATCCTCGGTCTCAATCAGGTGGAGAAAGGCTCGTGCGACGACATCATCTACGCGGGCTGTTCCGCGGATACCATCGAGAGTCTGTTCGAGAAGCTTGCCCCCGGAGGCCTGCTGAATATCGTTCTCTGGGGCGGAAGGATCGAACGGGAAGTGGTTGTGCCCGTGGGACGGGTGCACTACGGAGGGATTCGGATCGTGGGGACGGAGACGAAGGACCCCTGTGACTCCCTACGGAAGATCCCGGCGACCGGCGAGATACGAGAGGGAGACCGTGTTCATGTAATCGGTGCGGGCGGGCCGATGGGATTGATGCACGTGATACGCAACGTGTGCCAGGGCGTCCGAGGGGTTTCCCTGTTCGCGGGCGACCTCGACGGGGAGAGACTCGCTCTGACGGAAAGGATCGCGCGGCCCGTGGCCGAGCGGAACGGAGTGCCGCTCACCATGTACGATCCGTCGAAGGACGACCCGGGTGTCGCGTTCGATTATGTGGCCCTGATGGTTCCCTCGGCGGGCCTGGTCTCCGCTGCGGTGGGGAGCGCCGGGGCGGGGGCGATTATCAATATATTCGCGGGAATTCCCGCGGACGTAACGGCGTCGATCGACCTGGATGCCTACCTGCGAAAGGGGATGTACTTCGTCGGCACCAGCGGGTCCGTCCTGCGGGACATGAAAGTCGTTCTCGGAAAGATCGAAGACGGGACGCTCGATACCAATCTTTCCGTCGCGGCGGTCTGCGGGCTGGAAGGGGCGGTCGAGGGGATTCGCGCGGTGGAAAACAGGACCATTGCCGGCAAGATAATCGCGTACCCGACGTGCAGAGGGCTCGGGCTGGTGAAGATCGAGAACCTGGAAGGTCTCGACGACGGGCGGTGGTGCCGCGCGGCGGAAGACGCTCTTCTGGAGAAGCACGGCGACAGATGACACTTGCGTGCGCCGCACACGGTGCCGATAATAGAACGCTGTTGTACCAATGGAGCGCTGAACATGAATAAGTCCCTCGAGGATCTGATCCGTATCTCGAAGGCCGTCGGCAGGGACGGCTCTCTTGTCCAGGGGGGCGGAGGCAACACCTCCGTCAAGACCCCGAACGGAAGGCACATGTACATCAAGGCGAGCGGCTGCGCGCTGAAGGATATGGCGCCGCGCGCAGGCTGGAGAAAGCTCCGGCTGGACAGAGTCCTGTCGATTCTGGATGACGGCTCCGTCGCGAAGCTCGACCCGGCACGGAGAGAGACGGACGTGGTCAACAGGCTCAACCTCTCCTGCGACGACGGGCTGAAGAATGGTGGCCGTCCGTCCGTCGAGTCGCACCTGCACGCTCTCTTCGACAGATACGTCATCCACCTGCATCCGATAACCGTCGGGGCATACGTCTGTTCCCGGAACGGCAGGGAATGGGTGGAGGCGCTCTTCGGCGGCAGGAAGTACCCGCCGCTGTGGGTGCCGTACGTGAACCCCGGATTCACGCTCGCCAGCAAGATCTCGGGACTGGTGAAATCGTACCGGAAGAACCACGGAAGGATCCCTTCGATTGTATTCCTTCAGAAGCACGGACTCATCGTGTCGGCCTCGAGCGCCGGAGGCGCGCTGAGAGCAGTCAGGGACGTGGTGGAAGCGTGCGGGAAGGGACTGAAGCGCGAGAAGCGCGCGAGGCTGAAGCCTCCGGCTCCCGACGAACTGAACCGAACCAGACTTGCCGTGCGCAGGGCATTATTCGATGAGACGGGAAAATACGTGTCCGTTCGCCACGACCTCGGCGACGCGGTCTCCGCCTTCATGCGAAGCAGACGTGCGAGGAAGCTGGCAGAGGTCCCCGCGACCACGCCGGACGAGATCGTCTACGCCGGCGGAGCGCCGGCCTGGATCGGGAAGCCCGACACCGGATCGCTCCGGACGGCGGTGCGCCGGAGGGTCCGTGCCGAAGGAAAGCCTCCCTCAGGATTTCTCGTCAAAGGTCAAGGGCTGTTCCTCGCGGGAAGTGAGAGGTCCGTTTCTGTCGCCAAGGAGGTGCTGGCTGCCGCCCTGTCCGTCAGAGTCCACGCTGCGGACTTCGGAGGTCCCAACGCGCTTACCCCCCGCCAGCGCCGATTCATATCAGAGTGGGAGGCCGAGAGCTTCAGGCAGAATCTCGCCGGGGCGTCCGGGGGCGGCCCGCTGGAGGGAAGGATCGCGGTCGTCACCGGTGCGGGAAGCGGGCTGGGGAGGAGCGTTGCCGTCGGTCTGGCCCGGGCCGGAGCGAACGTCGCGCTCGCCGACGTGGATCTCGACGCGGTGGAAGCGACGGGTTTCGGGATTCTCGACGAGAAGCCCCATGCCTGCGTGCTTCCCGTTCCGTGTGATGTCACGAGCGAGGGCGCCGTCCGGGGCGCGTTCGACATGGTTCTGGACCGATGGGGCGGGCTGGACATCCTCGTCAATGCCGCCGGTATCGCACCGGCATTCGATCTGGTGGACCTGCCGGCCGACCTGTGGCGAAAGGCGCTCGAGATCAATCTCACCGGTTACTTCCTGATGGCGCGGGCCGCCGCGCGCGTGATGACTCAACAGGGAATGGGCGGCAGCATAGTGAATCTCAGCTCCAAGTCGGGCCTGGAGGCCAGCAGGTCCAACACGCCGTACAACGCCACGAAGGCGGGCGAGATACACATGGCGCGCGGCTGGGCGCTGGAGCTCGGCAGGCACGGGATTCGGGTCAACTCCGTCGCTCCGGGGAACGTCTTCGAGGGATCGAAGATCTGGAACCCGAAGTACATCAGGACGTGCGCCAGGAAGTACGGCATCAAACCGGAGCAGGTGATACCCTACTACGTGGGCAAGACCGCGCTCGGGCGGGAGATCAGGGGGCAGGACGTCGCCGATGCGGTCGTGTTTCTCTGCTCCGACTCGGCGCGCACGATAACCGGCCAGACCGTCGTCCCGGACGGCGGCCAGGTGATGGTGAGGTGAACCCCGCCGACATATCTTCCGTCGTCCGCATACTCAGGCAGGAGTACGCGAAGCTCCGGGAGCCTATCGTCACAAGGATGTCCCGGAGACGCGATCCCTTCAAGGTGCTTGTCTCCACGGTGATAAGCGCCCGCACCAAGGACGACGTCACCGGCGCCGCCTCGAAGCGTCTCTACGACGTGGCGGACACCCCGGAGAAGATTCTCAAGCTCACCGAGGCGAGAATCGCAAAGCTCGTCTATCCGGCCGGTTTCTACAAGACGAAGGCGAAGAACATAAGAAAGCTGTGCCGGGAGCTGGTAAAGAACCACGAAGGGAAGGTGCCGGCCGACATGGACTCGCTCGTCGCCCTCCCCGGGGTGGGCAGAAAGACGGCGAACCTGGTGCTCGGTCTCGGTTTCGGCATAGATTCGGTCTGCGTGGACACCCATGTGCACCGCATATCCAACCGATTCGGCTACGTGCGCACCGAAACGCCGGAGGAGACGGAGATGGCGCTCAGGGAGAAGCTGCCGAAGAGGTTCTGGATCGAATATAACAGCCTGCTGGTCGCCTACGGGCAGAACGTGTGCAAGCCGATCGGCCCGAAATGTTCCGAGTGCAGGCTGCGCCGGCTCTGCGATTACGGAAAGAAGAAGGGAGCGTCGAAGGCGGCGGGAGCGGGAGGGACCTGAACGGGTTCGTGATTCGACGGACGGACAGAGCCCTTCCATGGTCCGTTGAATCGCGCCCTCGGAGGCGGCATTTCCGCATACATGGCGCCGAGAATGAGTGAAGGGACCGCCCGCTCCCACCGCTCTACTGACCGGGCTGGTAGTATCGGCACTTTACCCTGAACTGTTTGGCGAACGCCGCGAGCATGGCGCGGTCTTTCCCGGACGTCTCGTCGAGGTACATCCGGTATATCTCAAAGACCTCCGCCTTGGTGAAGTTGGTCCAGAGCAGGTCCTGCTGTATCTCGCCGAAATCCACGCTGAGCCTGCTCTCCGATGCGGAGGTGGCCTTTCCCCTTCCTATGTTCTTTATGGTGAACGGCAGGACCTTGGGAGATTCGGTCGAGCGTATCTTGGTCACCGCCGTCGTGTGCAGCTTCTTGAGCGTGTCGATTCTGGCCCTGATCGCTTTCACCTGGTGCTGTACCGACGTGCCCTCGAACTTCTCGATAAGGCCCTGCGCTCTCAGGTCGGCGGAATGGAAATCGAACGTATTCAGGTGATTCACTATTTCCTTGAGGTTGGTGTTCAGATCGAGAAGCATCTCCTTGTTGGCGGCCGCCAGAAGTGCCTTTGCCTCCGCCGCCTTGGGTCCGCCTCCGCAACTGTCTATGAATCCCTGATAGGCCTTCGTCATGCTCGCGTACCGCCTGTCTCTCATGGCCCGTTCCGCGGCCGACCTGGCCCTCTCGAAATCCGAGTGATAGTCCTTCGTGTACCGGGCGATCAGAGCGCCGGCCTCTTCCTTTACCTTGAGTTCGTGGGACCCGGTTGCGAACGGCTTGAGGGCATTGATGGCCGAATAGTAGCATCCCTTTCCCGCGAGAAGCTCCGCGTCAGTCGCTGCGACGCTGAAGGTCTCGAGAGAATGCTCGTTCATCTCGCCCTCGACTATCTTCATGCGGCTCCTGGCTTTTCCCGCGTCCGGAGTTCTGTCGTACTTGCTCAGGTAGTCCCTCCAGCGCCGCCATCGTCCGTCGAGGTCGTCGCCGTGTTCTTCCTCGTATGTCTCCGCGGTCTGATATGCCTTCCGTGCCTGGGCCAGATACTCCCTCTGCTTCCGTTCCTGTTCCGAGGCCATGCTCTTCGGTTCCGGTACCGGCCTTCCTTCGCTCTGTCCCTCTTCCTCTGCGGCGTTCTCCCCCGTCTCAGACGGGATCGAGACGGGAGCGTTCTCGTCCTGTTTCCCCCGGTTCATCATCAGGACGATACCCCCTCCAAGACAGATCATTCCGATCCCGGCGACGACCGCCGTCCACAGCATCTGCCGCGATCGAGGCATCGCGTATGTCGCCAGCGACGCGTGTTTGGGTTTCTCCTTTCCTTTCATGAAATCGGCGAGACTCTTCTGCCGGTTGTGGTCCTGATCCGGAGTCGAGTGCCACCTGTCGTCTATCGCCGAAATGAGATCCTTGGCGCTTTCGATCCGCTTGTCCCGGTCCTTCTCCATCATGTGATGCAGCAGCTTCACAAACGGACCGGTCGCCTCCGGGAGCAGCTCCCTGACGGATACCGGCTCCTCGCTCACAACCATCTTCACGGTCTCCTTCGACTTGCTTCCCTTGAAGGGAGCATTTCCCGTCACCATGTGGTACAGGGCGGCTCCGAGGGAGTAGATGTCCGACTTCGGGTCCACCTGCTTCCCCTTCGCCTGCTCCGGGGACATGTATTCCGGGGTCCCCATCACGGAGACCCTCTTGCTTTCGGTCTGAACGTCCCGCATCGTTTCCGCGATGCCGAGATCGGCGACCTTCACGTGACCCTCGGTATCTATCATGATGTTGCTCGGTTTGATGTCCCGGTGGACCAGGCCGCGTCTGTGCGCGTAGTCCAGAGCCTTCGCGACCTCCTTCGCCACGTGAAGGGCCAGGCGCTCCGGCATCTTCCCTCTGCTTCGGAGTATCTGCGATACCGTCCTGCCTTCGACGAACTCCATGGAGAACCAGTAGTCTTCCCCTTCCTTTCCGAAATCATGCACTTGGATCAGGTTAGGGTGATTGAGGTTTCCTGTCGCCTTGGCTTCCTTGACGAATCGGTCCACGAAACCCTTGCGGGAAACGAGGGACCTGTTGAGTACCTTCAGTGCCACGATGCGGTCCAGCGAGAGCTGGTTGGCTCTGAACACCACTCCCATGCCGCCCTTGCCCACCAGCTCCAGGACCCGGTACGCGCCCAGTCGCTGGCCTATCAGCTCGGATTCGTCTACCGTGTCTTCCAGTACGAGATTCGTATCTCCGATCGTGAGAGTGGTGCCGAAAGGTATCTCCCTCTCGACGACCATCTCCCCGTCGCACAACGTGCCGTTCTTGCTGCCGAGGTCTCTGACGTGAACCAGGCCTTCTTTCAGGTATACGACGGCGTGGTTACGCGACGACTTGCCGTCCCTTATTCTCAGGTCGCAGCCGCCGCCCCTGCCGATGGTGAGGCTTTCGGCGAGCTTGAAGGTCCGGCCCGCCATCTCTCCGTCCAGTATTCGCAGAACGATCATGACAGCCCAATTCTACCACTTCCAGCCGGGCCGTAAAACCAATTACGCACCAAAGGGACAGGCACGATTCTACCTCCCCGGCTTCGCCTGCGGCGGTAGATCGAGCCGATCCCTGTTGACAGTAAGTTGTTGACTCGGTACAGTGTTGTGCATGAAAGCCGTGCTCATTCTTGATGAAGGTCCAGCCGAGGGGCGCACGGTTCCGCTGAAAGGCGGGAAAGCCCTCATCGGGCGGGGCCAGGACTGCGACTTCCAGGTGCTCGACGAGAGCCTGTCGCGGGTGCACTGCCTCGTCGAGAAGAAGGGGGACGAATACTTCATCACCGATCTGAACAGCAGAAACGGCACGTACCTGGACGGCAAGCGCGTCAAGAATACGGAGAAGCTGCCGCCCGGCAGCGTCATATCCATCGGGGACACCAAGTTCCGCCTGAAGCAGATCGAGATGGCGGCGGGGACGGGCTCGGTGCTCGGCGGTCTCCTCGAGGGTACGGGACGGACCACCGAGAGGATCCAGAAGCGGCTCGACCCGACGAAGACCCCGCTCGTGGCGGCCACACGAAGCGAGCTGCTGGGCGAAAAGTCCGGCCGGCTCCAGCGTGATCTGGCAACCATGTACAAGATCGGCAACCTGATCAGCTCCGAAAACGATGTGACCGTGCTCTGCGACGTCATAATGGACTCCATACTGGATGTCGTGACGGTGGACAGGGGATTCCTTCTGCTCGGAGACACGGTGGACACCGCTCACCCTATGGTCCTCCGCGGCGGAGCGGTGGGAGGCGGCGCCGAGCTCCGGCTGAGCAGGACGATACTGGGCGAGACGCTGGAGAAAGGGCTGGCCGTCCTGAGTTCCGACGCGATACACGACGAACGGTTCAAGGGCGGAGACAGTATCGTCCAGAACCATATCACCTCGGTCATGTCGGTCCCCCTGGAGGCCGAGGGCGCCATTCTGGGCGCGATATACGTGGACACCATCGGGGAGTCGAACGCCTTCGACGAAGCCGATCTGGAACTGCTGGGAGCGATAGGCAGACAGGCCGGGATCGCGATCGAGAGGGCTAAGCTGATGGAAGATCTGGAGAACCTCTTCTACGATTCCGTGAGCACTCTCGTTGCCACCATCGAGGCCAACGACCAGTACACCCGCGGCCATTCGGAGAGAGTGACCCAGTACGCCGTCGGCATCGCCGGAGTGATGAACGTGGAGGGAGATGACGTCGCCGTCATTCGTCTCGCCGGCCTGCTCCACGACATCGGCAAGATAAGCATCCCGTCGGCGATTCTCCACAAGAAGGATAAACTCACGGACGAAGAGTGGCAGGTTATCAAGGAACATCCCGTCGTGGGGGCCAATATCATACGCAACATACGACGGATGAAGGAAGACGTGGTGTTCGCGGTGAAGCATCACCACGAGAGGTGGGACGGCGGCGGCTATCCGGACGGGCTGGAGGGTGAGGACACTCCGCTCGTGTCGAGGATACTGACGGTCGCGGATTCCTTCGACGCGATGACGAGCAGGAGGCCGTACAGGGATTTCGTGCGGTCCACGGAGGAGGCCTTCGAAGAGCTGCGGGACAAGGCGGGCCGGCAGTTCGACGGAGACGTCGTCGAGGCGTTCATCGAGAGCCGTCCGGGGGAGGGGACCACCACGGCATGAATCTTCCCAACTCTATTACCCTGTTCCGCTTCCTCATTGCCCCGGTGTTCATGGCGCTGCTCTGGGACGGCCGGCACGTGTCCCTGCTCGTTGCCCTGGGGCTCTACGCGCTGGCCGGCATATCCGACCTGCTGGACGGCTTTGTCGCCAGAAGGATGGGGCAGGAGTCCAGCTTCGGCAGGATGGCGGACCCCTTCGTGGACAAGATTATCGTCTGCG
>Ga0315555_1002510_pt1 | contig 12871 bp, 7 predicted proteins | sample SalMarSW160380MG_FD_202113 | JGI IMG/M metagenome (GOLD analysis project Ga0315555, IMG submission 202113) | Salt marsh sediment microbial communities from the Plum Island Ecosystem LTER, Massachusetts, United States - Salt Marsh Sediment SW1603-80 ...
AGTCGATTTCCTCTGAAAGATGTTCTAAAGCCAAAGCTGTGTTGAAAAATAATTCCGTCTCTATATTATCATTAGAAACTTCGAATATATCAAAAGTATAGCCATCTAAAAGCATTAAATATTGTTTTGTATGTTCGAATTCCAACCATTTCATTAAATCGTATTCTTCAGATATTTCCATAATAATAAAAGCAGTTTTCGCGCTTTTACCATCACCGGAAAAATAAATTGAATTCAATAAACCATTATAAATACCATAATGATAATCTGATTTTTCCTTATTATTGAGTTGATCATAAATATTCGCGCAGTACAAATGTGTTTTAATGTCTATATATCTTCTATCAACAATCGTGTTTGCGATTTCAAGAGCTTTTTCATAATTTTTTCCTTCAATATTTATCTCTATTTTTTTTCGCAACCCGTCGATTTCAACATTATAAGGATCATAAGATTTTGTTTTAGTATAAGCCATCCTCAAAGTAAAAAAATCATCTGATTGGCCGTTTTTGATACTATCAAGAAGCGGATAATAGTCTTTTTCGCTTAATAAGTTTATATAATCGAATAATATATAATTAGATATTTTAGATTGGTCGTTAACCTTAATCTCTTTTTGTATCGAACTGCAGGCAATAAAAAATACTAAATTTAAAAGAAAAAATTTCTTCAAATTTGCCTCCTTAGCTTCCGTAGTTTCCTATTAAAAGTTTAGTAATTTATATCGAATTTGTCAAGTGCATATTTAATTAGCCACGTATTGACACTGATTCACACTGATTTTTTATTGTTTTTTAACTAGAACCTAGTACCTGGTACCTAACCTTCTCACACAGAGTACACAAAGCACACAAAGAAAAAAACATTTGACTAATTTTTTAATTTAACTATTAAACTAATCATAAGAGTTTGTAATACTATTTAACCATTCAACGATTCAACTATTTAACTGATCTTAAGGATCTATCAGATTTCAAACTTCAAATAAAGTGTTTTTTTTCTCTTTTTCTTCCCCACCCTTATAATTACAACCAAAGGGTTTGAATACTTTCAAATAATTTTCTAATAAATCATGTTCTTCAGTAGTTCTTATCCACTCACTATCGTTCTGATGCACATGGACGTGCGTAGCGCCCATTTCTTTTATACATTTTAGCTTGGGGCTGGCTTTTCCTATCATAACGCCGAGATCGCCCTGACCTATATAAATCGGAATCCAATGACCATCATTCATTTTTCTTGCAAAAATGTAGTTACCATACTTCCCTGGATTAAAATCTGTAGGTAAATTATGGACGGAATATTCATACCGTTGACCATCCAAACCTATCCATTCACATGTTTCCTTTTTTTTCATATTGACCTCCTCGCTATATTATAAATATCATCTTATACGAAATTTTGTCAACCCCTATTTAAAAAATTTTTACAAAAAAAATATTGAACCACAAAGTACACAAAGATCACAAAGTTTTACTTTTTACCATTCAACTATTTCTCAATTCAATTATTCAACTAATTAAGCGGCTTTGCCGCTTAGTATCCCCTCTCCCTTACCTCTTCCTCATCAAAACCAAAATAATGGGCTATTTCGTGGACTAATGTTTTATAAATCCTTTCTTTCATTCTGCTATTAATTTCTCTGCCAAAAATATTTTCAAAACTATCTTTATAAATTTCAATCCTTGTCGGCTGAGCGTGAACCGAGAAGGTTCTTATTTTGCTTTTGGGAATTCCTGTAAACAAACCAAAAACTATTTTTCCGGGAAATTGCTGTTTAACCGCCATTGGAACATATTCCCTACAAAAAATCTCGATTCTTTCTTCTCTCAAGATATTCCTGTATTCCTCAGGTATATCTCTTGAAATTTCTTTAACTACTCTCTCAAATTCTTCAAATTCCATATCTATATAATAACAGGATTTTTATAATAATCAACTCATCTAATTAGTAAATGAATTGATAAATGGTCAATCTGGAAAATCAAATATCAAAAATCAAAATGACAAATGAAAATGTATAAATTCTTTTAAAAAAATAAAAACAGAATAATTAATACAATTATTCTTGTTATTTTTACTATTTCTTGTTCTTATTTCTTTTTTATTTTTAAATTTTGCACTGTAATTTTCCATTTTAATATTTAATCTTTGCATTAATCAAATCTTATCTCCCTCCACTTCCCCTTATAAAAAGCAATAACAGCAAGGATAGCTTCGACAAACCAGTTTAAAACTGCAGCCACCCAGATGCCTATAAACCCATAACCAAGCCTGAAGGCAAGCAAATACGCAAGCGATAACCTAACAACTATAGAACCAATAAAAGCTATTACCATAGGTGTTTTTGTATCACCAGCTCCGTTTAGACCTCCGGTAACAACTATAAGAAACGCTAACGGTATTTGTTCAAATGCAGCTATTATAATAGCTAACATTGCAAGAATTTTAACATCAATTTCGGGATTAAAAATTTTAAATACGGCTCCCGGAGTCAAAACGAATATAAAAGCAAGTAAAGACATAGCCGCCACTGCATAATAAGAAGTCTTCTTTATGCTTTCATCTGCCAGATCAACTTTCTTTGCTCCGAGACTTTGCCCGACCAGAGTATTGGAAGCAATTCCAAAACCAATGCCCATCATAAACGAAAAAGATTCAACCCTTAAAGCAAGTTGATGTGCAGCCAATGCAACCGTACCAAGGGAAGCAACCATTTTCATAAAAACAAATAAACTTATCCTCCGTATACCAAATTCAGCAACAGCCGGAGAAGCTATTCTCCAGATATTCTGTAGAGTTTTTTCATTTATCCTTTTTATATCCTGTATCTTTACCGGAATTCTTTTTCTTAGATTAATAATCGTAAAGATTAAAATAGCGTCAAGAACATAAGCCCCAGCTGTTGCAATAGCCGCACCCTTTATTCCAAGCCTGGGAAAAACGCCAATACCAAATATCAAAAAATAATTAAAAACGATGTTAACAATATTACCCAAACCCATCAAAAACATCGGAGTTCTCGTATCACCTATCCCCCGGATTATTCCTGTCGAAGCAAAATAAATAAAAATAAACAAAGAAACACCCATTACTATGCTAAGATATTCACTTCCAAGTTTATAGACTATTGCACTTGTACCCATAAAACCAAACAGTTTTCCACTACCGAATATTCCGAGAATGCTCATCAATGTTCCAAGAACAATGCTTAAGAACAAAACATTTCCACCGCACTCTTTTATTTTAATCGACGATCCCTCTCCCGCGAATCTTGCAGTCATAGCCTGTGCGGCAATCCTCAAAGGAAAAGCAAAGACAGAAATAAAAATAAAAAATAAGATGTTTGCCAATCCAACAGCAGCAATGGAATCAGTTCCAAGACGCGAAACCATTATTATATCAACAAATGCTGTAACAGTAAAAAACAAATGCTCCGCAACTGCAGGCCATGAAAGTGTAAAAATATTCCGGTGAAGATTTCCCCGGCTCACTTTAATAAAAGAAACGTCTTTAATACCTTCTTCGTACTCGAAATCTATTTTTTCCTCCCTTAATTTAATTGAGTTTTGATATTAATTAAAAGTTTTAAAAAAACAAGATATCGGAAAATTTAGGTTTTTAAAGCCTTAAGATGTTAAACATTACCTGTGTAAAGTTTTTATTTTAATTTCCTTTTCTTATATTAACCTTATTTAACGTTTAATAAAAAACTTTCAGAATGGCTGCTGAATTCAGGAGCGTACATACACTGTATTTCGGCTATACCACTCTGGTATACTCCTCTGTGCTGTATTCTTAAATCATATTCAAAAACATAGGTACCTTTCGGTAAATAAGAAATAAAGAAATGGGTAGCTACATCTTTAGTAGATTGATAATATCTTAATCCATCTTGATAACGATAAAAAGATAAAACATCCACAGGTTCCAAACCGCTTCCTCTCATATCTTTTAAATGCACATATTCCATATCCCTATCGACTTTTAATACAACCCTAACGGTCAAAAGGTCTCCGACGTTTAAGGTTTTCGGTAAAGGCTCAATAACTTCTCCTTTTTTCGTTATTTTCTTCAAGAATATATCTTTTTTTAATTTAAGATTAGTGGAATGTGAAGTTATTGCTGAGATTTCTTCGAAATACTGAAGATAAACTCCACCCCAGGCTATACCTTTATCTTCTTTGGTAACCTTAATATCTGAAAAATCAGATTGAATTTCTTTTTTTACGTATCTTTTTTCATAAAAATTAGTTCCCGCTTCAATTTTTTCGGGTTTGACTTCTTCTTCGCCCAGCTGCACCTTCACTAATTTGCTACTGGTAAGAAAATTTTCTCCTCTTAAAAGCAGCGCATATACTGCATCCGATGTAGCTTTTGTAGTCCGCCAATTTATTGTTTGTTTTTGTTTTAATAGCCATACTTTACAATCTTCAACGGCAATCGTATCATCCATCACTTCAGAAAAAGCTTCTATCATTAAAGCCTGTGTTTCAATAGGCGCCCTATACCACCACCAGGAATGTTCCAATTCTCTCCAGAACATACCCATTTCGTCATCTGAAACACTTCTTTCTTTTATAGAAGCCATAATATCTTCCGGTGTTTCACTTTTACCAAAACGTTTTAAAGCAAGAGCTAAATACCCTTGAGAAAGCCGAGAATCCAGCTTTAACCAGTGTTTTTTAGACTGATTTAAAAAATAATCCGTTGCTTCTTTGTAACGCGAAGTAATTGGCTTATCTTCTAAATAAAAGCTGCGTCCGTACAGATAAAAGGCTATTAATGGAGTAAGATTGTTCTTAGATTTATCATCTAAACTATTATAAACTCCTGAAAACCATATATCGAGATAATTTATTGCTTTATAAGCTAATATCATATCGACGTCGACACCCATATTTTTAAGTCTTCCGAAGTTAGTTACAATATAGAGTGTAATATAAGGATCGGATGGACCTCCGGGAAACCATGGCCAGCTTCCATCAGAAAGCTGATAATTTTTCAATTTATTATAAGCGGAATTTATATTACTATTGATTCTATTTTCTTCAAAAAATATCCCCACATTCCTTTTTGCCTGACTCTCCCTTTCAGCTTGACGGACCCAGGGTGTTTCAAGCAGTGTAACCGCTTTTAAATCCTCATTTTTCTCAAGATTGGATTTAAGAGCATCGGTCCCCCTCCACTGTTTAAAAACCTCTCCTATCCTTGGATTAGAATTTGAGATGTGTTTACCTATGCTATTAGCATATAAACGGTTCATAACCTGCTCTGAACACTCATGTGGATATTCAGCCAGATAGGGCAAAGCCTGAATCGCGTACCAGCTTGGATTGGAAGTCATCTGAACTGTGAACCTAAAAGGCTCTGCTGTTTTAGAACCCAATACATCTTTCACTCTGTTGAATTTGAAGTTTTTCGTCTGTTTACCGCGAACGTACAGAGGGAATGATTCAGTAAGGTATTTCCTGCTGGAAAGAACAGGTATCGCGTCCGTTTCTCCGTCAGAATATTCTTTGCTTTTCGCGACTACTGTATAAGTTACAGGATTCATTCCTTTTGGTACAGTTACTTTCCAGGAAAATGTCTTAGACGTGTGAGCTTTTATACTAAAAGTCTTTACATGGGATTTTAATTTTAATTCTTCATTAACCAATTCCTCTGTTATTAAATCCTTAAAATCCAACTGTACTTTACCATTTTGATTATTATCAGACATATTGACAACTCTTGCCGTGAAGTAGAGGGTATCACCTTCCCGCAAAAATCTTGGCGGATTCGGTCGAACCATCAATCTCTTACTGGTTACAGTATATGCTTTAACAAATCCTCTTTCACACTTTTTTCCATGAACAAGTCCCATAAATTTCCATTTGGTCAACGTCTCAGGCGAAGTAAACTCAAAAGCAACCGTTCCGTTTTCATCTATCAAAAGATGAGGATAAAAAAACGCTGTTTCATTTAAATCCTTACGTATGCCAATACCTTCCATATCTATAGGCGATATCTCTTCTTTCTTTTCAGACGCATCAAAACTCGGAGACGAAATACTTGCGCCAGCTAAATCCATTTTTATCACTTCTCTTTCTGCCCGTACGGTTACCCCTTCTCCTGATGTATAATATGGATAAAGTTGAATATTTACTGTAGTAATGATTCCCTTTTTGCATTGAACATCGGAAACAGTCTCTACCTCATATCCCATCATTCTCGCCTGTAATTTGTAAGTACCGGGAGGTAGATTTTTAATTTCAAAATAGCCATTCGCGTCAGCAGCTGTCCCTCTTTCTGTTCCTTCAATTATAACATTTGCCCCAGCTAAAGCATCAAAAGTTTTAGAGTCTAACACCTTACCTTGAATTAAACCATATCGTTTATCGATTTCTGTACTCTTGCGGTAACTTATTTCCGCCAAAACCGGGAATTTATAACCCATATAGCCTCTTTTCACATATTCAGGAAATCGTATATAATTTATCTTAGGATATGAAACTCGAGCCTCAAAAACACTCTTACATTTAGAAAAACGCTGCGAACTATTGATAAATCTATTATAAATATTAGAGTAGTTATGTTTGAAGAAGTTAAAATCGCTCCATTCATGCGGAGAAAACTGATCGAGTGAGAAATCGTACATCGAGGCGACAATTTCAGCAAATTCTATAGGATTCCTTTTACCCTTTATTTTAAGCGAAATTTTTTCCTCTTCTCCCGGTTTAATCTTGTGCCGGAAAGTTTCTAAACTAACATCGAGCTCTTTATTATCCCATGGAACATTGATATGAAAACTCTCCATATAGGCTCTGTTTTCCTTTACTGAATTTAAATAAACAGTAAAACCACCTCTTAATTCCTCAGTTACAGGAAAACGCAAAAAGTGTTGCGTAACATTTTCATCAATCCAATAACGCTTCATTATATTATTATCACAGAAAATCTCTACAAAACAACGACAGTTTTCATAGCCGCTTCCCCATAAAAGTTCGAGAGTCTCCCCTACTTTAACGGTATTGTCCTTTACTTGAGTAACACAAGGAAGTTTGATAGGAAATTTCTTTTTCTCCCAATCAGGAAGAACCATAAGAGGTAAAAAGGCTTTAACTTCCCTCCCTGACTCATCGATAGAAGTACACTCCAATTTATAAAGACCTTCTTTTAATTTCAGTTCCACAAATTCGGGATTTTTCCAACTTTTCGTTGAAACTTTAAAATCGGAAATCAATTTATCCTTCGACCAACTTTCCCAACCGGATAAAAATTCGTTATTGCTACTTTTATCACTTCTAGATAATTTATGTTGCCATAAGGAAGACTTAATCGGCTTTTCAGGTTCTTTGAGTTTAAATATCTTTAAACGGGTATTTTTTGGGATATTTTTTCCGCTCAATGTCTGGGTTAATACCTGAAGGGAGAATTTTTTGCCATCGGTCGGAATATCTTCTGTTGATAATCCAATTCTAAAGCCCGAATAACCTAAACTAACATATGTTTTTGCTTTACGAGTTTCACCGTCAGGGGAAGTAACTTCAGCGTAAATTTTGTATGTAAAAGTCGGGTCTTCACTTGCTAAAATCTCGGGATCCGGTTCCGCGGTAAACCGAACTACAAAACTACCTTTATCATCTGTCCTTGTTGTATCGTGAATTATCTGCTTGGTTCCGCTACCGCTCGAATGATAATACCATCTCCACCAATATGGAAACCTGGCGCTTCTTACAACCTTATAACTAACCTTCGCATTATCGATGGGTGCTCCTGTATAAGAAATTGCCTTACCCGTTATATCTATTTTCTGATTCAGTTTGTAATCTTTTTTTGGGATTTCTATTTCTACAGAAAACTTAGGTCGCTTATATTCTTCAACTCTAAAGAAAACACGACCGTCCAGAGGGCTTTGCGCTTCTATATGCATTCTGCCTGTTAGCCTTCCGGAAGGAGCCGTAAAATGTCCGCTGAAGCTTCCAAATTCATTTGTTGTAAAGGTTTCATGAGATATTTCTTTATAATTCGCGTCTTTAAAAGTGACTTTAACTTCCTTACCCGGTAAGACTTCATAATTATTCCCTTCCTGGTCTATATGAACACAAATTCCTTTAAAATATATCATCTGCCCGGGTCTGTATATAGAACGGTCGGTGTAAAAAATAGTTCTATCATCAGGTCGACTGCTATACTCGCGATAACAATTAAGCGGATTAGACGTAAAAATCTTGTTTTTTTCTTTTTCAACTTCCAAAAAAATTCCCCAGTTTCCCTCAGATGGGCACTTAGTTGAAAAAAAACCATTCGAATCTGAGATTACTTCTATTCCTTTTACATAAATATAATCATGATTATCATTTATTTTCTTTATTATTTCTGTAACCTTTGCTTCATCAACCGGTTCACCTGTAATTGCATTCAGTATAAGACCCTCAATTAAACCGGGTCTTGTCTTTGAAATCAATGTTATATTACTAACAATAAACCAGGATTGGTCTGTCTGCGTCCAATCCTCAAAACCCTCATCTAAACTGACAAATATTCGATAAAAACCGATTTCACATCCCGGTATATCTATTTCCAGGTTTTTTGTTTTAAAATCATCTGTACTTGGAAGTTCGATATTCCATTCTTTATAAGGCTTTAAAGAAAGTAATTGTTTTATCTTATTGGAATCCGCAAAACATTTACTATGCTCATACTCTCCTTTCTTATAATCAGGCCATTCATCCTTACATATTCTAATAAATAATTTGTTAAAATTTTTATAACTAACTAACATTTTTGAAGGTTCTGGCGGCATAGTTTGTTCTATTGTCAATGATACAGATTTCTTTTCGATTTCATCCATATATATCTTGCAGGATTTACCTCCGGGAGAATCAGAAAATCTCTTATAACCTTCTTTTGCAAGCTCATGAGCTTTGACAAGGTCTTCTTTTTCTCCCCAGATTTTTGCAAGGCGAAACGCGGCGAGGCTCGAGAGAGAATATTCTTTGTATTCCTCGATGATCTCACTTAAACGCTGCATATATAAAGAATCCTTTTCTTCTCCATAGGAACTATTCCAAATATAACGCAGCCGATGAAGATCAATATCTACTAATGCCTCAATATTATCTTCCTCTGAATGATATTTTAAAAGAGATTGGTAAATGTGAATAGCTTTATATTTTGCCGATTTGGTATCTGTTGTGGAAGGACTATAATTCAAGAAAACCTTCATCTTTGCAAACGCATTCGAATTAGCGTTTATTTCGAAAACGTCTTCGGCGCGTACTCCAGCCTGTTCAGTACTTGTATAAAAATCCAGTGCTTCGTGGGCTATAAAATCGTAAAGAGTCGGACGATATTCTATCGGAGTTGTACCCGGCACCAGAAAGCCGACAAAATCATAGATAGAAATACTCGTGAGTAGTTCTCTCTCCTTTAAAACATCCTGGTATAGAGAATCTATTTCACTGAAGATCTTCTTTAAATCCCATGTAGTAAAATCGTCCTCAACCATATCTTCAGTTGCAGTCCTTCTGGAAAAACGCCAACGATTTTGGTTATAATAATGCCAGTACCAATTAGCCAGAATTGTTTCAAGCAAAATTTTCTTTTTCGGACTTGCTTTTTTTAATTCTAATTCAAGCTCTTTGATTTTTTCTTCAGGTTTATTCCCCTGAATGTTAGCTTCCAGAGCAATTTTTTGGGTTAAAGCTTTAATCCATTCAATATGTTTGTCTTGTTTATCAGTTATATCCAATATTTTTTCCAAATGCTCTATAGCTGTTTTCGGAAGTCCTTTCTGTAAAGCCCGCGAAACTTTTTCCCAGTATTTTTCTGTAGAAGCTTGAATATTGAAAGAGACTGAAATAAGTAAAAATATGAATAAAGATTTTGACCTCATAACTACCCCCTTAATACGCTTTAAATTGTATCCTTAATTAAATGATATGAATTTTCTTACTCTTTGTCAACCAAATTTATTTTCTCGTTTAGCCCTTGACTTTTGGTAAAATAAAACTATTTTAGAAACTGCATATTGATGAATAAATATTCAAAATTTTCCGGGTAAAAGGAAACAAAAATTCTTTAATTTATATATAAAAGGAGGAAATTAATGGATTATTCAGCTAAGGATTTAATGGAAATGGACGATACATACGGAGCTCACAATTACAAACCTCTCGATGTAATTTTAAATAAAGGTGAAGGCGTATGGGTATGGGATGTAGAAGGAAACAAATATATGGATATGCTTTCTTCTTACTCCGCTTTAAATCATGGACACCGAAATCCGGTAATTATTAAAAAAATGAAAGAACAGCTAGATAAACTTACCCTAACTTCAAGAGCGTTCAGAAACGACCAACTGCCTTTATTTCTTAAAAAAGTATGTGAAGTTACCGGTATGGAAATGGCTTTGCCCATGAATACGGGAGCTGAAGGCGTAGAAACGGCGCTTAAAGCCATAAGAAAATGGGGGCATAAAGTTAAGGGCATACCTGAAAACAAAGCTGAAATAATCGCTTGCAGTAATAATTTCCATGGAAGAACTATAACCATAATTTCCTGTTCTACAGAAGAACAATACAGAGATGGTTTTGGCCCTATGACTCCGGGCTTTCCTATCGTACCTTACGGTGACGCTAAAGCAATAGAAGAAAAAATCAACGAAAATACAGCCGGAGTTCTTATTGAACCGATTCAAGGAGAAGGCGGAATTGTTGTGCCTCCCGAAGGATATTTAAAAGAAGTTAAAGAAATTTGTAATGAAAAAAATGTTCTTGTAATATTTGACGAAATCCAATGCGGACTCGGAAGAACGGGAAAAATGTTTGCCTGGGAATGGGAAAACGCGAAACCCGATGGAATAATACTCGGAAAAGCCTTAGGTGGAGGAGTATATCCTGTCTCTATATTTGCTGCTTCAAAAGAAATACTAGGCGTTTTCAATCCCGGAGACCATGGTTCGACTTTCGGCGGAAATCCGATAGCCGCCGCGGTAGGACTTGCCGCTCTTAATTATCTTATAGATGAAGACTTACCGGGAAAAGCTTTAGAACTCGGTAATTATTTTATGGATAAGCTGCGCTCTCTTAATAATGCGGTAATTAAGGAAGTGCGTGGAAAAGGGCTTTTAATCGGACTCGAATTAAATGAAAAAGCACGCCCCTATGCCGAAAAACTTAAGGACAAAGGACTTCTCTGTAAAGAAACTCACGTTGTTGTAATCCGCTTCGCTCCCCCACTTGTGATTACAAAAGAGGAGCTGGATTGGGCTTTCGAGAAGGTAAAAGAAGTCTTTGAAGCTTAAAAATTCAGACAACTAAATCATGAGTCGTGAGTAAAAAAAAACCACCCTACACCATTTTTTTAACAACAAATAGCACAAATTACACAAATAAATTAATTTTGTTTTTTTTTAATATTCGTGCTATTCGTGTGATTTGTTGTTCCTCTCAGTTTTGGTGTTGTTGGGGTTTTAAAAAACAAAAAAATCCTGTTAATCTGCGTTCATCTGCGTCCTATTCTGTGGGTTGAGATGGGTTTTAAGCGTTTAATAATAGCAATCGCGCTTTTATTATTAGCATCTTCTCTTTTTTTCTTAACTACCAAAGAGTTTACATTCGAGGATTATTACTTTGACACCTATGTTCGCGGCAAGATTTACTCAAGAAATCCAATTCATGCAAAAAAAGTGATAAATGAAATAAAAGAGGAATTTAAAAGAATAGATACTCTTGATGTACAGGGTATAAAAAAAGGCAAAATAGACACAACTTACATCACAATAATCAAAAAATCTCTCGATTTTTCCAAAAAGACAACCGGATATTTCGATCTTTCAATCGATCCCATACTAAAAAAATGGAATTATTTCAAAAAACCTACTCTTCCCTCAGAGAAGGAAATAAAATCACTTTTACCTCTCGTAGATTATAAAAAAATAGAAATAAAAAAAGATACGCTTATAATTCCCGGGGATTTTTCTCTTAATCTCGGAGGAGCGGCAAAAGGGTACGCTTTAAACAGAGCAAAAAGTATTTTAGAGAAAAATAAAATCAATTCTGCCCTAATCGACGCGGGAGGAGACGTCTTATTACTGGGAAAGAAAATAGACGACGATTGGGTTATCGGTATAAGGGACCCCAGGGACGCGAATGGGATAATAGGCACGCTAAAGGTTAATGATTGTTTTGTATTTACTTCCGGGGATTATGAAAGATATTTCATGATCGAGGGTGAGCGATACCACCATATTGTAAATCCTTTTACCGGTTACCCCGCGAGGGAAATAGCTTCTGCTACGGTTATTGTAAAAGACGGCCTCGAAGGAGACTGTATTACTACCGCTCTGGTCGCGATGGGTTTAAAAAAAGCCGGAGAATATATTAAAAATAATAATTTAGAAGCCCTACTTGTTGACACATCCGAGAATATTTATAAATTTATATATAATTACGAAATAAATATTTATGAATAAAAGAGAAGCGGAATATTACAAAATAACCGAAAACTTAATTGCCCGGTGCGAACTCTGCCCCCACCAGTGCGCTATTCCCCCGGGAGGCGAAGGAATTTGCTGGGCAAGAAAAAATGAAGATGGAACCTTATACGCGCAAAATTACGGCAGAACAACATCCTTAGCCGTCGATCCAATAGAAAAAAAACCGCTTTTCCATTTCCGACCAGGTTCCGAGATTTTATCTGTTTCTCCTAATGGCTGTAATATGCGATGTCCTTATTGTCAGAATTACACTATATCTACAAAAAAAACACAAACTACGAAAATAACACCTGAGGATTTAACTAAACTGGCAAAGGAATACAATACACCCTCCATAGCTTTCACTTACGCGGAACCTATAATCTGGTTCGAATTTATAAAAGATAC
>Ga0315555_1002513_pt1 | contig 12863 bp, 16 predicted proteins | sample SalMarSW160380MG_FD_202113 | JGI IMG/M metagenome (GOLD analysis project Ga0315555, IMG submission 202113) | Salt marsh sediment microbial communities from the Plum Island Ecosystem LTER, Massachusetts, United States - Salt Marsh Sediment SW1603-80 ...
CTTGTACTTTCGCAGCAATTTCTGTATTCGTATCAGACTCCACAATAACCAATGAAATGCCGTTCCCTGTATCGGATAGTTAATGACCTGCTTTCTATCAAGACTTCCAGCAACCTCGAAACCAGTAAGCATTTCAAAATAACCATTATCTTGGTATGCCCGCCACCAGTCTTTCTTCCATTGATTATATACTCTGAACCTTTTATTCCAGAAATCGTACTCGATGTCCTGAATGTGCTTCTCGAATGTGCCATCCTTAGGCTCTCTATCTGGATCGCAAGCACCCAACTCAACAATGCCGTTCGACTCAAGATGTTTGTATAAGCTAACATCTGTATCTTTAACTACAAGATTCATTTCATCAATATTTTTCCACAAACCAACAGCACAATGTTTATACCAATCACCATAAAATTCTGCAAAAACAAAATTACCCTTCGCACTCTGTCTGACATCCTTAGTAACCTGACTCTTGTTTAATATATAAATTTGAGCCGCCATATCGCGGTGCATCGCTCCAGGATCTGTTTCTATGTATCTAATCATACACGGGTCTTTATGATAACAAGCAGCCGCACAAATCTCAGCACCCTTAAAGTCGATTTCTACAATTTGATGATTTTCACGTGCGATAAAGGCACGTCTGACAAGTTCACTAATTTCGGTATCTTTTATCGGAATATTCTGAAAGTTGGGGCTGCTTGATGAACCCCTGTACGAACGTGCAATGTTCAAAGGGAAATTAGGGTGTAAAAAACCATCCACAGTTTCTTGTAGTATATTCTGCAAATAGGTGCTTCTTGCCTTCTTCAATTTCTCAATTCTTAAATAGTCATCAACGAACTTCAATCCTGTAGATTTCAGATTCATTTCGTCCGCAGTGGGCCTGCCTGTCTTGGTGCGAGAAAGACAAGGATACTTCATCACATCGAAAAGAACTTTGCCCAGTTGCTCCCGACTGCCTAAATTCGTCTTGCTGCCGTAAGTCTTTCGCCACACTTTGTAAATCTTATATTTCTTAAGGCTATTTGAAAGTTCTGTAATTCGTGTACCTGTATTGTCAATTGCCCTCTCAAGATAATCGACATTTATGCGTATGCCATTTGCCTCGACTTGCGACAGTGCAACACTGCCATCATGCAATAATTTATATGCTCGATTGTCTATCATTTTCTTTCTCAGAAAAATCTGGGAGTTGTTTTTAGGCACAACTCCCGAAAGCCTATTTATACCTCACCTTACCTTACCTTACCTAACCGTACCTCACCCTACCAAACCACACCATATTATTTTTCCAATTCAAATCCCACTTTCATTCAAAATTTCAATCTGTTTTTGAGCAACATGATACGTCAAATAACTATCGAGTCCGCCATACAATAGTAAATCCCGCAAATCCAATTCCTTGATTCGATTGAATTTGCTTCCCTTCCTTGCATGCAGGAATGGTTCTATATGAGCATTGTAATTCTCTTGTCCCAAATTCACGAATGCCTGAAATTTAAGTCCTGTAATGTGTGGGCGATTGTCAAGAACATGTGCAGCAATCACAGTGTCCCAACACCAGTTCCTAACTCGATGTCCCAATTTCGCTCTTGTCCACCTATCCTCCATTTTCAGATTCGCAGCAATCTTTGGCATTGCAGATTTAGTCATTTCGTTAGTGGCCTCTATCGCCTCACCTGCCCAAGGATACGAAATCGTCCTCCGGCCTCGCCAACAAACTGAACAACTTACAATTTCTGTTCCTTCGCCATCAGGTTTCAAGCAATTAGTCTCGTAGTCAAACGCTGATGTGCCGCCCTTCTTCATCATTTCCCTAAGTATATTTGCAGCTTCAAATGGCCTTGTAATTACCTCTATCTGCCTCTCATAGTCGGGAACCTCATCCCAAGGCTTGCTTTCCGCCTTACTAATCCCCAACTTCAAATGACTTTTGAAAAGCCTATCAAGTATTTTATCACTGCCCATCCTAAGTATATAAGAAGGATGATACGTAGGAACAATCCAAGCATTTGGCTCTCTGCAAGGAATACAAAAACCCGCCCATCGACTAATACCGCCAATATCTTCTTTCCACATTTCTTTCAAAAGCGATTTGCAGGCGACTTCGCCTAATAAGAAAATTACGTTTGGATTGTATTCCTTAATGGTTTTCATCAGATTTGGTCTACAAGCTTCTATCATGTAATCCTCTGGCTTCTTGTTGTTCCTCGGTCGGCAAATCACCGCATTCGTCTTTACGCAATCGACATCCAAATCGACATCGAGAGATTTCAGAAATCTTCGCAGCAATTTACCAGCACGTCCCACCAACTGCACGTTGTCTCTGTCCTCATCTTTACCGGGGGCCTCCGCGACAAATAATATCTTCTTCCTACCTTTGCCGGTCGCTGGCATCTTCGGAGACTTGCAATGCCTATACAGGCCGCATACACCGCAAAGGGCGAAATTGGCCGTCTTTCGTTTGCTCTGTATTTTTGAAGATGAAAAAAAGCCTTTTGTCATTTTAATCCAAACGATTCTCTTTCTTTTTTCTTCTTTGGCTTTTCAAATATGTTTGGCCTAACGCCTTTTAATCTTTTTCTTGAAATGTTACAATATTCCTCGGATATATCTATACCGATATACCTTTTGCCTAACATCTTGGCAGCTATGCAAAAAGTTCCGGAGCCACAATAAGGGTCTAAGATAATTTGAGAGTTAGGAAACCAAGATAAGCACCATAACGCTAAATCAATAGGCTTTTGTGTTGGATGTAAATGTTTTTCTCCAACTTCTCCATCGCGTTGAAAACCTACCCACATATATCGAAAAATTCTAACTGTTTTATAGGGCAAACCTTTAACCCAAGCCAATTCCACATCAGTAGAATCATTATCTGCCCCACGTCCACATTTTCTATCCCAAGCAAACCAAAAATGGCTATCCGGCAAACGAGACGCAAAATGGTTAGCGCCCCAAAAGATAATGTTCTTGAATTGCAAAAATGGTTCAGGACTAAACAGTTTATTATCTCCTTCAACATCAGGCCAATCAATAGCACGGCAATTTGGGTCATAAGTTCTATAACCTCTACCACGAGATAAATTGTTATGTTTTAATCCTATCCCATACGGCGGGTCAGTCAGAACCAAATCCACACAGTTATCAGGCCAATCTTTCATAACCTCTAAGCAATCACCACAAATTATTTGGTTAATCGGCAATTTCATTCCTTTTCCTCAATTCTACCCAAAACTGTCACATAGACAAACTTTCCACCCTTAACCTTCAGGCGATTCTCAGTGACCTCACACTCGTTATGCTTCTGCACCAACTCGACCAACAGTTTAGGCGGAATCGTGAACTGCAAAGAATTTCCGTCGTATTTTGACTTCTTGATTTCCGTGAACCAGCCTGAAACACCTTTACCAGTAATCTTGAACTTGCCTTTCTTAATATTCACAATCACATCATTGGCGTTAACATTCTCTGACGAGAAAATCTCCGCCTTTTCGACGGACTCCTTCAGTCCTTTTGGAAGCGACAACGATTCACCATTCACTTTCAATATTTTCGTTATATCGTTAGAAGGATACTCGTCAATCCAGTGACGGCAACTCAAAATCAATCCATTAGAGTTACGAAAATGAATCCAGTGCTTCGTTTCGCTGAATTCCGACATATCCAAAGAGACAATATGCTTAATAGATTCGGTTCTTATCAATAAAGACTTGGACACGTCAGTCTCTATCATAAATCGAGAGACTTGGTGATTGTCACAAGCTTCAATCCACTTCGGAGTAATATGAACGCAAGTCATCACGAACTGCGCCTCATTACTTCCCGCACACGGCTGAACGATCGCTATCGCATCAGCAAAATTGTCAGGTAATTTCTTCCATTTTCCGGGGTTGTCGATGGCTTCTATTGGCAGCAGAATATCCTGCTCCATATTGATTCCGGCCTGCTTTCGCTTTGCCTTGATAAGCAAAGTCGTGCCCTTATTATTTTCACCGGCGGAGATTTCTAACTCATCCTCCTTCAACTTACGAAGAATTGAAATGAATGGCATCGCGGGCACCGCACCCTCGATCTGCAACAAAGACTCCTGCGAGCATGCAATCTCATCATTGTACGTATTAACCGTCTTGTCCTTGAAAACGAAGCACGACGATTGTTCGATAATCTCCTTTGCCGACAAACCAGGCAAAACAGACTCAAGCTGCTTTAAGAACTCTTCTCTATTTATTCTCATTTTTTACTACCTTTCCGTTTATTAACTATTTTTAGAAATCGTTTTAAATCTTCCTTTCTTGCATATCTAAAAGACATCATAAGATTTGTTTTTGAAAATAAATACTCCGGCCTACTTGGCAAGTCATATTCTCCGCGACATCTTCCTGAATAATATAATATCACTTCTGTTTCTTTCTCTGCTTATAAATTTTACGAAATCTCTTTTCAGGGTTTTTTAATGACTTAAAAAATGACAACATTAAACTTGTTTTCTTAAAAAGCTTCTCTGGCTTATATCCATCTCCTGAAAAATATAAAATCATAACAAAGTTTCTTTCTTTATCTTAAACGGCCATGGCCATTTCGGAAGGGACTTCACCATCATATCATAAAAGAGCAAGTTTGCAATGCGCCGGTAAACATGAAAAGTGACAGCTCCCTGCTCTTTCACTTCTCCTTTTTTATCAAGACTTCCAATCGGAATTTTTATAAATTCAAGCCAATCTTTAACAATGTCTCGTTCTCTTTGAGCCATTGTTAAAAAATGATTTCTTGTTTTTACTTGAGGAGACTCCATAGAAATTTTCATTGTATAGGGAGGAGTATCAAATACAAATTTTCCCTTTCTCTTGTGAGGAACACAAATACTACCATACATCGCAGTCTTATCCCAAGTAGCAGAATCCACACTCCACCAAGGATACCGAAGAAGGAATTTATAAGAGGTTACCCCAAATCCATGAATTTTTACTTTTGGTAATCTATTTGGAGTATCGCAAACAATATCAAAACACTCATCAATCCAGGTTTGGCAAGACTTTTTCATCGAATTTCCTACTAACCCACCAAGACCAATTATTTTATACCCTGCCTTCATATATCGTCTCAACCATTTTGTGTCAGTTGGATAATGAACCACGGGGACAGGAGATAATCCATGCTTCTTCTCCAAATACTTTTGGTTTCGCCAAGTTAATTCTGGATTTGGAATCACATCAACATTGGCATATAAATCAATCGCAATTTTGTATTCCTTAACAAAAGCAGCATAAGAATCAATGTAATCCCAGAATTCTTTAGTTTCGTAAAAATCCCATTTTCCACCACCATGCTTCTTATGATATTCGGCAGCTTTCGTCCAAAGAGTAAAAGCCCCTGAATCTAAAAAGTGAGATTCAACTATCCCTATTCTTTTTCTTTTTCTCATCTATTAAAACCTGCCAATCATGCTCATAAACTCAGCCCTGACTTCCGACTTTTCCAAAAATACTCCTCTCAAAGAAGAAGTTACCATTTTCGAGTTTTGTTTTTCGATTCCTCGGCAAACCATACACATATGCTTAGCTTCCAATACACAAGCCGCTCCCAAAGGTTGAACAATATCCATTAAAGCTTCGGTAACTTGTTGGCAGATGCGTTCTTGTATTTGTGCTCGCCGAGAAAATACTTCAACAAGACGGGCTAATTTAGAAACACCAATTACTTTCCCATCCTTTGGTATATAAGCTACATGAGCGAAGCCATAAAAAGGAAGCAAATGATGTTCACAAGTTGAGTAAAATTCAATATTCTTTACAAGTACCATCTCATCACAAGGTTCTTCAAAAACTTTAATAATATCTCTTGGATTTTGTTTGTATCCGCCAAACAATTTTTCATAAGACTTAATAACTCGTTGAGGAGTTTCTTTTAACCCCTCCCTCTCCGGATCTTCTCCTATATATTCAAGAATACGTCTGACATTCTCAACTGGGCCATCTCCTTCGTTTTGCATACGCTCCCATGGAAACACAACCCAGCCCATATTTTTATCATATGAATTCTGTTTATCAACCAGTGCAAAAAAAACTTTATTTGCAAATTTGGCCTTGGTTTTACCGCTATCTATAATATCATCAATGATGACATCTGCAACATTTGGGTCTTCCACCATAATAGGAAGCTTTCGAAGTAAAACAATTTCCCGCAACACTAACAAAGCTGCCGATATACCTCCTCTTGGTACTCCATATATTCGTATCACATCTAATGAACCCAAATTCATCACAACTTGATTGGCTACCATTTTAGCCATCGTAATTACTTCTTCCCACGTCAAATCGGTTTTATTAGTCATTTCATCCCCTTATACAACCCAAAATTAGGCCCAGACACGCATTCTCACGCCCAAACTCATCCTAATAGGTAGTTTGAGGCCTTATTTTAAATGTCAGTCGCTTGTATAGCAAATAGGGTCTTCTGCATTATTCAATTCAAATGCTCTTAATCGTTCTATACAACTGCCACATTTTCCGCAAGCAGTTTCTTGATTCTTATAACATGTTCGGGTAAGCTCAAAAGGAACTCCCAACTCAATTCCCCTTTGAACTATATATCTTTTGGCAACATGAAGAAAAGGTGCCACAAGTGTTATTCTTTCATCAGTACCTATCTCAATCGCCCTCCTCATAACTTCAAAAAATTTGGGTCTGCAATCAGGATAAATAAAATGGTCGCCAGCATGAATTCCAATCCAAACTTCTTCTGCTCCAACTGACCAAGCCAATCCGGATAAAATTGAAAGAAAAATAATATTCCGACTCGGAACAACCGTACTTTTCATACTTTCCGCTTCATAGTGACCTTCTGGAATTTTCACATTACTATCTGCCATCAAACTGGATTGAAAATTCTTAAATGTTTCTCTCATATCTATAAGTCTAAAAGGAACATTCATATAGTTTGCAAGTGATTGTGCTGCTTTATTTTCAAATTTGTTATGTTTGGAACCATAGCAGAAACCAACAGCCTCAACCTCATAATTTTCACACAGAGCTTGAGCCAAAACTACAGCAGAATCCAATCCTCCAGACAAAGACACAATAACTTTTTTCTTCATAATAAATCCCTCACCTAATTTTAAGAACTTTTTGCATTTGAAGACTCAACCTCCACTTCGGATGAGTTTTAACTATCTTCACCGCTTCATTTATATTCAATCGAATATTCTTATTATCACAAGGTTGAATATAATAATATTTCGCCAAAGTTTGCTCCAAATAAGTAAAGATAGCAGGCTTTTCTAAAATAACAGAAGGCCAAATAACCTTGATTTCATCTATCATACAATTAACTTCAATCGGCAATTGCTTTGGTGAGACTGTCACCCAATCCAGCAAACCTTCAACTCTATACCGAAGTAAAGATTTGGTTCCATTTGTTTCAATTGCCACATAATATCCGTGATACTTTAATAATTTTAGTAAGGGTTTCAAATTCTGTAATGACGGCTCACCTCCTGTAATAATCACATTTTTACAGAGGGATGAAGAAATATGCTGTAAAATACTTTCTTCGCTTCTTTTCATCTTTTCACTAAAATCAGTATCACAAAAAGAGCATTTCAAATTACAGCCCGCCATACGAATAAACCAAGCCGGCATCCCAACATTTCTTCCTTCACCTTGTATGGAATAGAAAATTTCATTTATGGAATATAACACGCTTTGTTACCTGCACTTTCTTGAACGATAACTTTTGTTACCCGCAATGAGCTTGGAATTTCATTATCCTTCTCAGGACAATCACCAAAAATATAATTCTGAACTTCGGTGGCAATCCACTTTGCCAAATTCTCTGCTGTTGGATTCATACCACCAAGCTCTTCAACATCATTCAGACATTTATGGTCGAGCGTATCCTTTATTACTCTTTCCATTACCTCCTTAAGCCAAGTGAAGTCAATAACCATCCCGCAGATTGTTAAAGCCTCACAAGAAATCTCAACCTCAATAACCCAATTATGACCATGAAGTCTTCTGCAAGATGAATCATAAGGAAGTGCTAATTTATGGGCTGCGGAAATTTCAATTCTCTTCGAAACTATATACATATTAACTCCTTACCCAAAACCATACAAACTTTTTCAGTCTACTTTTCACCTTTTCCAATATAAAAGCGGTCTTCGTTATCCACTTTTATATTGATGGATTTTTCCCTACTCATACGATTCGGGAGCTGAGCTTTGATGGTTTTTCCCATAGATTCTGGATTTCTGTCTGGAAATCTTCTTTTCAACAAGGATAAAATTTTCTCTTCGGAAATTGGGCCATGACTCTTAACAAATTCCAAAATAGACATTATCACGCCGGGAGTCTTTTGTTTCTTTGTCGCACTTGTTTTTTCTGTTTTCTTCTTCGACGCACCCTTCTCCTTTCTTACTGCCTGTTTTTTCTTTTCCGCTTTCCGATCGGCCTCTCGTCTTTCGGCATCCTTAACATCCTGCTCAAGCTGCTTGTTTGTCTCCGCTTTTTCGACATCAACCACAGTGACGATGCGTCCTTTCTTCTGCGCCCCCAGAATCTCGCCCACACGTTTTTGCGTTTTGATGTCAAGCTCTGTTCCGCCAACGAGCACATCCAACTTAATAAGCTTCTTTTGCAGGCGTGCAGTATCCCACTTATTCGCGGTCTTAAAACCCAGAGCCTCAAAAATCTTGATGGCTCTGTTCCTTGTGATTGTTCCCAAACTTTTTTCTTTTCCTCTGCTCATTTCTTGCCCTTTCTATTTTTAATTCACGATATGCTTTCTTGATTTCCTCTATCTGATTTTTCCATCGGGTATTAGCTGCGACCGCAAGAATATAAGCCAAGTCTCTACAGTCTGAAACCAAATCTTCAACGAAATCCTGTACTGTTCTATTCTCCATCATCTAAATCTGTAGCATTCAACACAGCAGTTAAAATACGATTATCGGGAGATAATAAACTTCGAGGATTATCCAATAGCAAATCATACAAATTTTGACAGTGTTTCTTTGCCCACTCAAAAATTGGTTCTGGATTCATTGCATGATAACGTGCCAATATAGTTGACGCACTCGCAATTAACGATTCAGCTTCAGCGCGTGCCCAACCATCTTTAGGTCTCATTGCTTGTTTATAAGTCAACTCGTTTCTCCTTTAATTTACTTCATCCTTATCATATTATCGTGAAAAACACAACCAAAACGCAAAAAATTCTCAAAAACAACTGCAAATAGCAGGATTCGCAAGTGCGAGACACCCTGCGACATGCACACAATGACTCGAATGAAATTCGTCGTCCCGGAGCGAAATCCAGTTCAGACGCATAATCCCACGCTTCTTTTCAGACTCAGTCTGATTTATACCAACCATTCCGGTCACCGAATCAATCTTTCTCCTGTCATCCGTGAAGTTCGCCATCTTCAAAATATTTCTGTCATAAGACTCCGCATCCGACTGGGTAGCTGTCACCAACAAACAGTGTCTCCGTTGACTCAGTGCACGCAGACGCTTCCATGTTTCGTTTATGCGATCACGACCTTCTATACCAGCATACTCCATTTTGAGAATATCTGCGTAATCAATAACTATCACATCTGGAATCCAAGAACTCCTCTCCCAATCTTGCAAAATGCTTTCAATCCCATCGACGCTGAGCGTTGAATTAAAGTGACACGACAACTTCAGATATGTCTCTTTACTCTTGATTTTCTTGCGCATTATCTTTGCACACGCCTTTGCAGCCTTTCTCCAACTTAAACTTTTAGTGAATCCCTTTAGCTCAAATTCTCGTTCTACTTTTCTTTTCTTTTCATTGTACCAAATCCTTGTCGGATAATATACGTCACAAGCGTAGCGGGGTTGCTTAGATGCACGAATCATCAGACGCCTCATTGTTTGACTTTCACCCATGTCACCAACTTCAAACATCGCAACTTTCCTCCGCTGCAACATAGCCTCATACGCAATAGCCATCAGCCAGAAAGACTTGCCAACACCCTTTTTGCCCATAAAAGAAATAAAACCCTCACGCTCAAGAGAATTCCTGAAAAACTTTCCGAGGGCACCCTGAAATTCAATCAGCGTTTCTTTCCTATCAGTTTCAAACGCTTTTCGAATTACATCCACATTTTGCAAGACGTCAATGCCCTCACCGGCACCCATCTCGATTCTGCTGTAACCAACCAATCTGTCATGTGCTCTATCGGAATGTCCATCAGATATATCGGATTCGACTTGCTCAATCAAATTCTCAATTCTAACCTGATTAAAATACTGAGACGCGATGTCGATCATGTAATCACTATTACTCTCGGACTTCAAATCTTCGTATTCGTCACTCAATGACGATAGGAAACTGCTTACAAGATTCACACTGCTCTTATCTTGGGTCCTCGACGACCATCCCTCAAATAGACTCTCGATGTGCTTCATAGGAGCTTTATTATATCGCTGATAATAATTCAAACACCATCGAGCGATTATGTTCGCCCACTTGGACTTGAAAGACCGAGGCTGCCACTTTGAGTTGATTCTCGCCAACACAACAGAATCGACAATCATAGCAATCAAAATTCTACGTTCGTCACTATTATCTTTTTTATCTATCCGCATAAATTCTCAAAACAATCAGTAAAATTTTTCAGCAATTCACCATAAAGCCAGTCCACAGTGCCTCCCATTTTAATTCGCCTTTGGACTATATCTGAACCTGAAATGCAAAAATCATACTTTTTATTCTTCGGTCGATATAATCTTAATCTGGCCCCAAAACCATTTGCCTGCCTAATCAATTGACGTAGCATATATTCATCTGTCAGCTTTATTACTTTGTCTTTTTTCATATCAACCCAAATGACTCTTTCGTCTTCCTGTTTAATTCCTTCTTAGATTTTTCAAAACAATATTGGTCGGAAATAGTATTTTTTAGATTGAAATTCTGTTATTTCATTAGGAGCTTCGTCACCCCAAACATCCCAACCTTGTATATGATCTCTCGCAAATAATTCTATACGAGGCAAATCACCCATAAGTTTAATAATTTTATCTCTTACTTCCTTTGGTTTTCTACTATGCTCCAATCTTGGTGATTGTACAAGTTGAAAAACATCTGTGGATATTCTTTTTGGTTTGCCTTTTGTAGCAATTAAACATGGTTCTGTATTTCCCCGCGTCCATCTCCCGAGTCCATAAAATGCAGTACGAGATTTTGGATTTAACTTTATCCATTGAAACGCGACACTTTTATAAAAAAAACCCCATGCATCTATAACCTTAAATGCTTCTTGCAACATAGGATTTGTAGCCCATAAAAACAAAACACAATTTACATCTGCGATTTTATAAACAGGCAGGCTGCAAATATCATCGATTTTCATACCTTGATAATGATTTGATGCTGCCCCTTGGCAATTTTGATCATTATAATTCCATGGAGGATCTGCATATATTATTTGGTATTTTCTATCAGGCAATTTTATTTTTACTGAGGATTTGACTTTTCTTTTTTTCATAATTGAGATTAGTCCTTTCCTCGCTTGACACCATCTTTACCTGTCCAAATCTTAGTCTTAATATCAATATCTTCAACATAATCATCGGCAAGAATATCACTATAATATTCTTGCCTATATATATTATATATATCTTTAACTTTACTTAAAGCGTCTTTAACTTTACTTAAAACGATATTGATAGAATCCGAATCTGCGTCAAAAGTAAAAATAATACGCATAAATTTTCTATTAAGATATTTCAATTTAATGAGTTTTTTATCTTCCAGTTTTTTTACCAACAGACTTGTCGATGTGTCGCTTATTCCAAGCAAACTGCCAAAGTGTTTATTCTTTGCAGTGCAGTAACCATGTTTATCACATATCGTCAGTATTACAGCATATAGTAGTTTCGCATTCGGTGTAAGTTTTTTAAGTGTGAGCACGTCTCTTGGTATTATGTACTGTTCATATTCTGATTCGTTTTGTTTTGGTTTCATTTATATATTATCGCATTAAATTCGTATATATTACAAAAGTTTCTGTCTTTGATGCGTTTCTAACACCCCATACGTTCGTTTTTAAGCTGTCTGACGCTGTCCTGGCTGCATTTTTCCGACTTAGGACGTATAAAACTACTAATTCTGAATTTTAAGGGCTTAGAACGTAAATAGGCATTATTCCAAAATCTCCTTTCTAAGACGTTCTATGTTCTTTCTACTTTCCTCAGCGGCGTCTTTCTTGTCAAGTATCACATTATATGTAGTTCCCGAAAACGCAGACAAGTCATTAACTAATTTCCTCGCTCTTGACTGTGCTTCGACTTCGTTGTCGAAACAAATTGCCCTTGTTGGATATTTCACAATCTTTTCTACCTGCTCCATAGAATAACCGGAACCGAATGTTGCAACCGCTCCGGGTCCGATTCTCCAAGCATCAAATACTCCTTCAACCACGATAATGGCGTGTCTTGCGAAGTCTTCACCATAAAGCAATTCCTTATGGGGAATCGCCTCTTCGTTTTCTGCCGCACTGATATACCTTGTAATTTTCGGATTCTTTGAAATTGAACGTGTCGTCCAGCTAACAATCTCTCCGTGATAGTGAATTGGTATCCATATACGCCAAGACAGCCGGCTTGAAACTGAGATGCCCCATATCTTCCAGAGGTATTCGATTTCCTTCCAGTTGAAACCACGATTTTTTAGATAGCGTTTGTGTGCTGAATGCAGTTTCTCTATTCCTGTTGGAAGTACAAGCCTGCCGATCGGCTTTTGTTTCTTCTCAGATTGATGGTGCTCCAATGTGCCTAATGATTTTTTTGCTTGCCGGTATGACAGGCCTGTCAGTTCCATTAAGGTATCGA
>Ga0315555_1002514_pt1 | contig 12856 bp, 15 predicted proteins | sample SalMarSW160380MG_FD_202113 | JGI IMG/M metagenome (GOLD analysis project Ga0315555, IMG submission 202113) | Salt marsh sediment microbial communities from the Plum Island Ecosystem LTER, Massachusetts, United States - Salt Marsh Sediment SW1603-80 ...
ACTTCATCGAAATGCATTTGGATACCGAATTCGGATTGGAGGTAATTCCGCATCCAGAAATCGTGATTTCCGGCAATATAATGCATTTCCATGCCCAGGTCGCTCAGCCGGCTCAGCCCACATAACACGCGGCTGTAGCCTTTGGGAATGACGGAACGGTATTCAAACCAGAAATCAAATAAGTCTCCCACAATAAACAACCGTTCTCCGTTCTGTGCCACATATTCGAAAAAACTGAGAAGCTTCTGTTCTTTTAATCGTTCCGTTTTCAGTGGCGAAGCGCCCAGGTGGGCGTCAGAAAAAAAGAAAGTGCTGGCCATATTGATCCGTTTTTATCCTGTAGGTCAAATATAGAAGAGTTATTTTCACAATGCAATTTCTCCGCTTTTATATGAAGAAGATGGGACTCTCAGAATTCTTTTCCCAGAATTTCGCGTGCATCTGTAACAATCATAAAAGTATCACGGTCATGAAGATGAACGATATCACGCAGCCGGGAAATCTGACTGGAATCCACCACAATCATCAGCAGCTTCCTTTTATCGCCGAAATACAGCCCCCGGGCGGACAGAACAGTCGCCGTGCGGCCCAGGGTCATTAATAATGTGCTCTCCGATGGTTTTTCCTTGCTGGTAACCACATGCACTACTTTGGCAAATGGTTTCTCTGTTAATATAAGATCAACCACCTGGGAGCAATAAAAATAGTCAGAAATCCCCACAGTGCCAGCTCAACATTCCAGAAAGTAAAAGCGGCCGAGGTGATGACTCCCACATCTATGGCAAAAAGCACCTGACCGGTTTTAAAGCGGGTTTTTTGTGACAGCACTCTGGCCATAACCGTTCCTCCACCAGCGGAGGCCTCTTCTTTGAAAATTAATCCCAGGCCGAGACCAACGCTCAGCCCTCCGTAAATGGTCGCCAGCATCAGATGGCTGGTAGGGCTGTGCAGATGAAGGTTGATTGAAAAAAAATCCGTGAAAAATGATGCCGCAACCACTGCCAGAATAATTTTAAGCAGAAAATGTTCATCCAGATAGCGCGGGCCAATGATTAGAAGGGGAATATTGAGGACCAACATGATGAGACCGGTTGGAAAACCGCCGAGGTAGTGAACCACAATAGCCAGCCCCGCCACTCAACCCGTTGCAATTCTATTGGGTATCAGAAGAAAGACCAGTCCCAGGGCCAGAGAGATTGATCCCGGCAGGATGTATAAAAGATCCCTCGCCAGACAGCGTAAATTAAATTTCTTGTCTTCCATAGCAATTCGAATTCAACATGTTTATTAACCTTCAGGAAAGTTTAATCGGCAGATCAGAGGCCAATATAGGAACAGTTCTGGTGAAATCTATAATTTATTTTGACGGTTTTTTACCGCCGGATGAATGTTGTTGGCCTAAAACCGGCGGGGTTATAAAGGAAAACTTCACAAAAATGTAATATATCCTGTTTATAAACAATTGTTTGTGTGTCGACAATTAAAAGCTCTTTCAGCGTAACATCATTTACAGTAAATTGTTGATATTACGGGTTAATAATTGAAAAAAGGCTTGATAATTGTAGCGGTACTTTGATATATTTTTCGCCAATGCGTTACTTAAAATGCACAAACAGGTACGTTTAAAAGAGGACCCACATTGTGAGAATAAAAACATTTTCCGGGGGTGTTCATCCCTTTGAAGGAAAAAAATATACAGAAAAGAAAAAAACAGAGACTCTACCTCAACCAAAATCCGTTGCTATTCCTCTTGCCCAGCATATCGGTGCCCCCACCAGCCTGCTGGTGGAAAAAGGCCAGGAAATCAAAGCCGGTCAGAAGATCGGGGAAGCTAACGGTTATATTTCGGTACCGGTGCATGCATCGATAGCCGGAAAAGTTAAGAGTATCGCTGACATTGATCATCCGGTCGCCGGGAGGGGCCGGGCGGTTATAATCGAGGCGGCCGAAACAGAATGCTGGGTAGAAACGATCCGGGAGCAAAAAGATTATTTTGATCTGTCACCGGATGAAATGCGTGAACGCATCCGGGAGGCAGGAATTGCCGGTATGGGCGGTGCCACCTTTCCAACTCATGTTAAACTGGCGCCTCCACCCGATAAAAAAATTGATGTAGCCATTCTCAACGGGGTAGAGTGTGAACCTTACCTCACGGCCGACCACCGCTTAATGCTGGAAAATCCGGAAGATATTCTGAACGGTTTCCGGCTCATTATGAAAATACTGGGCGTAAAGCGCGGAATCATCGGGATTGAAAACAATAAAAAAGATGCTGTTCGTGTAATGCAAGGACATATTAAAAAAAATGACCATATCGAGATCGGGATATTCCCGGTGAAATATCCGCAGGGAGCGGAAAAACAGCTGATCAAAGCCACCCTGAACAGAGACGTTCCATCCGGAGGTTTACCCATGGATATCGGAGTAGTGGTCCAGAATGTAGGAACAGCTAAAGCCGTCTTTGACGCCGTGGCCTTTCGGCGGCCGCTCACCCACCGGGTAGTCACGGTTACCGGCCCGGGAATAAAAGAACCCAAAAATGTTCTGGTGCCCATCGGTACGAGTTTTCAGGAGGTCGTCGATTTCTGCGGAGGCCTGACGGAAAAGGCAGCCAAAATAATCATGGGCGGACCCATGATGGGAATTGCTCAACCCCATTTGAACGTACCGGTGGTGAAAGGAACCTCCGGAATACTGATTCTTGAAGAAAAACAGTCGCACCTCGCACCGGAAGAACCATGCATTAACTGCGGCCGCTGCGTGGAAGTCTGTCCATCCCATCTTCTTCCCACCACTCTTCAAAACCTGGTGGATTACGACCGTATCGAAGAAGCGGGGCGGCTGCATATCATGGATTGCATAGAATGCGGTTCCTGCTCATTTATATGCCCGGCAAACCGTTACCTGGTACAGAGTATCCGGCATGGTAAACGTCAACTCATCCAGATGCGGAAAAAAGCCAGCTAATTTTCTAAACTTTATTTATGAAGAAGACCCGAAATTGGAAATAGTATTTGAAAGAGAAAGATCTCTATGAATGAAACCGTTGAAAAACTTTTTGTTTCCTCTTCCTCTCCGCATGTAAGGGATACCGATTCCATCAATAAAATTATGTGGACTGTTAATCTTGCGCTTTTACCAGCGCTCCTGATGGCCGTTTATTTCTTCGGTACCAAAGCTCTGTGGCTGACGCTGCTGGCGGTGGCCGCTGCGGTTATAACGGAAGGCCTGATTCAGAAAATAACCCATAAACCCTTACGCCTTCAGGATGGTTCCGCCGTTATTACCGGAATTCTTCTGGCATTCAACCTGCCGGCCTCTGCTCCCTGGTGGATGCCGGTTGTGGGGTCGGTATTTGCCGTAGCCATTGTAAAAGAGCTATTTGGCGGCCTGGGAAATAATATTCTGAACCCGGCTCTGGCCGCCCGCGCCTTTCTGCTGGCTTCTTGGCCGGTTCAAATGACTGCCAGCTGGGTTGCACCACGGGAAGGAACCCTTTCTGGTATCAGCGCCATTACCGGGGCCACACCCCTCAGCCTGTTAAAAGATTCAGCTAAAATAATAGCCAACCCCCAGAGTTTTGATCCTTCACAGGTACAGCAGGCACAGGAGGCCATTGCAAACCTCTCCAGTAGCTATACAAATCTGCTGATCGGTAATGTGGGAGGATGTATCGGGGAAACTTCCGTTATCGCACTGCTGATCGGGGCCCTGATCATGTTCTACCGCCACGTGATCTCCTGGCAGGTTCCCTTCTCCTATATGGGGACGGTAGCAGTGCTGGCCTGGATTTTTGGAGGATCGGAAGGATTTTTCACCGGCAACTGGATTTTTCATATTCTTTCCGGCGGACTGATACTGGGAGCCTTTTATATGGCCACAGACATGGTTACTTCACCCTTAAACAGCAAGGGCCAAATCATCTTCGGGGTGGGGTGCGGTATCCTCACGGTGGCTATCCGGTTATGGGGAGGATATCCGGAAGGGGTCAGTTATTCCATATTATTAATGAATCTGGCCGTACCCCTAATTGACCGGTATACAGTTCCTACCGTCTTCGGGGAGGTAACCAAAAAATGAAGAATATAATCCGATTAAGTGTGGTATTGACTATTGTTACGGTAGTAGCCGCCTGGCTACTGGCAGAAATTTACAGCGTAACAAAACCGAAAATCGAAATTCAAAAATTGGCAAAGACCCACAAGGCGCTGGATTATGTACTGCCACAGGCCAAACTTCTGGTACCGGTCACCAGTCAGGTTCCAGTAATGAACAATAAGGGAGACACCCTTTTTGAACGACAGGTAATTCAGTATTACAAAGCTTATGCCGACACGGATACTACTCATCTGATCGGCTACGCATTCAAAGCTGAAGGTACAGGCTACAGCAGCCTGATTGAAACCATGGTGGGTATTGATACCACCGGCCACATTACCAGCATTAAAATTATCTCACAGAAAGAAACACCGGGTCTGGGAGCATTATCAGAAAACAACGAGGCGTTCAACGGGAAGCGCTGGAGCACCAACCAGTTTGACGGGAAAACCTCAAATGATCTGAAGGTGGATAAAGATGGAGGCGAAATTGTGAGCATTACAGGCGCCACTATTACGTCCAGATCAATCACCAATTCCATCCGTTTAGAGATGGAAAAACTGCTCCCCCGGCTTGGAATTACCCCCGCTAAAAATTCAAAGGAGAGTTAGGATGGCCATAATCTCTGAATTGGTTAAAGGAATATACAGGGAGAATCCGGTTTTCAGACTGGCCCTGGGCCTGTGCCCCACACTAGCAGTAAGTACCTCCATTGAAAATGCCATAGGAATGGGTGCAGCCACTACCTTTGTACTTCTGGGTTCAAACATCATCGTTTCCCTGCTAATTATACTCTTTGCTAAAATCCTGTCCGAAGAAGGGCAGAAAAGTATCAACAAAATCCGTATCCCAGTTTTTATTGTGGTCATTGCCTCCTTCGTAACCGTGGTGGAAATGGTCATGTCCGCCTATTTTCCGGCGCTTTCCGAATCTCTGGGCATATTTATACCTCTTATCGTGGTGAATTGTATTATTCTGGGCCGGGCAGAAGGATTTGCCAGTAAAAACCCCCTTCTGCCCTCCATTGCAGATGCTATTGGCATGGGTATCGGATTTACCCTGGCTCTCTCTGCCATTGCTCTTCTGAGGGAAATTCTGGGCAGCGGGGCCATTCTAGGGTATTCCATCATGGGAGAAAGTTACAAGCCCGTTCTTTTGTTTATTCTCCCACCGGGAGCTTTTCTGGTTATCGGCATCTATATGGCACTTTTAAACTGGCTGGATGCGCGTAAAAAACAATCTTAAAAGGAAAACACCATGGAATACAGCATTTTCCAGATTATTATTTTATCTATTTTTGTCAATAACTTTGTGCTGGCACGTTTTCTGGGACTTTGTCCCTATATGGGGGTGAGCAAACAGCTGGATTCCGCTATTGGAATGGGAATGGCGGTTACCTTCGTCATGACCATTGCCTCACTGGTTACCTGGTTGCTGTACACATTTTTTCTGGCTCCAACCTACATGAATATCTTTTACTCCCTTTTTAACACGCCCATCCAGAACGTTCCCGACCTGACCTTTCTGCGCACCATTGTTTTCATTCTCGTGATTGCCTCCCTGGTGCAGTTTATTGAAATGTACATTCAGAAAGTCAGCCCGACCCTTTATCGCGCACTGGGTATTTATCTCCCACTGATTACCACCAACTGTGCCATTCTGGGCGTTGCAGTGCTGAATATCGACTTGTTTTTTATCGATGGGTTGCCGAAAGACAACAGTTTCATTCATACCATCGTTCAGGCTTTTGCTGCGGGTCTGGGATTTACACTGGTGCTGATTTTAATGGCCGGCATTCGTGAAAGACTGGAGAGAACCAATCTTCCCAAGCCGTTGAGGGGGCTGCCTATTGCTTTTATAATTGCTGGTCTGATGTCTATCGCCTTTCTGGGATTTTCAGGTATGAACATTAAATAAAAACCGGAAAAGTGGAATGGGCCCCGGCAGGCAATGAAAATGCATTTTATTTTCTCATACAATCCCCTTATATTTAGGGGATTTTTTAATTGATGACGGGAGATATCCGAGAATTGAAGATTCCTGATAAAGAAATGCCTTTCCTGGAACATCTGGAGGAATTTCGTAACCGCACAATTAAATCACTCTTGGCAGTCATAGTCGGGGCGATAATTTGCCTTGTTTTTTCCAAGCAATTGCTGAATATTCTATTGTGGCCTACCACCCAGGTGGATCTGACCATAAATATTCAGGTGCTTAAAGTGCAGGGAATGTTCATAGTGACGCTTGAAATTGCTTTTTTTGGCGGAATTATTGTGGCTCTTCCCTATATCCTGTATCAGATATGGATGTTCATAGCACCCGGACTATATTTCAATGAAAGAAAATATGTACCCAGAATTATAACTTCGGCAACCCTTCTCTTTCTGACCGGCGTGGCATTTGCCTATTTCGTAATTTTTCCTTTCGCCCTGGATTTCTTTCTGGGTCTGGCACCGGCCAAAATACAGACCAATATTGCCATCGATTTCTATATCAGTTTTATAATCCGGTTACTGGTAATCTTCGGTGTTGTTTTTCAATTGCCTATCATGAGCTATTTTCTAAGCCGGCTGGGAATTCTTACCCCCCAATTCATGCGTAAATACCGGCGCCACGCCATTGTGGTAATTTTTATTCTGGCCGCGGTATTTACTCCACCCGATCCGGTTACGCAGATTTTGCTGGCCATTCCACTGGTATTGTTGTATGAACTTTCCATTCTCATATCAGCCATGGTTTTTAAATCCAGGAACAAGAAGGAAGGGGAAGAAAAGGAAGAAGCCGGCGGGAAGAATCAAAATCAAACTCCAAACCAGGATAACGAGTGATAAATGGCAAGAGCAGCCAAATCCATATTTAAACCATTTAGCGGTGACCTGGATACATTTCAGGATTATTTCAAGAAATCCATGGCCTCCAATCTGCGCATCGTTGATGAGGTGGCCAAATACCTGGTACGTCACAAAGGAAAACAACTCCGTCCCATGCTGGTTATTTTATCTTCCCGTACTATTTCCGAACCCACCCGCGGAAGTTATCTGGCGGCAGTAGTGGTTGAGCTTCTTCATACCGCTACCCTGGTACACGATGATGTGGTGGATGAAGCGGAACTCCGCCGGGGGTTCCCCACCATCAATAAGGTCTGGAAGAACAAGATTTCAATTCTCATGGGGGATTACCTGCTGGCCAAGTCACTCATTATTGCCACAGAAGTGGGTAATCTGGAGCTCATGAATGTTATTGCCAATGTGGCTAAGAGCATGAGTAAGGGAGAACTGCTGCAGATTCAGAAGGCGCGCAAGCTGAATATAACCGAAGAAGAATACTTCCAGCTGATTCACGATAAAACCGCTTCTCTGATCTCGGCCTGTTGTGAAGTAGGGGCCATGACTACCGATTCCACTCCGGAACAACGCCAGATTTTAAAAAATTTTGGGAATTACCTGGGAATCGCCTTCCAGATAAAAGACGATCTGCTGGACTACCAGAGTAAAGTGGGAATCCTGGGAAAACCGGTGGGACATGACCTGAAAGATAAGAAGATTACGCTCCCGCTGATTTATGCCTTTGAGGGTTCCGGATCCGGTGAGCGCAAAAAGGTGGTCAGGATGTTGAAAAATGGCGTCAAACGCAAACAGATAGACCAGATCGTAGAATTTATCATTAGCCGGGACGGCATTAGCCGGGCGGAAGAAAAGGCATGCCATTTCAGGAACCTGGCCATACGTGAACTGGAAAAATTACCACAAAGTCCGGCGCGTCAGGCCCTTATGGATCTGGCAAATTTTGTAGTCAGCCGGTCTAAATAGGGATGCTTTTCCCTGGCGGCAAATCCTGCTATCAATTCCCGGTTCTCTACCGGTATGCAGACCAAGATAGTATTTAAGCGGCGAAAAAGGGCGTGAATTCAACCATCCATAAAATTCTTGTCATTCGCTTTTCCTCCCTGGGCGATGTCCTTTTGTCCACACCGCTGCTGCATCAGTTACGGGAAAAATATCCCCGGGCGCAAATTGATTTTCTGGTGCGCTCGGATTATGCCGAACTTCTGCGCTATAATCCCAACATTTCCAACCTGATAGAATTTAATAACCGGACCGGTTTCAACGGTCTCCGTGACATACGCAAAAGAATACAGTGGGCGGGTTATGATGTTATTATCGATATCCACCGTAACCTGCGAAGCCGTTTCATCTGCCTGGGTATCAATCGGTTCTTCCGTAAAAGAACGCGGATATTAAAGGTTCGAAAGAACCAGATCATTCGTTTTCTTCTGGTCAAATTTAAAATTAACCTGTACCGGCGGCTATACGGACGTGTAATCCCGGTGTGGGAAAAATACCTGCGGGCCGCTGCTCCACTGGGACTGCTCCCAGTAAACGGACAGCCCCAATTATTTCTACCAGAGAATGCGCAAAGTAACGCCGACTCTTTCCTCCGGGGTTTACCGGCCGGTGACTGGCAAGTCATTATAGCTCCCGGCGCCCGGCATTTTACCAAGCGATGGCTGCCTGAATATTATGCTGTTCTGATCCGCCGACTGTTTGAAGAAAATGGCTGGCATTCAATTTTAGTGGGAGGAGAGGATGATGTCCCGGTTATAGAAAATATTTTAACCCTGGTTCCCAGGGGCAGTGCCATATCAGTTGCCGATAAACTTACCCTTCCAGAGACCGCCGCCCTTATCGCCCGGGCAGGCATTATGGTCACCAATGACTCCGGTTTGATGCATGTGGGAAGTGCCACGGGTATTCCCCTGGTGGCCATTTTCGGTTCCACAGTTGAAGAGCTTGGATTTTTCCCCTCCAGTCCGCAGGCAACGGTATTGGAGAACAAGGGATTATATTGCCGGCCCTGTACTCATGTTGGCCGGGAATCCTGCCCGGAAACGCATTTCCGCTGTATGAAGGAAATTAAGCCATACAATGTTATAGAGATAATACCTACATCCCGGGCAAAGCCCGGGATGTAAAAATCGCCGGGGTATTGTAATACCAACCTATTCCGCCCGCATGGCCAGCTCACTGTCCAGCATATAGTAACTTCCACCGTGTTCATCGATAATTTTGATTTTATCCAGAATGGTCCTGAACTGGTCTTCCTCTTCCACCTGCTCTCCCACAAACCATTGCAGGAAGTTAAAGGTAGCGAAATCTTTACCTTTCCAAGCCTGGTCCACCATACCATGAATAGATTTGGTTACAGCCTGTTCGTGTTTAAGGGCAATATCAAACAGATCTTTGAATGATTTGGGCTTGTTCAGATTTTCCCCTAATGCGGACACTTCGGGACTACCACCAGCTTCCCGCACAAACTTGATAAACTTCATCATATGCCCGCGCTCTTCTTCCGTTTGTTTATAGAAGAATTTAGCCGTTCCTTCATAACCGGATTCCTCTGCCCACAGAGCTAATACCAGATATGACCTGGAGGCATACTCTTCCATGGCAATCTGTTTATTCAGTATTTCCTGCATCTCTTTCTTCAGCATTTTAAATCTCCTTTCTGTCTTCTGTTAGTAAATTATGAAAACAATCGATGATTTTTACGGGATTCCACTTTATCAATCTCTGCAGTCCGATATCTTTCCTTCTTGAATTACAATTTGAAACGCTTTTCAAAAACAGCTGCCGATTTGACTGTTTCTAACTGCATACCATGTGAAATTAGCCTAAACAACTTTGAAATATAATAAAATTTCCAACTCTGCAAAAATTGAAAAAATGAAAAGGTGGAAACCCGGCAAAAGCATGTTAATTAAATTTTTGAAATAAAATAATATCGGATTAATAAAAAATCTAATTCCTTGACTGATTTAGAGCACGTGTTTATTTTTTCACGGGAATAAAATAAAGATTTTAGAGGAGTGTCCCAAAGTGAATGTACAGATAATTTCTTCTTTGATCACACTGGGAGGATTGGGACTGTTATTCGGGGCGGTGCTGGCTTATGCCTCCCGCATATTTCACGTGGAAAGAGATCCAAGAATCGAAAAAATAAATGAAGCATTGCCCCAGGCTAATTGCGGGGGTTGCGGATATCCCGGTTGCCTAAACTATGCCGAAGCAGTGGTGCAGGATAATGCCGATATCACCCTGTGCGCTCCGGGAGGCGAGAATGTAATAAGGGAAATTGCCGCTATTCTGGGGGTTGAAGCACAGGCAACCAATCCCATGGTAGCCGTGGTACGTTGCCAGGGGGCGCGCGGAATTGCCAAAGACAAGTTTGTTTATGAAGGGCTGGCGGATTGCGATGCCGAAACGTTAATTCTGGGGGGTCACAAGGCCTGTGAATATGGTTGTCTGGGACACGGCTCCTGCGTAAAGGCCTGTCCGTTTGATGCCATGGCCATGCTGGACAATGGATTGCCCACCGTTATTGAAGATAAATGTACCGCTTGCGGTATCTGTGTGGAAACCTGCCCCAAGGGAATTATGCAACTGGTTCCTCGTTCTCAGAAAGTTTTCCTGGGATGTGTGAACCAGAATTCCGGAAAAGCCGTAAGGGAAGTGTGTTCCGTCGGGTGCATCGGATGCAGTCTCTGTGCCAAACCCAATATTACGCCCTCCGGTAAAATCGAAATGAAAGACAATCTGCCGGTGGTGCCCGCAGACTGGGAAGATTTCGAGATGGCGGTTAAAAGATGTCCCACAAATTCCTTTGTTGTGCGAATCCCCGGAGAAGAACAGGCCCCTAAAGCAGAGGTGGTGGAAGAAGCCACTGCCTGATGGATAAAAATCTTTAATTAAATTAGAAATCTGTCGCCAGGGTTGGCCGGAGGGATTGGGGTGCCGCAGAAGCAGCGTAATTTTCATTTATCGCTGATTAATACAATTCTCAGCAGGAAAAACGTGACCCCTGAAACGGGCCGAAAAAATTATTTTCTGTAGCAGCGAAACCATAACTTACAATCCGGTATACGGATTTTCAGTACTAACCATGCTAATCAAATAAAGTCGCGCATATGCCCAGACAAATTTCCGGATTTCTGATTGATATCGACGGTGTGTTAGTAACCGGTAATCAACGGATTGCCGGGGCGATTGAGACCATTCAGTTTCTGAAAGATAAGGGAATTCCCTTTCTGCTGGTAACCAATACCACCCGGCAAAGCCGGATAACCATCTGGCATCACCTTAAAAGAGCCTGGTTTCCGATCGAAGAAGAAGATATTTATACCGCTCCGCTGGCGGCAGTCAACTGGCTGAAAAACAAAGGTATTTATGAGATTCACCTGATGACGGCGGGCAGTGCCGTTAACGACTTTAAAGATTTTAAAATCACTGCCCATAATCCCAAATATATCGTCATCGGGGATATAGGAAAAGATCTCACATTCGATCGTCTCAATTCCACCTTTCGACTGATTATGAATGGTGCCCGGATTCTGGCTTTACAGAAAAACCGTTTCTGGCAGACCGAGGAAGGGCTCACCATTGACGCCGGGGCCATTATAGCCGGCCTGGAATTTGCCACGGGCAAGAAAGCTACTGTTATCGGCAAGCCCTCCCGGGAATTTTTTTTACAGGCTGCCCGCATCATCGGAATTCCGCCCGTGGAGCTGGCCATGGTAGGAGATGATGTGGACAGTGATGTGGGAGGCGCCCAGAAGAGTGGCATGATCGGTGTACTGGTGAAAACCGGCAAGTACCGCGATGAACTCTTTAAAATGTCGAAAATCAAACCGGACCGCATTCTGGATTCGATTGCGGATCTTCCTAATTTTATTTCAAGTAAATAAAGAGGCCCGATTTGATTGTTACCACAACACCCGCCATCGAAGGAAAACGAATTATTGAGTATAAGGGCATCATCACCGGTGAAGCGATTATGGGTGTCAATATTGTACGCGATATATTTGCCAGTATTACTGATATTTTGGGCGGGCGTTCCGCTGCCCATGAATCAAAGCTGGCCGATGCCCGCCGGATCGTCCTGCGGGAGATGAACAAAATGCCGCAGATTTGGGAGCCAACGCCGTGGTGGGCGTGGATCCGGATTATGAAGTGATTCGTGATGGGATGCTGATGGTTTCAGCCAGCGTTACAGCCGTAGTCATCCGCTAAAAACAGTTAACAACGCGTATTTCAATAAAACAAGAGAATTCATTCAATGAAATATTTGCTGCCCGCCGGTATCATGTTTTTTGTCATTCTTTTTAACTGTGATAAAAAATACTCGCCTGAGGAAAAAATTATTGTAAATGCTATTCTGCAACAGCGGGCAGAAAAAGACAGCCTTTTCGCCCATGCCGACTGGTCTCCCCTGAAGGAAGAGGATAAAGAATCTTTTAACGGCTTGAAATATTTTTCTCCCAACCTTTCACTTCGCTTTACCGGACCGATTAACCGGTACGATTCCGCCATTCGGGATACCATCCTGGGCACTAAGGGCGATATACGTCCCGCGCTCAGGTATGGTTATTTTCCCTTTCGTTATAACGGCAAGGAATACCGCCTGCAGGTGTATAAGATTTTACGCGATGATCCCGATTATGACAAATATCTGTTTCTCGGATTTACCGACGCAATGACCGATACGGCGACCTATGAAACCGGGCGTTATATTGATTTAAGCGAAAATCCCGAAAACAAGTACACCGTGGATTTCAACCTGGCCTATAATCCCTATTGTGCTTATAATCATCGTTATACCTGTGCAATACCACCGGAGGAAAACAATCTTCCTTTTACCGTTAATGCCGGCGAGAAGAAATTTAAATAGAAAAGCGAGTACTCAAAAAGAGCACCCGCTTTCA
>Ga0315555_1002515_pt1 | contig 12846 bp, 5 predicted proteins | sample SalMarSW160380MG_FD_202113 | JGI IMG/M metagenome (GOLD analysis project Ga0315555, IMG submission 202113) | Salt marsh sediment microbial communities from the Plum Island Ecosystem LTER, Massachusetts, United States - Salt Marsh Sediment SW1603-80 ...
CCCTCCGTTGCTCTTCGGCCCGCTTGAGGTCGGTGATGTCCTGATATATCACCTGAAACTGTGGTTCGCCGTCCCAGTATACCCTGTCCCAGAACACCCAGAGGTTACGGATTTCTCCGTCCCTGCGCACCACGCTCAATTCGTAGTAGGTCGGAACAGACTCACCACGCCTCATCCGGCGTCTTCTTTCCCGGTGTTGCCGGTAACTCTTAGGAGTGTAGCGCTTTCTCAGCGGTACTGCCTTCAGTTCTTCGACACCGTCATAACCGTAGATGTCGAGGAAGGCGCGGTTGGCGTAAATAAGCCTGCCGTCTCTGGTGACGATTGATGTCCCCAGTGGAGAGCTATCTATAGAGTTGCGGAAATTCCGTTCGGACTTTGCCAGCTCCTCCTCGGCCTGCTGCCGCTGCTGGACATTGCGTTGTGCCTGAATGATATTACCGCAGGTAAGCAGAAAGGGCTGGAGGAATTCTATCAGGGCAGAATCGTAACCTCGGGGACGGTTGGCAATACCGACCATGCCAATCAGTTCCTGACCACTGTACAATGGTAGCCCGAGGAATGAGTCCATCGGGGGACGGGTTGCCACTCCTTCACAGCGGGGGTCATTGGCGGGGTCGTGGATGATGACATGTTTACCGGATGTCATCACGGCATTTATCAGGGGTTGCAGGTTGGAAAATTCGCTGCCGGTGGCGTGGCCCTTATCATGAAGTTGCCCCGTGTCTTCGCTCCAGACGATGTTGGTTACAGAATGGGTCTTCAGGTAAGGTTTGCCTTCGGGTGTATGAAGGACCTGCCCGATGAATCCAAATTTGCTATCGGTCAGGGAAAGGAGGTCGTCCAGTAATCGGTCGAAGAGGACGCGGGGGTCGGCTTCGGCGATGAACTGGCTCTGGATACGGCTCAGAGTGCTCAACAGCTTGTTATGCTGTGCCAGTTGTTCGTTGGCGGCTTTAAGCTCGGCGGCGCGCTCCTCAACCATTTCTTCCAGGTTATCCTGGTGCTGCCTCAGTTGCTCCTGTGTACGTTTACGTGAAGTGATGTCGAGGCAGGTATAGAGTAATCTGCCTTTTCCGACGGAGACCCTATTGACGTTCACCAGCAAGGTGCGGCGCCGGCCCGATTTGTCCTTAATTTCTTGCTCAATGTTGCGTATTTCCCCTACCATTTCAAGCTCTTCCGGGTCGAAGGGGACATCACCGAGTAGACTGGATATATTGCCTAAACGGCGTATTTCATTGGCAGAATAGCCGAAGATGACCTGTACATTTGGTGAGATGAAGGTGAACTTTCCGGCACTGTCTGTTATAAAGACAGCCTCAGATATGTTGCTGAGGGCGATACGATGCGATTCCTCTGATTGTCGCAGCGCCTCCTCGATACGCTCGACCTCAGCCCTTGATGCCTCAAGCTCCTCTTTGCGCTGGCGTAAGGCGTCCAATTCTTCGGGATATTGGTCTTTGTCTATTTCAGCGTCCCTCGTCACGCTTGCTGTTCCTTATTCAGGTGCTCTTAAACGGGGCATTATTGGGTAGCGTATCCTTACGAGCCCTAAATTCACATAGCCAGAATTTTTACCCACGCCACAATACCCCGCCTTACATAACAACACAGGTTACTCGATAGAGTACCATTAGTCATGCCTTTTGTCAACTGGCCACATGTATGGTTTTATTTGCATTCGGTTGTTCTGTCATTACGAGTGACCCGCCTGCCATAGTCCTCGCCTGCCGAAGTCGTACGGCGAGCAGGCCGGAGGGACAGCCTGCTTGTGCGCTAAAGCTTCAGCGGAGGCAAGCGAGCAGGAACGAAGCAATCTCGTCAGGTGTAGAAATGAGATTGCCGCGGGGGCTCAAGCCCCCTCGCAATGGCACACTACTACTGTTCTCTACTTGGTAGCAACCAAAACCAAACAGAATCCCTGTTAAGTGTGCTTGACACTCTTCGCAGCAGGCGGTAGAATCTCGACAATCCGAACGAGGAGGCTAAGATGACAACCGAACCTGAGCGGCAAGCATCGCGGCGTAACCCTATCAACCGGGCTCTGGGAGGCTGGCAGCCGGCCGCTGTGGTGATGGCAGCAAACAAGCTTGATTTTTTTACCGTTATCGGGGAAGAAGCACTCTCTGCCGAAGAGGTTGCCTCCCGCTGTGATACTCACCCCCGCCCCACCCGGGTGCTGCTTAACGCCTGTGTTGCTCTTGATGTCCTGGAGAAGGAGGGCGGGCTTTACCGTAATTCGCCAGAGGCATTACAGTTCCTGGTGCGAGGTAAGCCCACTTATATGGGGGATGGTATTGCCCACCAGCACGACCTCTGGCAGGCCTGGGGGAGACTGCATGAGGCGGTACGAAGCAACCACCGGGTGGGTGGGCGCTTCAGCCACGTCGAAGAGGGTGATGTCCATCGGAACTTCATCCTGGCGATGCACGACCGGGCGATGCTGGACGCTCCTCTCCTGGCCGAAGGACTGGACCTCACTGGTAGACGCCAGCTTTTTGATGCTGGCGGCGGGCCCGGCACCTACTCCATTCACCTGGTGAAACGTTACCCCGGCCTGAAAGCCATTGTCTTTGACCTTCCCGCAACGGTCGAGATTGCCAAGGAGGTTATTGCTGAATTAGGCATGAGTGATTTAATCACCACTCGCGCTGGTGATTACTTTAAGGATGACTTCGGTCAGGGTAATGATGTTGTCCTGCTGTCGGCGGTTCTGCACTCGATGAGTCCGGAGCGGAGCAAGTTGCTGCTGGCGAAGGCATACGATTCCCTGGTCCCTGGTGGGGAGGTAGTGGTCCATGAGGGCTTGATTGATGACGAGGGTGCCTCCCCTCTACGAGCAGTGCTTTTCTCATTAAACATGCTGGTAAACACCGGTGAGGGCCAGTCCTACTCCGGGATGGAGGTAATGGGCCTGATGAGAGAGGTCGGTTTTATTGAGCCAAGGGTTGTCAGTCTTCACGAGCCAGCGCGTACCTCTCTGGTCATTGCCACCAAGCCCTGATTGGAGCCGGGGAAACACCGGTCTCAAAAATGTTCTGTAGTCGGGATTGCTGCTGTTACGGGTGGCAGCTGCTGATGTGAAGTGTCTGTAAGCCCAACGAGCCATCGGATGCGGAATGCCTAAATATTGACTATGCCTGAACCGATAGCTTCAATCCAGCGCTCCTTTAGGCCCTTTTTTGACCACCAGAGGTCGGTGATTGTGCTCCGATAGGTCTTTCCTGTATGGTCGGGTGTGTTATAGTTGGTTTAGTTTGACCCATCGTGAGATATGGGCGCATGCCCATGTTGCCTCGGACAGCGGTGCAGAAACGGTTATGAAAAAGGTCAAGAAGGGCTTCTACTCATGGCTCATCGTGGTGGTGTTGGGGGCTGTTTTTATTACTATGGCAGCCACCAGTCTGGCCGGTCTTAACTGGTTCGCTCTTCAATATGGCTTCGCCTTTACCTACGTATCTCTCTTAATTCCCATTTTCCTGGCGTCGGTTATTATTGCTGCCTGGAAATCTGGACTGAAAGCGGCACTGGCTATCTGTGTTGTTCTCGGGGCGTCGATGATGTCACTGGTCATGAATAGCATACAGGGTCGTAGTTTTCTCTACGGGACTATCATCACTATGGCTGTTAGTGTTGGTGCCAGCTTCTGGATTGACTGGGAGCGGAGAAACCGAAAGCAGCATGAGCGGGGTGCTGAAAAAGTCAGACACCGGGCAGATGAGCTCCAGCGGGAACTTAAGGAGCGGCAGCGGGCCGGACAGGAATTGCTTGAAAGCCGGCGAAGGTTCAGGGACCTGGCTAGTCTCCTGCCGCAGGTTATCTGGGAAATCGACGCAGATGGTAACTTCACATTTGTTAATAAACAGGCCTTTGAAACTTACGGCTATTCTATAGATGATGTGAACGATGCTCCCAATGTTCTTGGTATGTTCATACCTGAGGATAGAGATAGGGTGAACAAGGACATCCAGAGGGCGTTGAGTGGCGAGGAACTAGGTGGAATTGAGTACACTGCACTAAGGAGAGACGGTAGTACTTTCCCGGTACTGATATATGGGGCTCGGATTATACACAATGATAAGCCTGTTGGACTGAGAGGCGTTGCCATTGATATCACCGACCGTAAGCAGACAGAGGGGAAATTAGAGCATGCTGCTAAGGAGTGGCGGATGACGTTTGACTCCACCACGAATCTGATTTCAATCCACGACCGGGACTTCAGGCTGACCAGAGTCAACATGGCCTTCGCTGATGCCTTCCATATGAAGCCACAGGAGCTTATTGGCCGGCCATGTTACCAGGTGGTACACGGGACAGACGGACCTGTGCCAGGCTGTCCCCATATGAAAACACTGATGACAAAGAAACCGGCTACGGCGGAGTTCTTTGACCCGCACCTCGGCATTCATCTCCAGGTATCTTCTTCACCCGTGTTCGACAGTAATGGTGAACTTCTATCTTGTGTTCACGTTGCCAGCGATATTACTGAACGAAAACAGGCGGAGCAGGCTTTGCGGGAGTCGGAAGAGCGGTACCGCTTGCTTTTTGAGCGCTCTGGTGATGCTATCTTTCTCGTGGACAGGAAGACCGGCCGTTGCCTTGATGGTAATGCTGCTGCCGAGCGTCTCACCGGCCGTTCCGTTGTTGAGCTCAGAAAAATGACGACGGATGATTTGCCGCCGTTGGGTATGATACAGCGGCTCCAGAGGTTGCCCGTAGTTGAGGATGCGCTTGATTATGGTGAGGTTACTTTCATCAGGCCTGATGATACCCGCCGTACTGCTCTGTTGTCTGCCGCGCATCTCAATGACCGGCTTTCCTTTGGCATTGCACGTGACATCACCGAGCGCAAAGAGATGGAGGAAGCGTTGCGTGAGTCCGAGCAGAACTTCCGTAACTCTCTGTATAGCTCCCCTCTGGGAGTCCGTATCGTTAGTTATGAAGGGGAACTGCTCTATGCTAACCGTGCTATTCTGGATATGTACGGCTATGATAGTATCGAGGAGTTGAGGGATATGCCGGCAAGCAAGCGTTATACCCCTGAGAGCTATAAGGAACACCTGGAGCGGAAAGAGAAGAGGCGAAGGGAACAACCCGTTCCATCCAGATATGAGGTGAGTATCATTCGTAAGGATGGAGAGGTTCGTCATCTGGTTGTATTCCGTGAGAAGGTAATCTGGGACGGAGCGGCCCAGTTTCAGGCGCTGTATCAGGATGTTACCGAACTGAGAAAGACCCAGGAACAATTGCAACACTCTCAGTTGCTGGCCTCCTTAGGTGAGATGACGGCTGGTATTGCCCATGAGGTGAACAACCCTCTGGGTAGTGTCCTGCTCTATTCTGAGTTACTGATGGCGGAAGATACTCCGAAACCCATCAAGAAGGACCTGAAGGTAATTCATGACGAAGCCAAGCGGGCTGCTAGGATTATGACCGACCTGTTGACATATAGCCGCCGGATGGGTTCACAGGGGCGTCGCATGGACCTGCACAAGGTGCTGAAAAAGGTTATTGAAATTCGGCGGTATGCGGAAACGGTACGGAACATTAGTGTAAATACCGACCTCTGGGATGGGCCGCTCTACGTAACCGGAAATTCCTCCCAGCTCGTGCAGCTTTTGATGAACCTTATGCTCAACGCCGAGGAGGCCCTTGAGGAGTCTAATGGTGGGAATATTCTTATCACCACCCGGATCGATGGGGATTGGGCAAGGATATCGGTTGCTGACAATGGCCCGGGAATACCGCAGGAAAACCTGCAGCAGATATTCTACCCGTTCTTCACCACCAAGCCGGTAGGTAAAGGCACTGGTCTGGGACTGAGCACCTGCTATGGTATTGCAACCGCTCATAAAGGGCTGATTCGGGCTGAGAACAATGAAATGGGTGGTGCTACCTTCGTTGTTGAACTGCCACTGGCTAAGACCAGGAGACGAAGAAGGTCACGTAAGACAGTACCGGTAGGGTAAGTTGTTATACCTGCCGAGGTAGACTTGTTCAGGGGCTGTCATGTTAGGGGGCAGTCCCTGAATTGTTTAAGCAGACGACCTGGTCATTCGTCGGCTTGATAGCTTAAGACGTGTTGCCTGAATCTCTATCGATGTCCAATCCAAAGGCTGAGGATATGAAGCTCCCCGCGATGGACTGAGGAAGGAGACAGGTTCTGCTCTGGATGTCTCACTGCAGGTGTAATGCTGACTCTGCTATAATGCTCATATTAGCCGCAACTTTTCAGGAGGACTATTAATGCTAACCGTGCGTGAAGCAATACAGAAGCGCCGCAGTATCCGTAGTTTTAAGCAGATACCCGTGCCGGATGAGATGATTTTCGAGATGCTGGAGGCGGCCCGCCTGGCACCATCGGGGAGTAACGCGCAACCATGGCGGTTTGTTGTGGTAACCGATGCCGAGGAAAAGAAGGAGCTCCGCAAGCTGTGTTTCAATCAGGCCTTTGTTGAGGAGGCGGGGGTGGTCTTTATATTCTGCACAGACCTGTCGGTCTACTCGGGGAGGACACGACGGACAAGAAGGCAGGAGATGATTGACGCTGGCGTGTTCGCCAACCGTGCCCTTGATGATTCAGGGCTTCAACGTTATGCCCAGATGCCTGACGAGTCTGACACGGCATTCTACCTCTCCATGGCCACGGCAAATACCTATATTGCTGCTGAGCATATTGTGCTGATGGCGACTGCCCTGGGACTGGGGTCATGCTGGGTGGGTGGTATCAGTGACCTGAAGGCTATCCGGGACATGCTGGGTATTCCAAGAGGAATCTATGTACTCGGACTGCTGGCTGTTGGCTATACCGATACCGAACCGAAGGCAAGGCCCCGCCTGCCGCTGGAAGGGATACTGCTGCGGCCTTTCCCGCCTGCTGCATAAGGTACACCCCGGAAGGCATATAGTCCTCTTCTGAAAATACCCTCTATTTTCCCGGAAGTAGTCTCGACGACTGCCGGGGTGTCTTCACTCATGGTTTTCTCCTTGTTCAGCTTCTTATTCGAGTTAGTTCTAGTAACTGTGCCTTTTAGTGTCAATGTGAAAGATACCAGTGACATGTCGTTTTTAGACAATTCTTTGTGATACTTCTTCGCCAGAGGCGTATAATCCTGTGAATCAAGGTTGATTTTATCCCGGTCATGCTATATCTATTATCGGACGGGATGTGGTGCCTGTAGTGCACGGGGAGGTAATCATGAAAGCACAGTGGTTCAAATTCACGGTAGTTGTACTGGCTCTGCTAGTGGTCGGTCCGATTATACCGGCCTGCAGTCCGGCACTGGCTGCTGAAAGCTACATGGCAGTGGTACCAAAGGTCTTACAGAGCGGCAGTACGCAGTCGGTTTCTCTGGCTTTGTTCAATGGAGACCGTCTGGTTACCGATGAGGTCGAGGTTACTTTGCTAAAGGATGGTATTGAGATTACGCAGGTAAGTAAGACCATCAGGGGTAAGGGGACGATAGAGCTTGATATCCCTGACGTTGAAGAAGGCGAGTACCAGGTCAGGGTCAAGGGTGCGGGTTTTGAAGACGAGGCGACGGTGCTGGTTGACGCAAGTTTTGTCGTCTTCATCGAGACCGATAAACCCATCTATAAACCGGGGCAGACCATCCACATCAGGACGATTACTCTGACCCCTGAGCTTAAACCGGTCGTCGGTCTGGTCACAGTGGAGGTTATTGATGCCAAAGGTATTAAGATATTCCGTGAGGATGTACAGACGGACGAGTTTGGCATGACCAGCCTCGACCTGCCCGTCTCTATCGAACCTAACGAAGGTGTCTGGAAGATAATGGCCACCACCGAGGAGGGAAAGACCCAGCTTGATGTCAGGGTCGAAAAGTACGTGCTCCCCAAGTACGAGGTGAAGGTGGAGCTCCCCAAGGAGTGGTTTCTGGTTGATGAACCTATCACAGGTACTGTCCTGTCGGAGTACAGCTTTGGCAAGCCAGTCGAGGGAGAGCTTGAGATCAGGGCGTCCCGCTATATTGGTGAGTGGCGGGAATACGCCACCTTCTACAAGGAGATTAACGGCGAAACGACCTTTGAGCTACCGGCGGTTGGCTATGTTGCCGGGGTGCCGGCAGCAGGCGGTCAGGGTAATGTTATACTTGACATAACTGTGAGAGAGAAGTCTACCGGCTACGAGGAGAGTACCAGCCGGCTACTGACGGTATCGGAATCTCCCCTTAACCTCCAGTTAATCCCCGACAGTATAGCCTTCAAGCCGGGCCTGCCCTTCGGTTTGCTGATAGTCACAGAGACCCCGGACAACCAGCCGCTCGATGCTGAGGTAGCGCTGGAACTGACCTACCTTGATAGTGATTACAACGAGATAAAGACCGAGGAGCAGCAGATAATTACCAGCAACGGTAAGGCGCTTTATAGCACCAATCCTCCGGAGAAGGCTGTTGCCCTAATGGTAGAGGCTTATGCTGAAGGGGCCGGGGACACCATTACGTTACAGGCTTCTTATTCACCCTCCGGCAACTTCATCCATGTAGAGCAGGTGAGTGAAGGTATCCCTGCCGTCGGTGACGTAATTCAGTTCAAGGTGAACTCCACTAAACGGGCGTCCAACTTCTACTACGAGATTGTGGCCCGTGACAAGGTGGTCTACTCCGATTATACCGGGAGCAGTATGATTACTTTCCGCGCCACCCCCCAGATGGCGCCCTCTGCCCGGCTGCTCGTTTACCAGATATTACCCAACAGTGAGGTGGCTGCCGATTACATCCCGTTTGATGTAAGCCCGGTATACCCACACGAGGTGACCGCCGAGTTCAGCCAGGATGAAGCCGAACCCGGCGATGAAATCGACATTGATATCACGACAGAGGGTGAGTCTAAGGTCGGCATTGCCGCCGTGGACCGCTCCGTCTATATTTTAGCCGAGAACCGCCTGAACTTGCAGCAGGTCTTCGCCAAGCTGGAGCAACTTTACATGCAGCCGCAGGTAGAACTGCACGAGGTCTCCATTTATCCCACCATAACTACCAGAGGGGCGATGGATGTCTTTGAGGATGCCGGGGTAGTGGTGCTGAGCAATAATAATATCCCGGACGGTAAGGAGTACGAAGCAGCAGGCAAAGGTGATGTCTTCTGGGGTGATAGTCTGTGGAGGGGAGAAGTTATGGCGGCGGATGCTGGAGAACAGGAAGAAGAGGCTGGTTGGCCTCCAGCTCCGCAGGAAATCAATAGCGAAGCGGGTGGTGCCGGACTGGCTGAGGTAGAAAGGGTGCGGCAGTTTTTCCCTGAGACCTGGCTCTGGATGGAAGAAATAACCGGCCCCGATGGTCAGTTGTCCATCGACGTGACAGTACCGGATACAATCACCACCTGGATGCTGCGGGCGGTGGCAATATCAAAGGAAAATGGCCTTGGTATTGCCGAGGATGAGCTGGTGGCATTTCAGCCCTTCTTCCTGACGATTGACCTGCCGTACTCGGCGATAAGGGGCGAGGAGTTCCCTGTACAGGTGGTAATCTATAACTACCTCGAAGATCCCCAGAGTGTGCTGGTGGAGATTGAAGAGGCTGACTGGTTCGACCTCTTGGGTGACCCGAGTCAGACGGTGGAGATTGCCGCCAATGACATCGGCGAGGCCTCATTCATGATAAGGCCGACAGAACTGGGCATTAACTCAGTCAAAATAACAGCGCGGAGCCCGCAGGCGGCTGATGCCGTCATTAAACCATTGATAATTGAACCAGAAGGCGTTGCCCGTGAGGTGGTAAACAACCTTAACATTTCCGAAGGAGACCCGGGAACGGTTTCGACGGATATACCCTTCGATGCAGTCGATGGTTCGGGACGGGCTTATCTCACGATTACCTCCAGCTATCTTACCCAGACACTGGATGGACTTGAAGAGCTTATCCAGATGCCCTTTGGCTGCGGTGAGCAGAACATGATGATGATGGCCCCGGATATCTACATCACCAAGTATCTCCAGGAGAGCGGACAGGTCAAACCGGAGATAATGGCCAAAGCAGAACTGCTGATGATTACCGGCTACCAGAGAGAGCTGACCTACCGTCGTAGCGACGGCAGCTTTTCCGCCTTCGGCGAGAGCGATGAGATAGGCAGTCTCTGGCTGACTGCCTTTGTCCTCAAGTCCTTCGCTGAGGCAACTGACCTTATCTATATAGATGAAAGCGTTCTCAACGAGGCCAAGGCATGGATTACCAGCCACCAGAACGCCGACGGCTCCTTCGACCAGGTCGGATTTGTCCACCACCAGGAGCTGCTGGGTGGTTTAGATGGCAAAGACGCTCTGACTGCCTACGTGGCGATTGCCCTGATGGAGGCTGGAGACACTGTTGGCAGCGCCAGGGCGGTTGCCTACCTTGAGGACCAGCTCAGTGGCATGGACGATGCCTATACTCTGGCGCTAACTGCTTATGCTTTGGAGCTTGCCGGCAGCGCCAGGGCCGATGAGGCCTACCAGATGCTGATGGGCATGGCCCAGGAGGACGAGGACGGGCTGCACTGGGGTACCGGTGGAGATATCCTGCCGGAGCAGACGAGAGGCTTTGCCCCGGGCATCGGCCGGAGTGCCGATGTTGAGACCACTGCCTATGCAACCCTGGCTCTGATCAAGCACGGCGATAGCTTCAATGCCTCGCGGGCAGCCAAGTGGCTGTCATCCCGGCGTAATGCCTACGGTGGCTACGGCTCGACCCAGGACACGGTGGTTGCTCTGCAGGCCCTCACTGAATATTCCACTGGGACCAGGGCTGACGTTGACCTTACGATAAACGTCACGGGTGAGACTGTTGATGAGCAGGTACGGTTGACACCAGAGAACTTTGATGTCCTCCAGGTGATTGAGATACCGGTCAATGAGGAGCTTGAGATTACGGCTACTGGCGAAGGGGAAGCAGTTGCCCAGGTGGTGCGGCGCTTTAATCTGCCGGAAGCCGAGACCGGAGTAAGCGTTCTCAATATAGATGTTGATTATGATGTCACGGAGGTCGAGGTGAACGACCTGGTAACCGTCTCGGTGGAGCTGGCCTTTAACCCGCTTGAGCCGATGGAAGCCGGAATGGTGGTGGCTGACATCTCTGTGCCCACCGGCTTTACCGCCGTCACCGATACCATCGTGGCGGCTGTTGCCGGAGAGGCCAAGATAAAGCGTTATGAAATTGCCGGACGAAAAGTCATATTCTACATTGAAAACATGCTCCCAGGTGAAAGCCTGTCCTGGAGCTTCCAGGTAAAGGCGACCTATCCGGTTAAGGCCAAAGGTGTCTCCTCCCAGGTCTATTCCTACTACCAACCGGATATCAGGGGAGAGACACTTGGGGAAAACGTGGTTGTCTCAGGGGACTAGGCTGGTGTTTGGCCGGGTGGTTGAACAGCCAGCCCGGCTGGGGAGGTAGAGTCCCCGGAGCAAGGTGGGGTCGGAGGAATACCCCCTCCGACCTCACTTTTTGTGAAGTGGTCCAGATAGAAAGGCTGCTGAATACAAACGGCGACTCCTGGGGAAGTAAGGCCTGACTGGTCTCGTCTTCCAGCTATCGGTGGGAAGAAAATTCAAGGGGGACACCCCCTTGTACCTCCGTTCCAAAGGGGTTACACCCCTCTGGACACCCCAAAACGGTGAGAGGCTAGTTCTTTGGCAGAGGTGGTTCGCACCTTAATGAGTGCCAGACTTCCTCGGTAGAGTTTTTTCATCTATCTGGTAACGAGTTGGTGAAGAGATTTTCTAGGAGAGAGGTAGTATTAAATGTCCTTATAAATGGGGCGTTTAAGAGAGGCGCAGCCCCTCTTACTACATTTCCCCCCTTCCCCAGAGGGGAAGGGGAACAGATAATCGGCTCCCCTTTTTGATAAGATTTCAATGCAAAGAGAATGAAGGGGAGATTTGACTTTTAATCAGTGTGTCGCAGGTTCGAGACCTGCACGGCCTACCATTCATATCAAAAGGTAGAACTCCAAATACTTCACTCTTCAAGTTGTTCGGCGGCATGGGCAGGGTGTAATCAACGGTAAAATCATTTTCCCTCATCTCTATGCCTTCTATAAAGGTCTTCAAGAAAGTCCGCTGTTCAACAATAGGCGAAGAGCCTAATAGTGCCTTGAGATCATCCGCATAGTCCTGGACAATCTGCAAATCCGGAACTGTTACAATATCAGACTGAAGATATGTCTCTGCCTGATTCTTCTTGACCATCAGTTCAGCCCGCTTCGACTGAAGCTTCCTGATTCGCGGAGCAAGCTCTTCAGCACTGAAAGACCTTGTCTCCAGAGCATCGTACAAATGCTCAAGCCTCATATCAACATCAGCGACTTGTTTCTCAATCATTCGAAGCGTTTGTCTTTCCGTACCTAGACTCTCCTCCATGTCCTCAGTAGTGAGTTGTACCAACTCAAGGATATTCTCGTCCGACAAGATATAATTTCGTATCTTGTCGATAACAAAACTTTCAATCCAGGATTTGGGTATCCAGCGGCCTGGACATGCCTCAGCTCCCCGTTTTGACGCGTTTGAACAGCGGTAATAGAAAAACTGCCCCGATTTAGCACTGTGGCCACTCATGGCACCTCCGCACGTGCCACATTTCATAAGACCACTGAAAAGGTATTCACTCACAGTTCTTCTTGGATGAACAATTTTCGGACCTCTTGATTTCAGAAAGGAATTCACTTTATAAAATGTGTCCTTATCAATAAGGGGTGGCCAGGCATTCTCGACCCTCACCGGGTCTTCCCCACTACGCTTTCCCCAAACTAGAGTGCCAATATATGCTTCATTATATAGGATTCTCAATACGGCGGTTCCAACCCAGCGCTTCCCGTTTGGTGTTGTGATACCGTCACTATCAAGCCCCCTTG
>Ga0315555_1002518_pt1 | contig 12833 bp, 9 predicted proteins | sample SalMarSW160380MG_FD_202113 | JGI IMG/M metagenome (GOLD analysis project Ga0315555, IMG submission 202113) | Salt marsh sediment microbial communities from the Plum Island Ecosystem LTER, Massachusetts, United States - Salt Marsh Sediment SW1603-80 ...
TATTTACACCAATTCCTACTTCAGGAGGAATACTATCCAACTGGGAAGAGCCATCAATGTATGAAAAAGAAAATCCGGTACTGTTTGAAATATCTTTGTTGAAAGAGAATACACATTGATAAGAAGTTAATTCGAATTGAGCTGTTTGAGCCTTTATAAATACATCAAACTCTATTGTGCTGCTGTTTACTTTTTCTATATTTGTTACATCTATGAAATAATTAGAATTAGAAAACCCTGTACTAAAATTAATTAATACAATACTAAATAATAATACAACTTTTTTTAACATTAGCATCTACCTTATAATCACCTTGACACGAGGGAAAACAAGAAAAATGCCGATGCTATTTTAGGCTATAATAAACTATTAATAGTATTTTTGAATTCAAAAAATTCTTTCTTATAAGTAATATTTACCGATAAACATTTGATAAAAAAGAAAAGAGAATTACTATTAATTATAATGCAAAAAGGAAATTTGGGGAAATAATGGGGTTAGAGAGATTCAGGGACATATTCAATTTCTTCAGATTTCAATGAATAATTGTTAACAATATTTTCATCGATTAGAGCAAATTAAATAAGTAGATATGATTTATTGTGATTTAATTAATTTCCCGTTTTGTCTAATAGAATAATGGTCTTCTTCCTCCTCAATATTTATTCTAAACTTGCTTAATAGACCTTGTAAATTTTCTGTTAATTTATTTAAATCTTCCGCTGATCTAGCAACCATTTGTATTCCTGCACTGCTTTCATTAGTAACATTACTAATGGCTTCAATATTTTTACTTATTTGTTCAGCGGCTGCAGATTGCTCTTCGCTTGCTGTAGCTACCTGGTTTACATCATCTACAACTTTATTGGATGCATTAATTATTCCCCTTAAGGAATCACCGGCTTTGTTTGCCAGTTCTTTACCCTTTTTAACTTCTTCAGTACCTTCTTCTATCGATTCGACTGCACCCTTTGTATCTTTTTGTATTTGCTTTATCATCCCGGCTATTTCCTTGGTTGCTTTTGTTGTCCTCTCTGCAAGTTTCCTCACTTCATCCGCAACAACAGCAAATCCTCTTCCCATTTCTCCAGCCCTGGCTGCTTCAATCGCCGCATTTAATGCAAGCAGGTTTGTTTGATCAGCTATATCATTGATTACCTGAATTATTTCTCCAATCTGATCACTACTTTTACCTAGCTTTTTCACGGTTTCGGCTGCTTTGGATACTACATCAGCGATCCTCTGCATCCCCTCTACTGTTTCCCCCACAACCTTTCCACCTTCGGCAGCAATTTCCCCGGCATTTTTTGCATTCTGTGATGCAGTTCCGGCATTTTTGGTAGTTTCAAGAATTGTCTTAGCCATTTGTTCTATCGCTGCAGCAACATCGATAGTTTGAGATGATTGTTCCTGGGTTCCGGCTGCCATTTCCTCAATGCTTGAAGATATTTCATTTGATGTATTATCAGTCAATTGAACCGCCGATGCAAAATCCTTAACTGCATTACTAAATGAATCTGCCAGGCTATTGATATTATCTTTTATTATTGAATATCCACCCGGATAATCACCTTTCATTCTTGCAGTTAAATTACCCTGTGCCAAAACTTCGAGTATTTTACTAGATTCATTTATTGGTTTAATTACAGCTACAAAAGTATTATTTAAACCTTGAATAAGTTCTTTAAATCCACCTTTAAATTTCCCCGCATCACCGCGTACATTCAACTTTCCATTTATTGCAGCATCCACCAGTAACTTGGATTCATCTGTCATTTCCCGAATAACAGATGTCATTTGATTTATTACAGGAGAAATCTCATCATTATCATCATTTGGAATAAGTTTAATATCAAATTCACCTTCGGAGATTTTTTTCATGTTGTTTACAATTTTTTCCTTCATTCCTTCAGCCAGTTTATTAGTTGCATCTGCTATCACGGCAAATTCGTCATTAGAAGTAATATTTATTCTTTGATCCAGATGCCACTTTTCCAATTCCTTTATACTAAAATAGATTTTTTTCAGAGGTTTATTTATTATAGTTGATATAAAAAGACCAAGAAGGATAGAACAAATTATATTTATTGACAAAATAAAAATCACCTCTCCCATACTTAATCTAGCAACTATTGAAACTACTATTCCGGCAATAACAGCAACGACACCAATAATGATTATTAGTTTTGTTTTGACTTTTATTCCTATAAACGAATTCATACTATTAACTTTCTTTGTTAATTTTTTTAACTTAAAATATTCTTATAGAATAGAATATTGTCGATTAATTTTCATTTTCAAAATAATAATTGAATCAAAATTTTTAGTATTATTCCCTTATTAAATCCTTCTAAATTACAAGAGCTAAAATCCATAATGCCATATTATCATAAGTGTTTCTATTACCTACTATTATCGTATAAAAATCGATTTTTGTTTAGAATTTTAATGAAGGTTTTTCAGTATGACTTTTAAAGAAAAGAAAAAATGAAGTTATTTAGCGGTACTGTTATAAAAATGAACTAAATATTTATTAAGCCTAATTTAATTAATAATTTTCTAAACTAAAATTACTTAATTACACCCTTATTTATCCATTTAATGTTATTTAATTAAGATTTCTTTATTTATGGTATTCCCCGAAATCTTATCTTTATATTTTTTATCTGACCCCTCTATATGATTAATTAACCAATTTTTTAAGAAATTCATCGTATCCATCGTAATTAAATTGCTTCCTTCTTTATATTCTTTTTGAAGCTTAATTACTTGCCGGGTTAATTCCTCGTGTTCTGCTTTATGTTCTTTAAAAGCAGGGTAATCAAACTTCAACATAATTTGTTCTTCTGTTCGAAAATGTTCTTTTGTATACCATATCAATTCATCAAATATTGTGTGCAATATTTCTTTTCCTTTGGCTACTTTCATAGCTGTGTGAAGTTCATTAATAATTGCAATTAACTTTTTATGCTGTGAATCCAGCAGGAAATTATTAACACTATATTTTTCAGACCATTTTATTAATTCCATTATCCTTCTCCGTTTAGATAAATATTTTTATCGTTAAATAATTAAGATAAAAATTGAGAATTTTTGCATTAAAAAGAACTAAATAATTCATTTCTATTATCGCTCAAAAAGAATAATTATTTAGTTTTTTTGATTAAAAATAAAAGTATTTTCTTATAAACATCAATAAAAACTAAAGTATGTCAATTAAGAAATATTTTTAAAAATTATAATTTTTATTCTGATTTAAAAAGAGGGTAACCTCCAATCAAAAAAATCAAATCATGAAAGTTTGTCTTTATATTTTTTGTCTGTTCCTTCAATATGATTTAAAAGCCAATCTTTTAAAAAAACCATTAAATCCATCGAAATTAAAGATTCGCCTTTTTTAAAACTTCTTTGAAATTCTATGACTTTGTTAGTTAAATTTTCATGTTCTATTTTATGCTCTTTAAAACCCGGATAATTGGCTTTTAGCATCATTCATTCCTCAGTATTAAAATGATATTTATACAATCTTTAATTTTACACCCTGTCATGTCTTCCCAAACCTGGGATAAAAATATCCAATTTCTCCTGGCATTGGTTTCAAAAATGATTTCTTTTACACTTTCAATTACAGATTTATATTTTCTTTCACTTTCTAACAAAGCTTCCTCAGTTTTTTTCTTTCCGTAATTTCATTTTCTAAAAGTTTAAAATATTTTTTGTTTTTAATATTTATTTTGCCCAAATAACCGATAGCTACTCCAATTATAAAAGTTCCTAACATTCCCCGGAATATTATGCAGCATAATAAATATTGAAGGATAACCACTAACCTGAAGTAAGAGAGTATTGACAGGAATTAAGATTAAAGCTGAAATTAAACCCTGCCTATTCCACAATAGAAATGAAGATAAAATTACTGGTATAATAGTAAGTATTAAAACTTTTTCACCAGCATATGGAAGCAGCAGAATAAAAAGTAATGCATTCAGTAAATAGGAAAACTGTAACAATCTGTATCTTTTTCTGCATTAAAAATCAAAGTTCGTCTTTTAATTAAAATTTTATTGAATCCGGGATATTTTCCCTTTAATTTCATCAAATAAAGGATTTTTATTTAAACAGTAATCCCCTGTTTTATAAAATCATTTAAAATCTCTGTGGTATCGGCTATAGCTTTTTTTAAGCTTTTTATTCGCATATCTAAATTCATAATATCTTTATGCTTACTTGATATTTCAATTGCAAGAGCTTCCTCACCAATTTTAACTGCACCAACTGAGTTACTTGCACCTTTAACGGTATGAGCTTCTTTGGTTAATTTATCAAAATCTTTTTGTAAAAATAAAGCCTCTATTTTTTGAGATCTTTTTTCCACGTCTTCAACAAAGGTTGATAAAATATCTTTCTGGAATGGTACATCTCCCATACTAATTTTTTCGAGATGTTCAAAATCAAAAACTTTTGCCTCCATCTTTATTTCCTCTTTTTGTATAATTTTGTCGGGTTGTATATCAAGAAATTTGTCAATGGTTTCAATCATTAAATTTGCAATAATCGGTTTAGTAATGTAATCATTCATTCCTATTGCAAGACATTTTTCCTTATCTCCTGCAAGAGCATGAGCGGTAATAGCAATTATAGGAATATCTTTTTTAGAACTATTTAATTTCCTTATTTCGGAAGAAGCAGTTAAACCATCCATTTCCGGCATTTGAATATCCATTAATACTAATGAATACGAATCGTTTTTTACAGCATCCACTGCTTTAAGACCATTATCTACAGTGTCTACATAATATCCTGCATTATTTAATAACCTAACAGCTACCTTCTGATTTATAATATTATCTTCGGCAAGCAATAATTTTTGTTTAGAACGTTTCTTCTTTAATTCTTCTTGGTATAATATGTTTTTTGTTTCCATTTTTTCAGCCGTGAAATTATAATTGTTGTTAAGATTCCTATTTGTTTTTAGATTATTGATATTTTGTTGAGCTTTAAGATTCATAGTAAATTTAAATTTACTTCCTTTCCCCTCTTCACTTTCTATACTTATATTTCCCCCCATCATATTGATAAACTCTTTACTGATTGCCAGCCCCAAACCAGTTCCACCATATTTTCTTGTGTGAGAACTATCAACTTGTGAAAAAGGTTTAAATAAAGTACCCTGTTTATCTATTGGTATTCCAATACCCGAATCCTTTATAAAAGAGTAGATTTTCATTCTGTTTTCTTCACTTTTTTGTGATTCGACATGAATGATTATCTCACCCTTCTCTGTAAATTTAACAGCATTACTTATAAGATTTAGGTAGATCTGTCTAATCCTTGTTGGATCCCCAATCAAATCGATAGATGAACTAATATGAATATCCTTTATAATTTTTAATCCTTTTTCATTTATTTTAACCGATAATAAAGAAAGAGCATTTTCAATTATCTCATTTAAATCGAAATTCTTTTCTTCAAGTTCTACTTTGCCAGATTCGATTTTAGACAAATCCAGGATATCATTAATTATTTCTAAAAGTGATTCTGCAGATTGTTTAGCACTAACAATAAATTGTTTCATCTCATCTTTATTGTTATGATTAACCTGCTCAGCTAAAGTCAAATAACCAATAATTCCGTTCATGGGTGTTCTAATTTCATGGCTCATATTGGCTAAGAATTGACTTTTTATTTCGTTGGATCTAATGGCTTCTTGTGCCAGTTTATCAGATTTAGTTTTTTCTTCTCTCAATTCCTTTTCAACTTCAACCCTTTTCTTCTCAGCAACAACTTGATTGGAAATGTCTTGAATATTTCCTTCAAAATAAATTTGATCCGTTTCACTATTCACAGCCAATCTTACACTTAGCTTTACAATTACATCAGAACCATCTTTCCGTTTTAGTAAAATCCTGTAATTTCTTATTTCTCCATTTTCTTTAAGTCTCTTGATTACAATATCCCGTTCCTCAGAATATTTGTACACATCTTTCCGGATATCAAGATTCAAAAGTTCTTCCTTGCTCCCATAACCTAGAAGCTTAATTAATGCAGGATTTACAGTTATAAATTTTCCTTCAATTGTAGATTGAAATATTCCATCAAATGAATTATCGAAAATAGAACGGAATTTCTTTTCGGATTTTTCTGTGTTTAAAGATTTTTCGGCTAACTGCATACGAAGTTTGTAATTAATCCCGCTGCCGGCAACGGAAATTATACTTAGGAAGAGAACAAATAAAACCGATATATACATATTGGGAAGGAAATAGATCGAATGATCATTTAACAAAATAGAACAAGCAAAAACCAGGTTATAATATATTGCAACAAAAATCTGGTTCTTTACATCCCAGCTCAAAAAAAGCGCTGATGTAAAAATCATTAAACCGACTATTTGAGAATTTAAAATGAGAGTCTTCGGCATCAAATAGATCATATATGCCGAAGATATGATTATAATAGACAATAAAATATGGACAAAAAGTATGCTTCTTTTTTGACCAAAAGGAGTATACATTAGTACTAAAATTGTAAATGCAATTAGTGTAGCTAAGAGACGGGTTACATAAATATTTAACGTGTAATCTGAAAGATATCTCACTTCGAATATCATTGAAAAAAGACCTGATATAGCTATCAGAAGTGCCATAATTTTCAGTGGAGTCATTAAAAAGTCATTTGTTTCCCGTTTTAAGTATTCATTCTTTCTTGGTCCATAGGAAGACTTATCTAAGTAAATACTGCTTAATATATATTTTCCTTTTCCGAACATTCTTACTCAATTGTTTTTTTTCAAGAGATATAACAAATTTTTTATGTAAAGCTCAAAAATTATACCACTAAGTATAATTTTATAATGATCTTTTTAGTTAGTAATTAACTTATTTTTTAATAGATTTCGCCATATTTTTCTCTATATTATCGTTTAAAATGATAGAAATTTTACATCATATAGATATTGAAATACTTTATTTTTTTAATCATTCATTATCATCTCCAGTATTAGATAAATTTTTTTCTGTAATAACTAATGTTAATAATTGGTTTATAGCTTATGTAATTCTTCTTTTTATAAGTTTTTTTAAAGGTGGATTAAAAGGAAAAATTGCTGTTTTGGGGGTAATATTGTTAATCATTTTTACTGATCAGGTTAGTTACAAAATATTAAAAGAAATTTTTCAAAGACCTAGGCCTTGTATAGCCTTGGCAAACGTTATTACTCCGCTTGGATGCAATGGGACCTGGTCATTTCCATCCAATCATGCAGTTAATAACTTTGCAGCCGCAACTTTCTTCTATATGTTATTCCCAAGATTAAAATGGGCTTTATTTATTTCTGCAGCATTAGTTTCCATCTCAAGGATTTACCTTGGATTACATTACCCTTCCGATATTTTAGGAGGTGCAGTTATTGGATCTGTTTTTGGTTATCTTTTTGCTTTAGCTGCTCTCAAGTTTATTTCGATAATTAATGAACGAAAGATTAAATCAGTCAAACAGAAAAATAACTCTGTATTAAATCAAAATGGTAAAATTTCAATTAGGGAATCAAACATAAATGATATACCCTTAATTTATAATTTTATAAAAGAATTAGCAGAATATGAAAAATTATCTCACGAAGTAAATGCTTCTGAGACAATTTTAAAGGACTCACTTTTTGGTCCAAATAAATATGCTGATGTTTTCATTGCTGAATACGAAGGAAAACCGGCAGGACAAGTTTTATTCTTCCATAATTTTTCAACTTTTAAAGGGAGACCTGGCATTTATATTGAAGATATTTATGTTAGCCCACAATATAGGGGTAAAGGAATCGGTAAAGAATTGCTTAAATATGTAAAGGATTTGGCAAAACAACGAAATTGCGGAAGAGTTGAATGGGTAGTATTAAATTGGAATAAACCGGCAATAAATTTTTATGAAAAAATTGGTGCTGTTCCCATGAAAGATTGGATTATTTACCGCATATCCGAAGAAAAATTCTAAGTAAATATTCCTTTCCTGTTTTACTATAATTATCAAATTTTCTTTATCTTTGATACCTTAATTAAACAAAAAAACTAAAGTTTTCAATAAAATATTCTGAAATTTATTGTTTCAATCAATAATAAACTTTTAAAAAATTCTCATTATATAATTAAATATGATTTTGAAAGGAAATAATGATACAAGCAAATAACAGAAGAGTAGTTGTTACGGGAATGGGCGCACTTACTCCAATTGGACTTACGGTTGAAGAATTCTGGAATTCAATGATGAATAGTGTAAGCGGGAGTGATTTCATTACACACTTTGATACATCCAGGGTAGAAACAAAATTTGCTTGCGAAGTAAAAGGTTTTGACCCTGCTAATTATATGGATAAAAAAAATGCAAGAAGACTGGATTTATTCAGTCAATATGCACTTGCAGCGGCTAAAATGGCAATTGAAGATTCAGGATTAAATCCTGCAAATATGTCTATTGAAGAAAAGGAAACAACCGGTGTAATTTTCGGAAGCGGGATCGGGGGTTTTAATACGTTTTATAAACAAGCTATCACAAATTATACCGAAGGACCAAATCGTGTTTCTCCGTTTTTTATTCCTATGATGATACCTGATATCGCATGCGGTTTAATTGCCATGGAATACGGTTTTAAAGGACCAAATTACTGTATTGTCACTGCTTGTGCTACCGCAAATAATAATATTATCGATTCTTATTTATTAATAAAAAATGATTTAACAAATAGGGTATTATCCGGTGGTAGTGAAGCAGGGATCCTAGAAATTGGGATAGCAGGTTTTAATTCTTCAAAAGCTTTATCTACAAGAAATGATGAACCTAAAACTGCAAGTCGTCCTTTTGATGCAACAAGGGATGGATTTGTAATGGGCGAAGGCAGCGGGGTCTTAGTTCTTGAAGAACTCGAAACTGCAAAAAAACGTGACGCAAAAATTTATGCTGAGCTTATTGGTATAGGTGCCTCGGCGGATGCACATCATATTACCGCACCTGATCCGGAAGGAAGAGGAGCAATCCTTGCAATGCAAATGGCTTTAAAAACCGCCGGCATTCAACCAGAAAATATTGATTATATAAATATGCACGGGACAGCTACACCTTTAGGAGATATAGCAGAAACAAAAGCAATAAAAAAAGTTTTTGGAGATCATTCATACAAAATGAATGTTTCATCTACCAAAAGTATGACCGGTCATCTCTTAGGTGCAACCGGTGCCGTTGAAGCTATTGCTTCAATTTTAGCTGCTATTAATGATATTGTGCCACCTACAATTAATTTTAAAAATCCGGACCCGGAGTGTGATTTAAACTATACTTTTAATGAACCACAGAAAAGAAAGGTTGATATTGCACTTAGTAATGCATTTGGATTTGGAGGGCACAATACCTCTGTTATTTTTAAAAAATATTCTGAATGATTTACGTGCGATATGTCACAAAAATACGAATATTTTTCGTATCTACAACTCAGATTTTTCTTACTAATTATTAGAATAACTTAATAATTCCTGTTAAAACATCACATGTGCTATATGGCACAATAGTTGTTTAATTAGGCGCAGGGTTGTGTGATGGGATAGGTTTAATTCTTAATTATTTAGTGAATTTATTAACCTTCCATTCATTTCAAAACTTAAGAGAGAATTGATCCATTTTGGGGATCACCAAAGGTTCGGTCTATATGAACTGATTATAGCAGGTAATTGTTCAGGATTAAATAAGTTGTAGATACTAATGCATAAATACTCAATCTTCTTTTTCTTTCTTTTACATTTTATATTCTTAGGCACATCTTTCTCTCAATCCCAGTATACAATGCGTATTACGAATGGTAGAATGATTGATGATTACACTTACCAGTATGATGTAGTTTTGAGTTCTCAAAATTATTTTGAAATAACATCATATCAATGTGTCTTTTCCTTTTATTGTAACGATATGAACAATGATAGTTTCAATTTTTCTTATATTAGCGGTTCATCACAGTTACAGAACAAGCCCATACTTGGATTTTCAGCAAGACAACTTAATAATAAAGTCGAATTAACTGTTGCATCGAAAGCGCAAAGCGATTATCTCGATAAAAATATTCTCAAAGTCGGTACTTTCCAGGTAAAAAGACAAAATAAAAAGTTTGATTACAGCAGCATTTTTATTAATTGGAATTTCTCTGGAGATAATACAACCATAGTAACAGGACATCTTTTTTCGGATATTACAATCCCATCAGATTTTACTAGTGATATAAAACTAACAGGTATTAAAAATTCAGAAACCAGGGTACCGGACAATTATGAATTGGAGCAAAATTATCCTAATCCTTTTAATCCCTCAACAAAAATTGAATTTTTTCTTAAACAAAGTGGCAAAGTAAAGCTTTATGTTTATAATTTAATTGGGCAAAAAGTTGCTGAGTTGATAAATGAAGAATTACCAACTGGTTTTCACAATGTGAACTTCAACGCTTCGGATTTAGCAAGTGGAATATATATTTATCAATTAAAAGTAGATAATAAATTTACCTCCGCTAAAAAGATGATTTTAGCAAAATAACAAAAACAACTAATCGTTCTTCTTTTCAAATATAGAATCAGGTATCCCCTCGTTTACTTTATAATTTGAATAATATACATAAACTCTGCCCGTTGTTCTTTTTCTACTAACTTTCTTATCATTCTCTTTTTCCTCGTCCATATTACCATACATACCTCTAGGAATATTAGTCCTATCAATGCTAAAAGTAAATATTGTTGAACTTGGTAAAGGATAATCATCAACTGGTTTATCATAATTAAATTCTATTGTAAAAGTTCCATTTATTTTAGTTGTTGATTCAACTTTCATAATATAATTTCTAGCTTGATCAACCCAAAGAGTTGTCAGAATTATATTACTTTTATCATTTAACGGAATCACTTTTACAACTGAAGTTTTTACTCCATTTACCGTATCCTCCTTGTCATATAGTGCCGTATAATTATCTTTTAATAATGCCATAGGAGAAAAATTTATTCCTTCCTTTGGAAGTAAAGCAAAGTTTTCTGATTCAAAATGAATTTTATCCGGTTGTTTAAAATATATTTTAGCCTCCGATTCCGGTGCTTTCAGAAAATCAACATCAACTTTAATTCTTACATTAACTTCATAATCATTTATCCTGTTAAATTTTTCTTTTACATTATTTAAAATAATATTAGGATCTTTTGATTGACTAAAAGTATAAAATGCTAAAAGAAAGATAAATAAAGTGACTCTTTTCATTAATAGACCTTATGATTAAATCTTATAATTTCATTTTTGTTTAAAAAAATTATGAGAGAATATCTTTTCTTTTAAAGATAATTGCAGCAGCACCGAAAAATAAGATGACATGTCCTGCAAGAATTAAACAAGATTTTACTATTTCCGGATAATTTATGCTATCGTCAAAAAATAATCTCCATGATGACATATAAGTAGTAAACAAATATGGTTTTATAGTCTGGAAAATATTTATTTCAATTGCGGAAATTACTATAAAAACAATAATTACCGCCATAGTACTTACTATTGGTCCGATAGCATTCTCAACAAGTGATGAAAACAGAAAAGCCAGAGCAGTAACAACAGACATACTTAAAGATGCAAAGGCAAATGCGAACAAAAATCTCCAAAAAACATCGCTTTTTGCAAAAATTATTATCTGTGAACTTTTTAGCACAATGAGTTCTCCTGTACCAAAAATTAATATTCCAAGGCCCAGGCTAATTAAGGCCAACCAAAAGATTAAAGAATACGTATATAATAAACCGGCAATAAATTTAGAAGTGACCAAATTAAACCTTGAAATGGGTCTAGTTATAAGGATTCGATAAGTTCCGGAAGTTGCCTCGCCAGCTAAAAGATCTCCAGCTACAAGTGCAATTAAAAATGGAATATGAATATATAAGCTTCCTAAAATTAGGTAAGTTATCAAATACCCATTTAATAGATTTCCTACAAAAATAAAAGATTGCTGAAGATTACGGGTCATGAAATTAAGTGATTTTTCTCCTTCAATTAACATTGCAATTTGTATAACGGGAACCAAAACTGCTATCGCCAAAAAACCAATATATGTGCGCCATTTTTTGAAAATTTTATACAGCTCAATTCTGATTATTTTTGTCAACTCCCCTCCTGCTCGGTTATTTGAAGAAAATATTCTTCAAGTGAACGTTTGGGAACAACAGCACTTACCATAATATTATTTTCTACAAAATATCTATTTAAAGGAGCAATTTCACGCTGTTTTAAAGAAAAAATCATTTTACTATTTGTAATAGAATTTAATTTGTTAATCCAATTATTGTTTTGAATTATGCTTTTTGCTAGTTCTGTATTATTAACTTCAAAAGTTACATCAAGTTCATTTGCATTTAATAGATCTTCTACTTTACCTTCTATTTTTGCGGAGCCTTTACTTATTATAATCATCCTGTTTGCGACAAGTTCAACTTCATATAAAATATGTGATGAAAGAAAAATTGTTTTTTGTTTTTCCTTGCTGAGATTGATTATCAAATCTCTTATTTCTTTCATTCCTTGTGGATCGAGTCCTGTTGTCGGCTCATCTAAAATTATTAAATCAGGATTATGCAGTAAAGCCTGTGCAATGCCTAGTCGTTGTTTCATCCCATGTGAAAATGTTTTCACTTTGCTTTTATATCTTTTTTCAAGTCCAACTAGTTCCAAAAGTTCCATAATCCTTGTTCTCGAAACATTTGTTTCAGATAACTTTCCAAGAATTTCTAAATTTTTATACGCTGATAAATATGAATAAAAATCTGGTTTTTCGACTATAGCT
>Ga0315555_1002521_pt1 | contig 12826 bp, 11 predicted proteins | sample SalMarSW160380MG_FD_202113 | JGI IMG/M metagenome (GOLD analysis project Ga0315555, IMG submission 202113) | Salt marsh sediment microbial communities from the Plum Island Ecosystem LTER, Massachusetts, United States - Salt Marsh Sediment SW1603-80 ...
TCCCAGACGTATCAAGCTTTCATGGAAAAATCAGAAGTCACTATTTTGAAGCTGAAAGGTAATTAGGATGTTTACCCAGGAGCGAATTGGAACCTTGCCCCGCTTGGCAGGGATGAATCTCCATGTTTTCATCGCTTCGAGAGCGGATTGATCGAGCACCTCGTAGCCGGAAGACTTTTCCACCTCGACTTTCCCCACCCGACCATTCGTGAGGACCTCCACCTTCAACAGGACTTTCCCGTGGTATCCTTGCTGCCGGGCTTCCAGAGGATATGCAGGTTTTGGATTTTCAATATATCTGGGGGAAGAGACATCGGATCTGCCAAAACCTTTTAAACCGAAAAAACTCCGGCCCTTCCCCGTTTCGCCCCCCCTACCTTCCGATCCAGGCCCTTCTTCTCCTGTCCCTTGTCCTTCAACAGAAGCACCCATGGTGGAATCTCCAAGCCCTGTCTCAGGTTCGTCTCGCGAACTTGGTTCCGGAGTTGAGGCCATTGGTACGGGAGCTGGCTGTTCTTGCTTTTCCCTTGATCTATCTTTTGCTTTTTGAATGTGAGTTTTTGTAACAACGGCCTGAGCGATATGCAGCCCTCGGGGGGAAGGGAGATTTGAGTCGTTCTGAGCAGAAAGCGGCTGGATGATAACTTGGTAAACAGAAGAGCCGCCTCTACCGTCTCCCCCACTATTTGAGCCCCCTGCCCCTATATATAAAAACAGGAAGATGATCAGGAAAATATGGATAAGAAGCGAAACCCCCCCTGTTTTCAGCAATCTCCTGGTATCAGATTGAGGTGTATCGATAACAAGACGGTCTTCTTCTTCCCCCTTGAGTAATCTTTTCATCTCCTGAGCTCTATTCCTAACCCGGGATTCATCACCCCAGACTGTTTCAAGACATCCATCACCTGTATAACAGCATCATATCTGACATTCTTATCCCCATTGACGATGACGGAGAGACCAGGTTCATTCTCTACCATTGACGTAATCCTATTTTTCAATGTATCTAAGCCAAGTTTTGTATCATCCAGATAGACATCGCCTTGAGCGTTAATGGTGATAACGATATCTTGGGCTTTTTCCTCAGGTATTGATGCCCGTGGCAGTTCTACTTTCATGCTCGATTGATAAATGAAAGGGGTAGCGATCATGAAGATGATCAAGAGAACCAAGACAACATCGGTAAATGGGGTGATATTAATTTCCGCCATTACGTTGGATTTTCTCATTCTGCGCTTCATATTATTTTCCGTGTATCAGGTCCATTAACTCGGAAGCACATAATTCCATGTCATCCATAAAGTGCCCCACTTTTCTGGTGAAATAATTGAATATAATCACCGCAGGGATAGCCACAAAAAGTCCTGCTGCAGTACAAACCAGTGCCTCTGCAACCCCCCCGATGACGACACTCATTCCGCCGGCTTTGGCTGCAGCAATATCGTGGAATGCCCTGATAATTCCGAGAACCGTCCCGAAAAGACCAATATAGACGGCTGTGTTCCCGATGGTCCCGACAATGCTTATATATCGTTCCAACTTTGCGGTTTCGATGGTGATCGCCCGTTCCATTGCATTGGCAATTTCTCTTTCTTGGTGGCTATGGAGCTGGAGGCCGGAAGAAACCACGTTGGAGAAGGGAGCCAACGTCTCCTTGCAAATCTCCAACGCCTTTTTGATACCTCCTTTTTGCAAGACCCCTCTGAGCCGTGCCATAAACTCAGCTCGGGAGGTCTGAGATCGTTTTCTGTAATAGATTATCCTTTCCAAAAAGATGGTGACGGATAAAAGAGAACAGAATAACAAGGCATACATTGTGAACCCACCGATTTGAAATATTTCCCAGAATGTTTTTTCTGCAAACATTTTGACCTCCTCCTTAGCTCGTTGATCCTGAAATCCTTATAGTGTGAGAAGTTAGCCGATGACCATATGGCCATAAAAAGCAGCGGTTGGGGCAACTCACCTACTGAAAAACCGCTCGTTGTGAAAATACCTGCCCCAACCACATTACCGATAACCAGCAGGGTGGCGTCAAAAAGGGTGAGCCTTCGCTTCATTTGCATCCTCAGATTTTAATCAAGACATGGACCGATATAAATTAATCCTAAGTGTTGTTCCTTTTCCTTTGTTGCCGCCTCGACGACTTCATTAAGAGAGGTTTTAATAACATGTTCGCTATCTGAATACCCTGCTCTATACACCAGGTGAACGGGTGTCGTGTTTGGATAATACTTTTGGAAGAGGGGTTTGAGATTTTTCAACTCCTGCAGTCCAATGAAAATAACGAGTGTATCTCCATTTTTGGCTGCCGCCTTGAGCATGGCCTCATTGTCTTTGAGGCCCCGCGGGGCGGTAATGACGATAGAGCCTCTACAACCCAGATGCTTCCCAATCATGGCATTGGCGGCATTAAAGGCGCTGATGCCCGTTATGACCTCCGTTTTATCTTTAAACTCCTGGAGCCAGAACATCCAGCCCCCATAGATGGTGGGGTCCCCGTATTCTAACAGGGCTACGTTTTTACCGTCTTTGAGGGCATCCCTGATCCTCTGTAGATCCTCCGTGCGTTGCGCCTCCAATAGTCTTTTGCTCTTCTTCGGGGACAAACCGGGGTGTTCCTTTTTAAACATGTACTCCGTGTTTCTCAGGGGGTCAAAGAGTATCGGTTTATTTCCCATATACTTGGCAAACCGCTTTTGTATATCAGCCGGGCAGACGAAGCAATCCGCCTTTCCCATATACGAGATGGCCTCCAGGGTGATTAAAGTGGTATCCGCACAGCCCACCCCTATAATGTACAAACGGGGTTTCTGCTTGAAGGTCACGACTTCAATGTTGTTTACGGCCTTGACCCACCTGTCCGCAGCGAGGTCAGCGGCCAAGAGCAGTTTGAATTTCCCGTCCCTGTCGACCGGTTCATTGGCAATCTGATCAACGACCAAAATGCCCTTTCCTCGTGAGGACAAGAAGACCTCGCCACTGGAGAGCAGGGTGCGATATCCATCAGGCGCGGAGACGACGAAGCCTTCCGTGACATCCGGCTTGACGCCCGCCTTTTGCAGGAGCTCTGAAATCAGGACGCCGCCATAGGACTCCAGGCCATGATACCCGGCTCCGTCCCCTACCGTCTTCGCGAGGGCCTCGACGCGCTGATACGGGGTGAGGTCGGAGATCGTCACGGGTTGTTTGACGTCGCCGGTGACGGTGAAGCTGGGCGAGAAGAGGGTTTTCATCTTTTTAGTTTCCATTTTGAGGTGCAGGTCAAACACTTCAATGTTGGTCACGCCTTCAAGACAGCGGTCCGTATAGAAGTCATTGGCAACTACCAGTTTGGGATAGCCCACCGGTCGTGAAAGCACGTCAAGGCGTTCCTGATACACCTCTGGTCCATGGCACCTATTGCAGTCGTGGTGCGGTATGATGGGGGTAGCGGAGAAGGCGAGGACCACCTCCGAGGGATTGTTGTAAAAGACCTCCCCCCATGACAGGACGACCTGTTTGCCTGCTTTATTGCGTACGAGGATGGCAAGGTCAACCTGTTTTGAAAACGCTGTTTCTTCTTTTTGAATAGCGGCAAGCTCAAGCAACGTCCGTAAGGGAACGCCGCGGAAATAAAATGCGCCGTTATACTCCTGGTCCATGGTCACTTCATTGAGGCGGACGGTCACTGCCTGTAATGCCTGCAGGTCTTCCAGGGTCAGGTTTAAGGGCTGCCGGACAGAGCCGGTGATGCTGATGGCAGGGGAGGACCCCGCCCAGCTGCTGGCGGTACAAAAGGATGAAAGGAAAATGATCAGAAACAGACTAACCAACGTAATCTTCTTGGGCATGGGATCCTCCCCTTTTAATTAGTATTTTGCTGTCAACCCGAAATAAAAGTTTCTGCCTTGAGCGGGATAGCCAAATTCTGCCTCATAATCCCTGTCGAAGATGTTATTGACTGCCACGTAGGCCTCAAAATGCCTGAGAAAGGCCTTCGAGATCCTCACATTCATCGTGAAGTAGTCATCGAGTTTGATGTTTGGATCGTTTGGGTATGTAATGCTAGGCAGTATGGCGTAGGTTTCGCCCATATAGACGCCGCCCAGGTCAAGGCCGGTCTCGATGTAGGGGATCGTGAGGTGGATCCCCATGTCGACCTTATGTGCGGGGACATTGCGCACCTTGTTGGTCACTCGGTCCGAGCTTCTATTGCTGGCGTGATTATACGTGTAGCTGGCCCACAGCTTCAGGTCTTCCCACAGGGAGAAGTCTATGAGCGGATAAAATTCTCCTGTCAGCTCAAGGCCTGTCATCTCTATTTTGTCGTAGTTGCGGTAAAGGCCAAAAGGATCCGGGGTATCCCTACTGATGAAGTCCGATAAGTCATGATAGAACCATGCCAGCTCTCCCCATGCATATTTGGAAAAAGAGCGCGAAACGCCCAGGGTATAGTTGATGGCCGTTTCTGCATTCAGGTCTAAATTGCCCTTAGAGCCGTAGAGTTGAGACAGTCTCGGGAAGCGGGTCTTGCGGGCAATGGAGCCGTAGAGCTTGGTGGTGTCCGGGAAGGTATAGGTGGCGCCGATCATGGGACACCACCCGTCCATGATATCCGGCTTCCCAGGATCATATTGATTAATAAGGGCGCCGGTGCCAGAGTTGACATTATTCGCCTTGGCCTTGGTCACGTCAAACCAGTCGTAGCTCAATCCGAGGACCAGAGCGAAATTCTTAATTAAGTTAAACTCATTCTCCAGGGCGGCTGAGCCGGTAGTGGAAAAGTAGTCTTCAAAGGGTAAATTCTTGGCAGCGCGCTCTTTGTGGGAGTCACCCTTGTAGTGGAAGGCGAACCTGATGGCATCCCATTCCACTGGTCGATAATCACCGATCAGGAACCCGCCGATGATATAATCTTTGTATGGACTTACCGCTATCTCCTGGTCATACGTCTGATCTGAATAGGACGTGTAGACGTCGGTGTGGTTGTGGTAGAAAACCTTCCCTTTAAGGGTCAGGTTGTCAAAGATCTTTTGCTGTCCGCTGAAGTCTATGCCCCAATCCTGATATTCAGTGATCCGGTCATAGACCTGTGAAAAGGCAGGCAAAAAACCTGGGCCCCAGAAATGTTGTCCATAAGGGAGTCCATCGCTCCATATATTAGAGCCACCGTATATATTAGGGGGATCTCCTTTTTCTTTGGTAATATAGTGGGCATTCACGTAGTATTCCGAGCCTGTGCTTGGATCGATCCCAACTTTGGCCCAGACACTGTGCTGGTTGTAATCTGAGTTATTGCGAAGGCCACCACCTTCCAAATATCTTGAAACAAATCCGCCTGGTCTATTTCTTATTCTTCCCAACTGCGGATTAAAGTCGTCCGATATCCTCCATCCGTCTGTTTGTTGATGGCTGTAGCTCAGCCAGTAATTGAGCATGCCGACCTTCCAGCCGTGGGAGACGGATTCCCGATTGGTAGAATTGGGTCCTACTTCCACCGTTGCCTGGGCAGCGGGTTTTTCAGTGGCCTTTTTCGTGATGATATTGACGACACCCATCAAGGCATTCGGCCCATAGATGACCGAGGGCGCGCCCTTGATGACCTCGATCTTGGCGATGTTGTCGACGGGGATCTGGTTCATATCGAGCTTCCCGTATTTGCTCTCGTAATAGGGGACCCCGTCGATGAGGACCAACACCTTGTCTTGAGACATACCGTGGATTTGGATATCGGGCTCGTTCTTGCGCCCTGCCGAGACCCGGATCCCGGGGACATACTGCAAGGCCTCGGCAACGGTCTGGCTGTTCGTCGCCTTGATATCCTCCTCGGTCACTTCATTGGTGATGGCCATCTCCTGAACGGCCGGTGGCTTGTCAGACCTGACGAAGATCTCCCCCAGGTCAAATACCTGATAGTCTTGCGTGCCTTTGCCTTGAGCAGGCTCTTCCGCCCATGCAGCGGTGCAGCACATGAGAGCAATACAACATATCCCTATTAAAGCAGCTCCTTTCTTTTTCATAACATTACCTCCTTATGATTGAAGTATTTCATCATCCTCTTATCAAACCTCGGAACACTTCTGAGTCTAGGGGTGCCCAATAATAAGTTATGATCGGCCTTTTCCCTTTGCCGTTCAGGACCGTGGAGTATTGGCCTACCAATGAGCGCCTGGTGTCGATCACCCCTCACAAGAAATGTCTTAATTTATAAGTGAAATAATTAACAAATTATAATAGGTTGTCAAGCTAAAAAATTACAAAAAAAGATAAATAATAACTTTTTAGAATTAATTATTACATATTATAACTAATTATTATATAAAATGTATCTTAATCATGCCTATCTCTTCAGGGAAAGGGGTATAACAGGCAAAACAGGCCTAACAGTATGACCTGGTGGGCTCTGTTACGTTGACTATGTGGAGATTATGTTTATATTTGTATGGTTAAAAGAAGCACATATGTGTAGTTCAAAAGCAGGCAAAGGAGGATGCAATGGCTCGTAGTATTCTAATTGATCAAGAGGAGTGTATCGGATGTGGCACCTGCGAGGAGATCTGCCCGGAGGTCTTTCGTCTCAATGACAAGACGCAAAAGGCAGAAGTCATCGATCCGGAGGGTGCTCCTGAAGGCCGGATTGAGGAGGCGATAGAGGCGTGCCCGGTTGAATGTATCCATTGGGAGGATTGAACGGCGCAAACACCTTCTCGCTTCTTCAGGACAACAAAAAAGGCCCACCCCGAAATGGGGTGGGCCTTTCACTTACCTGGGCTGTTCTTCTGAACCTCTCAGGGTTTTTTCAAATAGTCAACACCATGGACATGGCTGTCGCTGGGTCACTGAACATCATTCAGCTTCAGCGCGCGACAACATTTTTCTCATTATCAACGAAGACATCTATTTTGGCTAGGCCTTTGTCCACTTCGAAATCGGAACTATGTTTGTATATGGCCCCATCCGCAACGTTGAAAAGGGATAAGTGGGTTTCACAAAGGAGCTTATCAATTTTTTCATCCCACTCTATATTCCCCCCTGCATGTGGACAGACGGCAACATATGCAACAAGGTCATCTTGTTTTGTTCTGATCAGGATTGCCTTTTTACCGTTATAGGTGAAGTACAGTGATCCCCCTTTTTTAATATCTTTAAGATTCGCTATCTTTTCCATTCGCCCCTCCGCAGTATTATTGATAAAAATCCCCTTTTTGTTCAAGATAGTATAGAGGACTAAAACTTGTGTGTCAAATGCAAAAAGTGTGTTAATGTGCACAGAAGAGATCGTCTCTGACTGGAAGTTGTGACAACTGGTAAGGTGCTTGATTCATCTTCCAATCTCTTCCATCTTATCCACATGACGACCGATTTATTTCTTTAGTTTCTTCAGTTCATTCACCAGGTCATCCAGAGGTGGCCTCTTGTTGATATCGTGGATGTCGATATAGCGAATGACCCCTTTTTTATCGATGACGAAGAGGGCCCTTTCCGACACGCCATCGGAGCGCAATATTCCGTACGTATCCGCTACCGCTCCGTGGGGCCAAAAGTCGGAGAGCACCATAAACCATAGCTTCCCCATCTGGTGGGTCCACGCATAGAGTGTTGGTATGTTGTCTACCGTAATCCCGATCAATTGCGCGTCGTATTGGTCAAAGATCGCTTTTGCGATATTGTAGCCTGGCCACTGTTCCGAGCACACCGGTGTCCACGCTGCCGGGACAAAAGAGATAACCACATTCTTTTTCCCGCGGTACTGGCTGAGTGAGACTCTGCCACCGGAGACTGCGGGAAGGGTGAAGTCAGGCGCCTTTTCCCCAACCATAAGCTTGGGCACACTGTCAATAGGCTTCAGTTGCTCTACCTCGTAGATATTCTCCTTTAACGTATCCGAAAGGCCGTAGGCCATAGCAACAAAACATAATACGGCAATCCCACTTATGGCGAGTTCACAACAGATTCTTTTGCTCTTCAGCATGGTTCGCCCTCCTTATAATCCTGATGCGGCAACTATTTGTTTGAGAAATTGAGCGGGGTCTTGGAAGCCACCCTCTTTGGTATGAAAAACAGTGATGGACCCATCCGCATTGATTTTTGCACCGATGAAGTATGGTGTTCTCACTTCACCACATGCCTTGTGGATGGAATAATCCTCATCAGGGAACAGGGGAAAAGAGACCTGGTAGGTTTTTTTGAATACGTCGACCTCAAGGGGGGTATTCCCCACACCGATCCCTATTATCTTGATTTTGTCCTTTAGACTGGAATTCTTAGTCATTTCCCGATAGAGTTCATTGACCCGTGGTGCTTCCCTCTGACAGTTGTTGCAGTACATATTAAAGATCTCAATGAGCACGACCTCGGCCTTTATCTGTGATATGGCAAAGGACCCTTCTCCCGTAAGCCCCAGATAGTTCTGGGCGTTTTTGTCCTGAGGGATGGGGAGTTTGATCGATGCGATGACATCGCCTGTGTCCGATGGTTTCTCGGATGCCATGGATGCACCATGGAACACAGCGAGACAGACGGCAAGAGTCACGAAGAATACCACTATTCTTTTTATCATATCTCCCTCCTTCATTTATTTTAGCTATTATCCGTTGTGTTATTATCTACTATTATAGCAACGATTATATCATCCATCCAGATTTATTGAGGCTGTTCTCATTATCGGGGCCACCCAATTGTTGCCATGTAGATGACGGTCTCTTTGACCCCGTCGATCCCTATGATGCTGTTTGACTTGTCGTCATAAAAAGCCCCGATTGCACAGGCCCCCAATCCAAGGGCCCCGGCAGCCAGGTAGAGATTTTGCCCTATATGGCCTGCGTCAAGATAGATGTACCGGTAGGCCCTCTGGCGGTATTTCCACCTGGACCGTTCCACGAGTGCGGTCCAGATAAAGGTTACGTGGGCCGTCATCACGATCGTCTGCCCAAGGGCGGCTTCGGCCAATTCCCGTGCGAGGTCACCCTTTTTCAGGAATTCGAGGTCAAAGGCCTGAGGCCTGAAGTGATAGACACCCGGTTCAAACCCCTCGACCGCCCTCACCAGCAGGTAGGTCTCCACCGGGTAGAGCCCTCCGGCGGAGGGTGCTGTTCTGAAGAGGACCTCTCCGTATCGTGCCGTGATACCCTGTGTTGCCCAGAGGAGGGTGGAGAGTTTTTCTGGGGTCAGGGGTTGCGCTGGATCATATTTCCTTCTCGATCTGCGGCTGTAGAGTAGTTGCCAGAGGTTAGGGTCCCCTGTGAGATCGGGTTCTGGGAGAGAGACAATCCTCAGCGCGGTCTCGTAGTTTTTATACGGTTCGGGCTGCTTACTCCAGTCGAGGGCATGGCCTTCCATGGTGTCCGGGTCGTATTTGGTCTCCTCCTGAAACCGTTCGCCTATCTTTGCTTTTTGCACGTCTTTTGAACCTTGGATGTCTTCATGCCTGCCCGTGGAACAATGCCAGCATCTGGTCCGCCTCTGCTGTGGGGAGCTCACATCGAAAGTCCCTGCACACATACGCCGTGGCCTTATTATTGAGACTGGAAAGACCCTTAGTAAATTCAGCTAAGCGGGTGATATCAGCAGTTGCGTCACCCGCGGGGCGAAAGAGCACGACCTTATTGGGAATAAATGCTCCCCTCAAGGCCTTTATCATAGCTTTTGTATCTTCTGCGTCCAGATCGCCGACGATCACGACCTCGTAAGATGGTCCTTGCACAAAATCGAGGGCGATCATCATGTGGGTAAAGGCCCCCGGTGATTGGGAGGTCATGGGGGAGAATGTGCGGGAGATGTGAGCCGCCCTTTCTTCAAATTCGGGCCGGGCTGTGAGACGTGCCAGGCGCAGGAGGTTCAGCATGGCGACGGCGTTTCCAGAAGGGACGGCACCGTCGTAGTTCTCCTTTTTCCGTGTGAGGATTGTGTCTGCGTCGTCCGCGACGAAATAGAAACCGCCCTTTTCCTCATCCCAGAAATGTTTGAGCATCAGGGTGGTGAGATCGAGCGCCCTTTGCAGAAAGCTCGTTTCGAAAGTCGCTTCATACAGTTCTATGAGTCCCCAGGTCAGAAAGGCATAGTCATCCACAAAGGCCGGGACCGCGGCTTCGCCATCTCGATAACGATGATAGAGCCGTCCCTTTGCATCGGCCATTGAGGCCAGGATAAAATCTGCTGACCGGCGTGCTGCATCTTCATATAGAGGTTCGCCGAATACCTGTGCGCCTTTGGCCAATGCCGCCATCATCAGGCCATTCCAATCGGTGAGTATCTTGTCATCCTTGTGGGGATGCACGCGTTTCTCGCGTGCTTCAAAGAGTTTTTTGCGTACGACCTCTAACTTTTTATGAAGCTCACCAAAAGGGATGGCGAGATCAGAAGCGATCTCAGCAAGAGTCCGTTTCAAAAAGAGGATGTTCGCGCCTGTTTCCCGCCCCGTTGCCTCTTCCGCAAAATTTCCTCCCTTTTCCATATTGAAGACTGTGGTTACCAACTCCGCCTCTTCCTCGGAAAGTATGTCTTTCACCTCTCCCTGGATCCAGAGATAAAACTTCCCCTCCTCCCCCTCGCTGTCCGCATCTTCGGCAGAGTAAAACCCCCCTTCCGAATCGGTCATGTCCCGCAAGACATAGGTGAAGATCTCCCGGGCCGTTTGTTCATATACACTTTTCCCACCGGTGGCTTGATAGGCCTCGGTGTAGGCCATGGCCAGCAGGGCTTGATCGTAGAGCATCTTTTCAAAGTGGGGGAGGAGCCATCGGCTATCGGTGGAGTAGCGGTGAAAGCCGAAACCGACATGGTCGTAGATGCCTCCGAGCCTCATCCCCTGGAGGGTCTTCTCCACCATACCGAGGGCCCGTTCATCACCACTGCGCCGCCAGTATCGGAGTAGAAACATCAGTGTGTGGGGTGTCGGAAACTTCGGCGCGGCTCCAAAGCCGCCGTATTGCTCGTCAAAACTTTGGGAGAGATACGCGTATGCTTCCTTGAGGATACCCTCTCCCAGTTCTCCCTTCAGGGATCCTGGCGATTCGCTCGCTATCTGGTCGAGAGCGTTGGCGATCTTTTCGGATGAGGTGAGCAAATCATCTTTTTGTGTCTGCCACAATGCCTTGATGCGGGTGATGAGCTCCTTGATCCCGATTTGACCGAACCTGGTCTCCTTGGGGATATACATGGCTGCGAAGAAAGGCTTTTTATCTGGCGTCATGATGATGGTCAAAGGCCAACCTCCCCGTCCATTCATCATCTGGCAGACGGTCATGTAGATACCGTCGATATCAGGTCTTTCCTCTCTATCGACCTTGATGCAGACAAAGGTCTCGTTGAGCAATTGGGCGACCTCAGGATCTTCAAAGGACTCCTTTTCCATGACGTGACACCAGTGACAGGTGGAATAGCCGATGGAGAGAAAGATGGGCTTATCCTCCTTTTTCGCTCGCCCAAAGGCCTCTGGTCCCCATGGATACCAATCAACAGGGTTGCGGGCATGTTGGAGGAGATAGGGGCTCTTTTCTGATATGAGCTTATTGGTGTTTTTAGTATTCATCCTTGTTAGGATATTCTCAAGCTCCCAAATGTTTAATTTAGTTACTCCTAAAAATGTAGAAAAGCATAAGCAAAACTCGACCCTAGTAGTTACCTTTTACTCTGAGTATTGAAGATCATCATTTGATGATATCTACTAGGCTTTGTAGGGTGCGGTAGGCGGCAATGCGCACCCCGTATTTCACCTTTGTGTCTTTGGCCAGGGCAAGGAGAACATCCAGCACCTTCTCCTCAGAGCTGCCCAACTTTCCCAGGGCAGAGGCGGCTTCGCTGCGCACTCCCTCTTTCACCTTTGTGTCTTTGGCCAGAGCAAGAAGGGCATCCAGCACCTTCTCCTCAGAACTGCCCGAATGGCCCAGGGCAGAGGCGGCTGCGCTACGCACCCAGTCTTTCACCTTTGTGTCTTTGACCAGAGCAAGAAGGGCATCCAGCACCTTCTCCTCAGAACTGCCCGAATGGCCCAGGGCAGAGGCGGCTTGGCGGCGTAATGAATTATCCGCCTTCTCATCACGGGCTAAGGTAAGAAGACCATCCCGCAGCTTTTCCCCAATGTGCCTAAGCTCGCCTGCATTTAGGATAGCAGTAAAACGCACCTGATAGTCCATCGTCTCGTTTTGGGCCAGAGCAAGAAGGCCTTCCTGCACCCTCTCCCCAACGTGACCCCTCACAAAAAGGTTAAAAAAAACGTGAGCGGCGATCGCGTAGGTCTTCATCTCATCACGGATTAAAGCAAATAGGATTTCATCAGCCTCCACAGCGTGTCCCATCTGTCCTAGGGCTGAGGCGGCATCGATGCGCACCTCATAATCTATCTTCTGGTCTTGTGCCAAGGCAAGAAGACCATCAACAGCATAGTTATCTCCTTTCAGCCATGATAACTCACTGATGGTAGCAATCTGTTCCCAAGGATGGGCTTTGCCGGCGATTTTTAACATCGTTGTTACTACTCGCCGACGCAAATCATCTGCCACATCCACCCGATCTGCTAGGGCACGTGCCGCCAGGTAGAGGTGGCGGTGGAGTACCGGCTCAAATTTGTCCTCCTTGCCAGTCTCCAGGACGCGCTCCACCAGAATTGTCGGCGCATCTTCGTACCGGTTCAGACTGCCCAAGAGGAGCAAGATTACCTCGCGCCAGTGGGGGTCATGCAAGCGATCTTTAATCTCCTTCCAGACGGCGTCAACCCCATAGGGCATGGAGCGTTTTTCGATGTCGCAGGCAGCCAGATATTCTTGGAAGGTCAGATGAGGGAAGCCGAATATCCCTTCACCCCGCTCCACCAGCAATCCTGTTCGCCCCCTCGCCAGCCGCACAA
>Ga0315555_1002522_pt1 | contig 12821 bp, 9 predicted proteins | sample SalMarSW160380MG_FD_202113 | JGI IMG/M metagenome (GOLD analysis project Ga0315555, IMG submission 202113) | Salt marsh sediment microbial communities from the Plum Island Ecosystem LTER, Massachusetts, United States - Salt Marsh Sediment SW1603-80 ...
CGATGCCGGGCTTATCGGGAGCAACGGCAATCCTGCTGGCCGGCAGGCCGGCGCCCGCACCGGCTAATTTGTCGGTTATATCTTCCCAGCTTACTCCCCCGTCCAGTGAGCGGTAGATTTTGGAGTTCTCGCTGTCTATAGCGTAAAGGACGCCGCTGCTGCCGATGGCGATTTCACTGACCTCAGAGGGGCTGACAACAACGTTGCCGGAATCTCCCGGCTTGTCTACCTCTATCCATTTAAGGGCGGTTACCTCCGCCTGCACCGGGAATGGTACAAGACAGACCAAAAGTAGCAATACTACCAGTAGACCGCAGGCGTACTTTGTTTTCATAATCACGCTTCATTATAATACAGGGGAAATGTTAATTTCCTGTTAATTCCGATTTGCCTGGCTTAAGTGCCATCTGACTTAACAAGTTCTTAACAAATTTCTGCCATACTGTTGGCTGGAAATGCTTTTGTCTAAATGCCAGTAATAATATAATAAAGGCATAGGTGAATAACAATGAAGGTTTTAAAATTGGTAATGATAGCCCTGGCGCTGGGCAGTGTCAGCATTCTCTCATTAGGCTGTCCACAACCGGATACGGCGTCAGTGCCGGAGAGCCAGGTCGTAACCGTGCAGCGAGGGAACTTAGCCGTGGATATCACCGCCAGCGGCAATCTGATGTTCTCACATACCGAAGACCTCGCTTTTGAGATGGCGGGAATAGTGGCCGAGGTCAATGTGCAGGCAGGGGACTCGGTAAAACAGGGCCAGGTGCTGGCAACATTGGATACCACACAACGGGATGAGAACCTGAAATCGCTGGAGAGCGGGGTGCTCCAGGCAGAAATAAGCCAGAAAAATGCCCAGCTGGCTCTGGATAAGGCTGAAGATGCGACGGTCACTCTTATTACCGGAGATATCGTCTATTCCTCAAACTATGACGATGAGCAAATAGAAATACTGAAGCTAAGTCTTGAGCTTGCCAAGGCGAGACTAGCGGATGCCCAGAAGGCACTAACCGATGCTCAAAATGCCAGTCCAGAGATTATTGCTCCCTTTGATGGCTTCATCAGCACGGTCAATGTTTCCGCTGGCGACGCCGGTGCCCAGGGCAACGGCGTACCTAAGGGCACGGTGGCGATGCAAATTGTCGATCCCGACAAATTCCAAGCCGATATTCTGGTGAGCGAGATGGATATTTACCAGGTAAAGCTAGGGGGAGACGCCAGTGTGCAACTGAGTTCTCTGCCGGGAGTAAGCCTTCCCGCCAAGGTTACCCACATCTCACCGACAGCGACTATCCAATCAGGCGTAGTCAATTATAAAGTGACGGTGGAAATCCAGCCGCTGGAAACGCCAACACCGGGGGGTCAGACACCTCCTGGCAGGCAAATGCCAGCAATGATATCTGAAAACTTCCAGCTCCGAGAAGGGCTTACCGTCACTGTAAACATAATAATAGGCGAGGCAACCGATGTGCTGCTGGTACCCAACGGGGCGATTACCACCCGGGGACGGCAGACCTACGTTCAGGTTATGTCAGCGGATGGCACCACCCAGGAGCGTGCCGTAACCACCGGCATCAGCAACTGGCAGTACACCGAGGTAACCGGGGGCTTGAGCGAGGGCGAACAGGTGGTTGTTACCCAGGGGACTGCCTCCACGACGACAACCCAGCAGGGAGGCAACCGAATGATTATACCGATGGGGCCGCCCCGATGATCCAGTTACAGGATATAACTAAAGTCTACCCCATGGGTAAGAGAGAGCTGACCGTGCTTAAAGGGATAACCCTGAATATTGAGCAGGGAGAGCTGGTGGCAATTATGGGCCCCTCCGGTTCGGGGAAGACGACGCTGCTCAACCTTATCGGCTGCCTGGATAAGCCGACATCGGGTAAATACTACCTTGAGGGGAGAGAAGTCAGCCGCCTTAACAGCGGCGAACTGGCCAGAATCAGGGGGCAGAAGATTGGCTTTATCTTCCAGACCTTTAACCTGCTCTCCCGGCTTACGGCGCTGGCTAATGTGGAGCTTGGCATGGTATACGCTGGCGGTATTGACCGCAAACGGGCCATAGAGGCGCTGGCCACCGTGGGGCTCTCGGAGCGGGTCAAGCACCGCCCCATCGAGCTTTCGGGGGGTGAGCAGCAGCGAGTAGCCATCGCCCGGGCCCTGGTGAAAAACCCCACCCTGTTTCTGGCCGACGAGCCTACCGGCCAGTTGGACAGCCGCTCCGGTGAGGAGATAATCTCCATCCTCACCTCCTTACATGCCGAGCAGGGTATTACCGTGCTCATGGTAACCCACGACGCCAACATTGCTCATCACTGCCAGCGCATCATCCAGCTCAAGGACGGAGAGATAGTGGCGGAGGAAAGCGCATGAAGAAGTGGGCCAGCTTTTTCTCTACTGTCTGGCTGGGCTTAAGCACTCACAAGCTGCGCAGCTTTCTGACCATGCTGGGAATCGTTATCGGGGTGGCGGCGGTGATTATATTGATGTCAATCGGCAGGGGGGCCACCGCCCAGATTCTGGCTAATATCCAGAGTATGGGCTCGGACCTGATTACCGTCAGGCCCGGGTCGTTCAGCTTTGGCGGCGTCAGGGGCGGTGTCTCGGTAACATTAACTATGGAGGATGCCGAGGCAATAGCCGATCAGGTCTCCTATATATCGGCGGTAGCTCCTTCTTACTCGAGCAGTCTGCAGCTGGTGGTCGGCAGCGAGAATACGAATTCCCAGGTTACCGGCACAACCCCGGAGTATATGGGGATAAACAACCTGGAGATTGCCAGTGGCGGCTTTTTCACTGAATATGACTATCAGCGCGGCGCCAAGGTAGCCGTCCTGGGCTCTAATGTCGCCGAAACACTGTTCGGGAATACCGACCCTATAGGGCAGCAGATGCGAATGGGCACTATTGTTGTGCGCGTCATCGGCGTGCTGGAGAGTAAAGAGGGGATATTCGGCTCATCTGATGACGCTATCTTTATCCCGCTGACGGCAATGCAGCAGACGGTTGCCCAGCCGAGGACCGCCCAGGGCGAGAGCGTGATATCATCCGTATCGCTGACGGTTAGCGACGAGAAGCAGACAGACTACGTCATCAGCGGAATTACCAGCCTGCTCCGCACCCGCCACCGGCTTGCCCCCGGTGCGGATGATGACTTTAACATAATGTCTACCGAGGAGATAGCCAATACCATCTCGGAGGCAGCCGGTACCATGACCCTTCTGCTGGGGGCCATCGCCGCTATTTCATTGCTGGTGGGGGGCATCGGCGTGATGAATATCATGCTGGTCTCGGTGCTGGAGAGGACGAGGGAGATTGGCATCCGCAAGGCGCTGGGAGCCAGGGAGCATGATATTTGGATTCAATTCCTGGTTGAAGCGGCCTTCCTTACCCTGGCCGGCGGCATCATCGGGGTGATAATAGGCTGGCTGGTTGCCTATTTTATAAGCTACCTGGGGCTGATGACAACCGTGGTTACTACTGATATAGTTGTCCTGGCCGTTTCGGTATCGGTCGGTATTGGCCTGTTCTTCGGCTTTTATCCCGCCTGGAACGCTTCTCGTCTCAACCCTATTGAAGCCCTCAGGTCTGAGTAGGGGCTTTAGCTAAAGCCCCTGATTATTCTTAAATCGGCGGGTTAAGCAGCGTCAACCTGAAGCAATATCTTGATGTTGGTTTCCTTATTGGTAATCAGCTTTTCAAATCCCATTTCTACGGCGTCTTTAAGCGGCACCTTGGCGGTAATTAACCTGCGGGGGTCAATTCTTTTATTGGCCAGCAGAGCGATAACTGTTCTTGCCTCGTGCACGTAGATGGAGCTGCCCACCATAGTTTTCTGATTAAACATCAGGTCGAAAAGGTCCATTGAGGCAGGTGCTTCAAAAACCCCTACAATAACAACGTTGCCGCCGCTTCGGGCTAGCTTTTGGGCCAGCTGGGCAGTAGCCTGAATACCAACACACTCAAAAGATACATCCGCACCTAGACCACCGGTCAGGTCTTTTACCCGCTGTACCGGGTCTTCGTCTTCAGGATTGATAAACGCGGCAGCTCCCATAGCCAGGGCACATTCTCCTCTGCGTTTGACCTTATCCACGAGATAAACTTCAGATGCTCCGGCGGCCTTGGCGGCCAGTAGAACGCTGAGGCCGATAGTACCTGCGCCCACGATAGATACGGTATCCCCGGGACGGACATTACCCTGGTGCACAGCGTGGAAGGCCACTGACAGAGGCTCGACCAGCGCCCCGAGCTCATCGGACACCGAATCAGGAAGTTGATAGGCAGCGTAACTGGGGATAATCACATATTCGGCCATGCAGCCGTCTGCCGTCAGACCGGTGAAACCGGCGTTGGTGCAGATATTGTACATACCCCTTTTACAAAAATAGCATTGGCCGCAGTACCAGTAACCTAACGCAGCTACCCGCTCTCCAACTTTAAAATTGGTTACTCCCTTACCCAGTTCGGCGATTCTGCCGACGAACTCGTGCCCTACAGTTATCGGCACTTTAGTGGGGTCAATCATGTTGGGGCCAGCGGCGTATTCCTTTAAATCACTACCGCAGATGCCAGCAAGGCTTACTTTTACCTTTAACTGCCCCGGTCCGGGAGACGGTTCGGGTACATCTTCATAGCGAAGGTCTTTTCTGGCGTACCACCTTAAGGCTTTCATCTTTCACCTCCCAGGTTTGGAATTACAGGCTAATATGGCTCTTTTAACCAGCGTCTTGGCTATCTGAATCTTGTAGCTGTTATTTATTAGCGGGCAGGTGTCGGTGGCTATGGTACTGGCCGCCTTTTCGGCGTTTGAACCGCTAATCGGTTTACCCCTGATGTACTTCTCGGCCCTGGTTGCCCGGTAGGGCGTGTTGTATACCGCGTTCAGGCATATTCTGGCGGCCTTAACCACTCCCTTCTCGGTTTTTATGGCGGCGGCACAGCTGACTATGGGGAAGTCTATCGACTTCCTGAGGGCAAACTTGGTGAAGGTGGACCTGGTGCCGGCACCGGGTATCGGGACTTCAATCTCGGTCACTATCTCATCACTATCCAGGACGGTGGTCTTATCGCCGTCTACGGCGAAGAAATCATCGGCTTTAATAGTCCTCCTGGTGGTCTTGATTTTAGCCTCCAGAGCTATCAGCGCCGGGGCCATGTCCGAGGAGTTAACCGCCACACAGCTGCAGTTGAAGCACCTGTTGGCTTCGGTCTCGACGGCGCTTGAATCCAGACTCTTAACGTCCTCGATATCCAGGCTCTTGACCCTCTCCGCCGCCGGCAGCTCCGGGGTGTCAGCCCGGCTTGTTTTGGTGAGGCAGGAACTGTCGAATTTCTCCGGGAGCTTACCCGCCCCGTTGCCGTTATATTTTCTTCCCTTACCCCCGAGGTACCGGTCTATGGCGCTGGCCGCTTTCCGGCCGCTGGCTATGGCGGCAACAACCGTGGCCGGGCCGGTGACAAAGTCCCCTCCGGCAAAGACGTTTTTGCCCGGGGAATGCGTCGAGGCATCCAATTTCAGATGCCCGTTCTTGTCCAGGAACTCACCGGGGATGGCTGAAGTGTCCGGTTCTTCCCCGATTGCCTTCATTACCGCATCGAACTCGGTGGTAAATTCCGAGCCGGCTACCGGCACGGGTTTGGCTCTTCCTGACTCATCTGGAGACCCGAGCTTCATTTTGGTGCACTTAAGGGCTATCCTGCCCCCCTTCTTGGCTGCGGCCACTGGCTGGGTAAGGAACTGTATCTTGATGCCTTCCTCCTCCGCCTTTTCAACCTCCTCCTTTACCGCCGGCATCTCCGCCCGGCTGCGCCGGTAGACAATTACCGGTTCGGCCCCCAGCCTCAGCAGCGTTCTGGCGACATCTACGGCGGCGTTGCCACCGCCGATAACGGCCACTTTCTTCCCCGGGACTTCTCTCGCCCCGCGGTTCGAATTTTTAAGGAACTCCAGGCCGGACATCATCAGTTCCTCGCCCTCCACCCCCGCTGGCCTTTCCTTCCAGGCCCCGCAGGCCATGAATACGGCATCAAAGCTCTTCATGAGCTTTGCAGTTTTATCCTTACCGACATTGGACTTGAGCTTGAACTCAATCCCCATACCCTCCAGGGCTTTGATCTCTTTGTTTACCACGTCCTTCGGCAGCCGGTAGGGCGGGATACCGTAGGTGAGCAGCCCGCCGGCTTCTTCCATCATCTCAAAGACGGTTACGCTGTAGCCTAGCCTCCTGAGGTAGTATGCCGCCGAGAGGCCGGCCGGCCCCGAACCGATAATGGCTGTACTCTTGCCGATGCTGCCTTCAGGCGGGGCGGTGATTTCGTCGGCGTTCTCAAGGATGTAATCCCCGACGAACCTCTCGATGCCCTTAATGGATACCGGTTCGTCGAACTCGCCCCGGTTGCACCCGCCCTCGCAGAAATGGGGGCAGACCCTGCCGGTTATGGCCGGGAGGGGGTTATAGTCAAGCAGTGTCTTGGCGGCTCTCGTTAGGTCGCCGTCCCTGATCTGGCTCAGGTACGAAGGTATATCCACGCCGGCCGGGCAGTCGGTGGAGCAGGGCGTGCCGTTTACCCTGGTGCCGCCGAATATGGAATGGTATCGGCCATCCCCGGTCAGGGCGTAGCACAACCTGCCGCCTTTCCTGGCACAGTAGAACCTGTTATCAGGAACCCAGTAGTACCAGCACCGGTTGCTCTGACAGATATTACCGCCTATGCTGCCCATCTCCCTGATATGCGGTGAGGCTGTCCTGCGGGCTGCCTCGGCCAGTATAGAATACCTGTCCTTTACCACCCTGTCCTGGGCGATGTCTTCGAGCCTGGTCAGGGCGCCTATCTTGAGCATTTTGCCCTCTTCCCTGATATAGTCCAGGCCGGATATGGTCTTGATATTTACTATGACCTCCGGATGCTCGGGCAGTATGTTATCCTTCATCTGACCCACCAGGTCGGTGCCGCCGGCGATGACCTTCGCCTTCTCCCCGTACTCCTTGAGGACTGAGGTTGCCTCTTCGGCTGATAACGCATTTATGTGTTTAAATCTCTTCATTTTACGCTCTCCCCAGTGCCTTAAGGATTCTGTCCGGGGTGATGGGGAAGTCTTCGACCCATTTGCCGATAGCATTGTGGACGGCGGGGCCGATAAGCGTGGGAGTGACGGTGGCTATGTCCTCGCCGATACCAACAAGCCCGTAGGGGCCATAGCCCATCCCCGTTTCCACCAGGGCAGTGTCTATTGAGCCGATGTCCAGCATGGTCGGTATTTTATAATTTAGAAGATTGCCGTTAAGCATGACGCCGGTTGCCGGGTCGTGGACGACCTCCTCGCTTCGACCCCTGCCTATCCCCATATAGGCTCCGCCGTACTGCTGCCCTTCGCAGCCTTCCCAGTTTATTACCCGGCCGACATCATTGACGGTAACCACCTTCTTCACCTCGACCTCCCCGGTTTCTTCATCTACCTCGACTTCCATGAAATGTGCCTGCCGGCAGAAGCGGAGACGCACGTCGGCGTAGGTGCCCATCTGGACCTGCCAGGAGTGGGCAAAGAGGGGTTGGGTGTAGGTATAATTGAGATAGGGCTGGCCGATTCTAAACGGTTCGCCTAGAGGCGCGCTGATAGGGCCCTGGGCACCGGCAATTTTAACCAGTTCTGCCAGCGTCCTTCTATTTGACGGGTCGGCTTTCTCGTAGATTACGCTGTCTTTGATGTCCAGATCCTCGGGCTTCTTGTCCGGGAAGGCAGGGGGCGCGCTGCCCAGTTGCGTTGTGCTGCTAGTTGTGGCGGCTTCCAGAATCTGCCGCTTAAGCAGTCTGGCCGCATTCCTGACGGCAAACCCGTTAACCGACATATTGGTGGAGGTATCGGGTGTCATGGTAAAGAAAGTGGCGTCGATTTGCGCCTTGTAATGAACGTCCTCTATTCGCATCCCCAGCTCATCGGCGGCAACCTGGCAGTAAGCTGTCTCGCCGTTAACCCCGATATCAGAGCGGCACCCCAGGATGGTGGCCGTTCCATCGTTGCGTTCGATGCGTATCGCTATTTCACTGGTACCTCCCGAATCGTCCCACTCATGTGTCCAGACAAAGCCCAGCCCGTGCAGCCTGCCGTTGGGTAGTCTCTTTGTTCCCGGTGAATGCCACTTCTCATCCCAGCCGATGGCTGCTTTCCCCTTCTCTACGCACTCCTTAAGGCTATCTCTAACCTGGAACCCCAGCTTTGTCTTCTGCTTATTCAGCCATGTCATGTCGTGGCCCTCGGCGCCATCGTTTTTAAGGGCGACCTCTACCGGGTCAAGCCCAAGCGCATCGGCCACGTGACTGAATACCTTGTTAAGACAATAGCAGTTTGAGTTCTGTTCGCAGCGCGTTGCCGTTGTCGGCCCTTTGTTTACCCACACTGCTTCTGTCTTGCCGTATATGTTGGGAATCCTGGTATTTTCGGCAAAATGCTTGACGAAACCGAATACCGGCATTCCCTGGTTGACAACCACCGCTCTCCCTTTTACGGCGGTAATCGTCCCGTCCAGTTTAGCGCCTGCCTTAAAGTAGTATACCCCTGTATCCATCTCGCCACCGTAGAAGTCCTCCCGCCGGTTAAACATCCACTTGACCGGCCTGCCCGTCCTCTTGGCGATGACGGCAGCGCAGTAATGCCCTCCCATGTTCCAGGGCATCTGGCTCCACCCGCCGAAACTGGCGCCCTGATAAAGACAGTGAATCTGAATCTTGTTCATGGGTATGCCGCCGAACCAGGAAGCAATGGCGCGTTTACATATATGCGGGCGCTGCTGCTTAACCCAGACCTCGGGGTAGTCCCCGTTCCATCGGAACACACCGCAGGGGCGTTCCGGCCCAATCCAGGTGTTATAGCCCTGTCTGAACTTGAATTCGACTATCTTATCGGCTTCGGCAAAGCCTTTCTCCACGTCGCCGTGCTCTTCCACATTAACTATATCCTGGTTGCTAATATTGCCATTAGGGAACGCCTCAGGGTTGACTAAGGGAGCCCCTGGCTGCATCGCTTCCTCCGGGTCCAGGACAAAGGGGCGTTCTTCCCACTCTACTTCTATCAGCTTCAGCGCCTCTTCGGCTATTTCCTCGTTATCGGCAGCGACAAAAGCACCCACCTCTTCTCCCTGGAAGTGAGCTACCCTGGGCAGAGCTGGTACGTCCGATGTTTCGTGCCCGCCCAGGTCCGCCCCGGCTGGCAGCTCCGGGTCGTCATACCTCAGTACCGCCCTGACGCCAGGCAGCGCCTCGGCTTGGCTGGTGTCCAGGCTCTTTATTTCGGCGTGGGGGTAAGGGCAGGTAAGGAATCTGGCGTACAGCATCCCGGGCAGCTGGACGTCCATCGTATACTTGGCATATCCGGTTGCCTTCTCATAGCCGTCTATCCGGCGCACGCCGCGTTTGCCTACACTCCGGTACTCCTCCAGGGGATATTTATCGCTCTTTAAATTATCAAACAGCTCCTGTATTTTTGACATTTCATCGCTGCTCATACTCTCTGCCCCCGACGCAAATTATTAGCTGCCTCCAGCACGGCCTTGATGTGCTGGGGATATGTGCCACACCGACACAGATTACCGACAAGAGCCTCTTTAATTTCCTCTTCTGCCGGGCTGGGATTTTTGTCCAGCAGGGCTTTGGCGGTGACTATAAAGCCGGGCGTGCAGTAACCGCACTGCATGCAGCTGTGCTTGACATAGGCTTCGATAAGCGGGTGCCTGGCATTAGCGATTCCTTCTACAGTCTCTATTGCCTGGCCATCGCACTCTATAGCCAGAATCATGCATGAGAGGACCGGTCTCCCGTCTATAATCACGGCACAGGCACCGCAGGCACCCTCATTGCAGAACTCTTTGCTTCCGGTCAACCCGAGTTTATCGTGGAGCACATATTGAAGGGTCCAGTTAGACTGGACCCTCACTTTATATGAATCCCCGTTCACAGAAAAATTTATTTCATCTTCAGATATCGGGACTTTCTTGTCTGGTTTCAACGCGCTCAAAGACTCTCCTTTCTGGCCTCCAGCCGATTACAGGCTATGATTGCAGATTTGCCGTACCTCTGCTGGGAATTGGGGCATTGAAAATTATATAATATGTGAGGTCGCGTTTCAACAAATGACTTTTAAGTATTGCTTGCAGGGCGCCTAGTGGTGGGGTATCTGGTGGGGGATGAGCGAGTGGGGTTTCTCCTGGCCGTGGGCTTCCATCAGCTGCTCGTTACCCATGCATCGCAGTCTATAGACTGGCCGCATTTACGGCATACCAGAGTATAATATGGCAAAGGAGGATTTTAAGTGATTATAGGGTATTTGGTTTTTATGGTTCTCCTGGCCTTTATCCTCGCCTTATGGGAAATCCAGATTGAGGGTAAGGATGGTTGGGCGGCAAAGGCGCCTTGCTGGCGCATAGAGAAGGGGTGGCTGGTTAGGTTAATGGGTGGACGTCCGATAACCGGCTACCACGTCTTTATGACCCTGTTCCTGATTGCCATGGTTCACCTGCCGCTTTTCTTTGTCTCGTGGAGCTGGCGGTTGGAGGGCCTTGTAATTGGATTTTACCTGGGAATGGTTCTGGTAGAAGACTTCTTGTGGTTTGTCCTTAATCCATATTATGGGATTAAGAGCTTCCGCAGGGGAAAAATCTGGTGGCACAAGGGGTGGTGGGGGCCGGTCCCCGATTTTTACTGGATTCTTATCATTATCGTAGTCTTGCTGTTTTATTTCGGAAGGACCGCTATCTAAACAGGGAAAGTAATGGAACTTTGCCCCTCCCCCACTCACCTCAACATATTCTTATCTGCCCCCCGCCGGTGGTTGGAGGAAGTCCAGGTTACCGTCCTTCTGGCGAAGTTATTGACCTCTTTATCGGTCCTGAATTCTTCCTGGCTGCAATAGTCGTAGTGAACCATCTTCTCCTTGGGTCTCAGCAATTTGGGTCTTGACTTATAGGCGGGGTAGCCCAGCACCAGCATATCATAGGGTTCCAGTTCCTTGGGTATACCCAGCAGGTTCTTTACCATGCAACTTATATATGGTTCGGCGATTAAGGACATCCACTGGGTAGCCAGGCCCAGTGTCGTAGCCGCCAGAAGCATATACATGAAAGCATTGGCCAGGCTGGAGTTGTAAATCGACTCTCTCAGATTGGGGTAGTACCTGATAATCATTGGTAGCCCGATCTTGGTTCTGATATCACCATAGAGTATGATGTAGACCGGCGCAATGCGGAAGTCCATCTCGGTATCATGCCAGGGAAAGTCTCCCATTGTCTGCCCGAACTCCCTGGTTTTTTCCATTTCAAGGGCCGCCCCCCAATACTTACCAACCCATTGTGCAATGCTATCTTTTATTTCTTTATCCTTGACGACAACAAAATCCCATGGCTGCGTGTTATAGCCTGAGGGAGCCCAGCGGGCTGCTTCAATAATCTTGTCCACATATTCATCAGGTATAGGATCCGGTCTAAAGCGGCGGACGCTCCGCCTATTTTTGGCTAATTCCAGAAAGCCGTCGTAATCCATCGTAACCCCCTTTTAATCCATTAATAACGCTAATTATAGGGCACAACTCACCTCAAAAACAATAGCCTTAAGAAAACTGACCGATTTTGATTGACAAGAAGACGCGGTGGCGCTAGAATTTTAGCGGCGTTTGTAGCTCAGCGGACAGAGCATTAGTCTCCAGAACCGAGGGGCGTGGGTTCGAAGCCAACCCCCGCTACCGAAAGAAGATAAGGCAAGCTCAATAGGGTTTGCTTTTAATTTTGCCCCTGATCCTGGGAAGGAAACAGATAATTGGTCTATGCGTTAATTGCCGCTGTACCCATCTTGCTGGTACTGGTGTTGATGGCTGTCTTCAATCGGACGGCAATGGTGGCTATGTCAATAGGCTGGGCGGTTGTTTGTATTCTGGCCTACTTTATCTGGAAGATGCCCCTGTTTTGGGTTGCCGGGGCCAGTATTAAAGGGGTTCTGGTTGCCACCAATATACTGGTTATCATACTGGGAGCGATAGCGCTTTATTACAGCATGCGGGAAAGCGGCGCTATCAGGCGGGTAACCGAAGTAGCCGTCGGTTTGAGCCCCGACAGGAGGGTCCAGCTATCACTCGCCTGGTTGATGGCTGCATTCGTAGAGGGTATCGCCGGCTTTGGTACGCCGGGTGCCCTGGTTGCTCCCCTGCTTGTCTCTATTGGATTTCCGGCCAGGATTGCCGTCCCGTTAATACTGGTTATGAACTCGACGCCTGTTTCTTTTGGCGCCGTAGGTGTCCCGACCTGGGGAGGCATCGGCTCCACGCTGGATATTCCCTCAGTTAATGCGGTGGTGTCTGCGGCGGGGATGGACTACTGGCACTGGATAAACCACACGGTGACTACTTCAGTGGCGTCTATCCATGGCATCATCGGTATTTTTTTGCCGCTTCTCGCCGTAGCCCTGATGGTCAAATGGTCTGGAGGCAAGCTGCGGGATGTTATCGAAGCAATTCCAAGTGCTTTAGTTGGCGGCATTTTATTTGTGGTGCCGTTTTTCCTGGTGGCTTCACTGATAGGGCCTGAACTCGCTTCTGTGCTTGGGGCTCTTATCGGGATGTTAATATACGCTCTGGTACTTAAGGCCGGCGCTTTTAAATACAGGAAGCAATACCAGTTTCCGCAAGAAGTGGACAACAAGGTAAGCGTCCCCCAAGAAGCCGGAGTAAGCTTTGGCGTGTTAAGGGCTTTTTCTCCCTATATATTAATCTCCTTAATTTTGATATGCATACGGATGATACCACCGGTAAATGCCTTTTGCTCCTCAGCTGG
>Ga0315555_1002525_pt1 | contig 12806 bp, 15 predicted proteins | sample SalMarSW160380MG_FD_202113 | JGI IMG/M metagenome (GOLD analysis project Ga0315555, IMG submission 202113) | Salt marsh sediment microbial communities from the Plum Island Ecosystem LTER, Massachusetts, United States - Salt Marsh Sediment SW1603-80 ...
CCTGTCAAGGCGTTTAGATTACCCTGAACCCCTCCCCGAAAAACCGGCTCACCTTCTCGGCGACCACTGCCTCGTAACCGCCCCAGAAGTGGTCGGCACCGGCAACCACCCGGTACTGTTGGGGCATATCCTCGGCCAGCTTTAAGAACTGCTCCCGCGGTATAACTAAGTCGTTCTCCCCGGCGATGACGAGCTTGGGCTTATTATAGCGCTTCAGCTCCTCCCAGCCCCCCTCCGCCAGCGCCGGCGAGACCAGCGCCAGCCTCTTCACCCTATCGTCTTTTATGGCCACGGGCAGGGCGACCCCGCCCCCGAAGGAATAGCCAGCCAGCCCGAGTCTCTCCTTATCGATACCGTCTGTGGATGAGGCAAAGTCCAGCGCCGCTTTAACATCTTCCTGCTCGCCGATGCCCTCCCCGAACTCCCCTTGGCTTTTGCCCACCCCCCGGAAGTTAAAGCGCAGGGCGGCTATCGACCTTTCCGCCAGCGCCTGGCAGATACCGAAGACGACGTTACTCGACATATTCCCCCCGTAGAGGGGGTGGGGGTGGCAGACGACCACCGCCGGCAAAGGTCCTTTAGCTTCGGGGAAATGCCAGACCGCCTCCAGCGCGATGTCGCCGCAGGGAATAGTGGTGTGCTCTCGTCTCAAGCCTTTTTCTTTCTTTTAGCGGGGGGCTTTCCCGGTTTTTTCGCTCCAGGCTTTTTTGGCTTCGCCTGTTTAACGCTCTCCCACCAGGCCTTGAGCCGCTCGGCGACCTGCTTTTCGTAGCCCTGGTCGCCGGGCTGGTAGAAACGCTTATCTTTAAGGGCATCGGGCAGGTGCTGCTGCCCGGCAAAGTGCCCGGGGGAGTCGTGGTCATATTTATAGCCGTCCCCATATCCCATCCCCTTCATCAACGGCGTTACCGGGTTGCGCAGGTGCTTGGGCACCTCCGCGTCGGGCCCCTCTTTGATTTCCTCCTGCACCTTGGAGTAAGCCTGATAAAGCGAGTTGCTCTTGGGGGCAGTGGCCAGGTAGACCACTGCCTCGGCTATAGCCAGGTTGCCTTCGGGCATACCGATAAAGTGCACGGCCTGCTGGGCGGCCATAGCCACCACCAGCGCCTGCGGGTCGGCGATGCCGATATCCTCCGAGGCGAAGCGCACCAGCCGCCTAACGATATAAAAGGGGCTTTCCCCCGCCTCCAGCATCCTCCCCGCCCAGTAGAGCGCGGCGTCGGGGTCGGAGCCCCGCAGCGACTTGTGCAGGGCTGAGATGAGGTCGTAGTGGCGCTCCCCCGCCTTGTCGTAGGGCAGATAGCGTTGCTGGACGGCGTCCTCGATGGTTCTCAGCGAGATTATACGTTTGCCCTCTCTGTCGGGCGGGGTGGTGATGGCGGCTATCTCCAGGGCGTTGAGGGCGACCCGCGCGTCTTTGTTGGAGACCATAATCAGGCGGAGCAGGGCGTCCTCGTCCAGCTCCACGTTCATCTTGCCCAGGCCGTTCAGCTCGTCCTTGATGGCTCTCATGATAATAATCTGGAGCTCGTCCTCGGCCAGGGGTTCCAGGGTGAGCACCTGGCAGCGCGATAGCAGGGGAGAGATGACCTCGAAGGACGGGTTTTCCGTGGTGGCGCCGATGAGGGTAACGGTGCCATCCTCGACGAAGGGCAGCACGGCGTCCTGCTGGCCTTTATTGAAGCGGTGTATCTCGTCGATAAAGAGTATTGTCTTCTGCTTGTAGAGCTTGCGCCGCTCCTTGGCTTCCTCGATTATTTTCCTCAGGTCGGCGACTCCCGCGCTAACGGCACTTACCGGGCTGAAGTGGGATTCGGTAGTGTTGGCGATGATGAAAGCCAGCGTCGTCTTGCCGCTGCCGGTGGGCCCCCAGAGAATCAGGGAAGGCACCTGTCCCGCCAAGATGACCTTCCTTAAGACATGCCCCTCCCCCATCAGGTGTTCCTGCCCCACGAACTGGTGCAACGCCGAGGGCCTCATCCGCGCCGCCAACGGCGCTCCCTGCCCCTTCTCCTGCTGAAACTGGTAGTCGAACAGGTCCATCACTGCCCTTATCTTCCGCTATTTAAGGATGTTTTACTGTGTCTTGATTTTCCTCAAAGCCTTTTCAGCAGCTTCTCGAACGTCCTCATCTTCATCCTTAATCGCCTGGAGGAGAGGCTCTAATGCTTGCTCTCCAATATCGCCCAGAATTTCGGCTGCGTCCCCGCGAACATGCCAATCTTTACTCTTTAGGGCTTGAATGAGTGACGGTACTGCTGGCTCTCCAATCTTAACGAGGGCCCAGGCTGCATAACTTGTATCATCCTCTAAAGCCTTAACGAGTGACCCTATGGCTGGTTCCCCAATCTCGGTAAGAGCCCTTACTGCCTCCTTGCGGACATAGTCTTTTTCTTCCATGGAACTCTTCTCCGCAATCTGGATAAGGTGCTCTACCGCTCTGGCATCTCCTATCCTGCCGAGGGCTCTGGCCGCTCCCCAGCGAGCATTTGGAATTTCGTCCTTCAGAGCCTGCATGAGATGCCGTACCGCACTTTTATCCCCAATCTCACCAAGAGCCTCCGCCGCTCTCATTCGAACATACCAGGCGTCATCCCTCAGGGCCTGAATGAGTGGCCTTACCGCCGGCTCTCCAATCTTAGCGAGGGCCATGGCTGCCTCCTGGCGAACCGGCTTATAATCATCCTTCAAAGCCCGAAATAGGGGGTCTAACGCTCTGGCATTTCCTATATCGCCGAGAGCCCATACCGCCTGTTCCCGAGCGTATCCATTTCTAGAACTCATAGCCTGAATGAGGGACTCTACTGCCGGGTCCCCGACATTTCCGAGAGCCCAGGCTGCATGCTGTCGGACATATTCATCTTTATCCTTTAGAGTCTTGATGAGAGGCTTTATCACACTGGTATCACTAATCTGGCCAAGGGCCCAGGCTGCACTCCCTCGAACATATCCATTTTTGTTCTTCAGAGCCTTGATAATAGGCTTTATCGCTTTGGTATCGCCTATTCTTCCAAGGGCTGGGGCTACTTCTCGGCGAACATTCCAATCTTTATCCTTCAGGGCCCGAATCAGAGGTTCTACTGCCCTGGTATCTCCAATCTCGCCGAGTGCTTTGGCGGCGCCTTGTCGGACATTTCCATCTTTATACTTCAGGCCCACAATGAGTGGCCTTACCGCCGGCTCTCCTATCTTTGCCAGAGCCTCGGCTGCTTTCTCTCGGACCTCGTAATCATAGTCCTTCAGAGCCCTGATAAGAGGGTCCACGGCTTTGGCATCTTTAATCTTGCCGAGAGCCGTTGCCGCGTCCTGTCGCACATCCTTCTCTTTATCCTTCAGAACCTGGATTAACGACTCTAGTGCTCTGGCGTCCCCTATCTCGCCGAGGGCTATTGTCGCTTCTCGCCGGACGTAATAATTTTTATCCTTCAGAGCCCTGATGAGAGGTTCCACGGCTTTAGCACCTTTAATCTTGCCGAGAGCCGTTGCCGCTTCCCTTCGGATAGGGTCGCTTTCATTTTCCAGCTCCTCTATCCTTTTTTCAATGTCTTTCTCACTCGTCCCCATTTTCATACCCCCCTTATTTATTCTTCCCCCATCAGGTGCTCCTGCTGCAGATTATAGCCGAAAAGGTCCCTGAAGTACCCTTTATCTTCTGCTATTTTAGACTATTTTACAAGCCTTTTTGGGGGTGGGTGTACCCTTTTTAGACTGCCTATTTGTACCTCTTAACCTCGAACCGATACAGCTCCACCGGCTCGTCGGGGTCAATGCCCGCCTTTAAGCGACAGATGCCGACCTGCTCCTCGACGGTGTTTACCCCCTCCAAATCGGGCAGGAGCAGCCCCTTAAGCCACCCCGCCTCCACGATAACCCCGTACTTCTTAGGGTCGAGCTGGTCCTGGCTCTCCACCCGCTCCGGCTCGCTCAGCACGTCTATACTGTAATCCAGCTTCCTGAGCTCATTCTTGGTGACCGGCAGGAAGCGCGGGTCGCGGCAGGCGGAACTGATGGCGTTGGCCACGATTTCCTCGGCCACGTTAGCGTGCTGGGGCTCGAAGGTGCCTATACAGCCCCTCAGCTCGCCGAGCTTATGGATGGAAACAAAAACGCCCCTCTGCTCCTTCATCTCGGCGGTAAGCCTCCTGGGCTGAAAGACTTCGCCCTTTCTAACGAAGGCCTCCACCGTCTTCTTGGCCAGTCTCACCAGGGGGTGCATCTCATTTCCCTCCGCCCTTTATAATTATCCCCGCATAGCCGACCACGCTGGAGTAATCGCCGGTGACATCGCCGCTGGTCTGGTACCTGACCAACTCCGCCCCGGTAGTGCCCAGCTCCCTGGCGGCAACGATAAGGCTGACCGCGGGCGCGTAGCCGCACATGGTGATGTTGGACTCGGCGACCCTCTTTAAAAGCTCGTCTTCGTTCAAATCCAATATGGCTTCTATGGCTTGCATATCCTTTTCCTGCGCCGACGCCTGCGGCTCGTAGTGGCTCATATCGCTTGAGGCTATAATTACCACCTCTTTGCCCAGTTCCCTGACCGCCACGGCTATCTCGTGGCCAACCTCTTTGTAGATAGCGCCGCCGGGATGGCCGAAGACCATGGGGACCAGCTTGAAATCGGGCTTGAAGTACTGCAAGAAGGGGAGCTGGACCTCAATGGAGTGCTCGTAGATATGGGCTCTCTCATCCTCCTCCAGGTGTTTAGAAGTGGCTAAAATCTTTTTACCCAATTCCGAATCAATCTCCACCTCTCCCAGGGGCGTTTTCCAACTGCCTTCGGTCATGATGCTCAGGGGCTTGCCGGCTCCGGTGTGGTTAGGCCCCATGATGATGAAGGTGTCCTTGAATTTGATTCGGGATATAACCGCCCCCGCCACCGGCCCGGAAAAGATATAGCCGGCATGGGGTAAGACCAGACCGATTGCCTCCTCTTTAACCGCCTCCTCTTTAACCATCCCCGCAATCATCGCCTTAAGCTCTGAGGCTGATGCCGGATAGAATTGCCCGGCGACAACCGGATTTCTAATCATTTCACCCTCCTCCCCGTAACCGGAGTCCTGAAGTTAAGCTCGGCCCCGCAGAAGCGGCACCTCGAGCCCTCCAGCCCGATTACTTCAGTCTGGTAGCCGAAGCGGCTGACGATAGTGTTGCCGCAGGAATAGCAGACGGTGTTCTCGCGGCTGTGTCCGGGGACGTTGCCGGCATAGACGAATTTGAGCCCGGCCTTTTCGCCGATTTCACAGGCATGCTCCAGGGTTTCTACCGGGGTGGGGGGTAAACCTTGCAGGTGGTGGTGGGGATAGAAGCGGGTCACATGCCAAGGAGTCAGCTCCCCCAGCCCTTCTTTTATCCAGTTGGCGATGCCCTCCAGCTGTTGGTCATCATCGTTCATGGTGGGGATGACGTTGGTTACCACCTCGACATGCATATGCCACTTATCCTGAGCTTGTTGGGCAACCTCAAGTATTCCCCGCCAGTGGTTTACCTTAGCCAGCTTTTGGTAGAGGGGGTCGGTGAAGCCCTTGACGTCAACCCGCCAGGCATCAAGATAGGGCCCGATAGCATCCAGCGCCTCAGGGGTGAGGAAGCCGTTAGTCACGTAGACGGTATAGAGGTTGTTCTGCTTAGCCAGTTTGGCCGAGTCGAGGGTATATTCAAACCAGATGCTGGGCTCGTTATATGTCCAGGCGATACCCTGGCAGCGATAGCGTATGGCCAGTTCCACGGCCGCCTGGGGCGGGATTTCGTTGCAACCGAGCCAGGGCGCGTTATCGGTAGGGCAGGCAATCTCCCAGTTCTGGCAGTCCTGGCAGTGGAAGTTGCACCCCCACCCCCCGATGGAGAAGGCCAGCGTGCCCGGGAAGAAGTGAAAGAGGGGCTTCTTTTCGATGGGGTCGGCGGCTACCGACGACGCCTTAGCGTAGTTCAGGTTATACAATACGCCGTCACGGTTCTGGTACACCTGGCAGACGCCGAACTTACCGGAAGCTATATTGCAGCGCCACTGACAGGTGTTGCACCTTACCCTGGAATGGGGCAGTTTTTCGTAGAGCATTGCCTTGTGCATGATGCTCCTTTTCAAATTGATTATAGCACTTGGCTGGGGGCAATTATACCCCTTTTATCCCCACCCCAGGTCTTTCTTCCCACCCAATACCCACCCTCTGTGGCTTCGCCCCTGAATCCCCCATTTGTTAGCTCATCCCCACCCCACCTTGTCATCCCTCTCCACTCTATTTTGTCATCCCTGCGAAGGCAGGGATCCAAGCTAATAATTCAAGGGGCTGGATTCCCGTCTGCACGGGAATGACGCTGGTCTTGGGGGTGTTTAAGAGGGGCACAGCCCCTCTTAATTCCTTAAAAGGGTGGCGGGCGGGAATAGATAAAATCGGAGTGGGGTAGAAATAAAATCTTGACTACCCAGCCACCACCAGCTAGACTGGGTGGGATGAAGGTAATCGGTCTAACCGGCGGCATAGCCAGCGGCAAGAGCACGGTCTCCCAGTTCCTCAAGGAACTGGGGGCGGTAACTATCGACGCCGATAAGGTGGGGCATGAGGCTTTTAAGCCCGATAGCGAGACCTGGCGGGAGGTGGTTAACGCCTTCGGCAAAGAGATTCTTACCCCTGATGGCGAGATTGACCGCCGGAAGCTGGGCAGTATAGTCTTCAGTGATTCCCGGGCTCTGGCCCGCCTCAACCAGATAGTGCACCCCCGCATCTACGCCCTGGTCAAAGCCCGCATCGAGGAATATCGGTGGGAGGGGGTGGGGGTGGTGGTGCTGGAAGCCCCGCTATTGTTCGAGGTAGCCCCGCCTTCGCTGGCCGACGAAGTAGATGAGGTCTGGGTCACCGTCGCCCCGGAGGCGGTGGTGCTCAAACGGCTTAAAGATAAGAGCGGGCTTTCCGAGGCACAGTCTCAAGCTCGCATCCGCTCCCAGCTGCCTTCAGAGGAACGGCTAAAGCATGCCGATGTGGTTATAGAAACCGATTGCGGCCTTGACGAGCTGAAGGCTAAGGTAGCAAAGCTGTGGCGGAGGCTCTCGCTTGACACCCAGCCATAGCGCTTGGTAGAATATTCTGTTTGCTTACGGAGGTTTTTAAGATTTACGCTGTTATTGAAACTGGCGGCAAGCAGTACAAGGTAAGCCCCGGCCAGACCATAGACGTGGAACGCCTGGAGGTGGCGGAAGGCAAGACCGTCGACCTCGACAGGGTGCTGCTTATTGGCGACGGTAAGAAAGTGACGGTGGGCGCGCCCACTGTGGATGGAGCCAAGGTAGTGGCTACCTCGCAGGGGGAGGGCAAGGGCGATAAGGTTATCGTTTTTAAGTATAAGCCCAAGGTGCGCTACCGCAAGAAGACGGGACACCGCCAGTTCTATACCCGATTGGTTATAGATAAGATCGTCGAGCCGGGAGCGGCTAAAGCCAAGCCGCCGAAGAAGGCTCGAGCTAAAAAAGAGGTGACCGAGGATGGCGCATAAAAAGGCAGGCGGCACCAGCCGTTGCGGCCGCGATAGCCAGTCCAAGCGGCTGGGAGTGAAGATATACGCGGGGCAGAAGGTGAACGCCGGCACCATTCTGGTGCGGCAGCGGGGCACGCGCATCCACCCGGGCGATAATGTGGGCGTGGGCAAGGACTATACCCTCTTTGCCCTGGTTGACGGCGTGGTCGCCTTCGAGCCGACCAGCAATAACCGGAGGAAGGTTAGCGTTTACGCTAGCTGATTGGATTAATGAAGAGTAAGATTCACCCCGAATTTTATACCGATGCCCAGGTGATTTGCGCCTGTGGCAATACCTTTACCGTCGGTTCGACCAAGAAGACGTTGAAGGTCGAGCTTTGCAGCAAGTGCCATCCCTTTTTCACCAGGGAGCGCCGCATGGTGGACACCCTGGGTAGGGTGGAGCGGTTTAAGAAGCGCTACAAGCTGGAGGATTAAATAAACATCTTTTGGAGGTAGGAGCGGGCTGTATAGCCGCTCCTTTTTTATTATGGCCGAAAAATTCTACTACGGAGGTCAGGCGGTTATCGAAGGGGTGATGATGCGGGGGCGGAAGGCGATGGTGACCGCCGTGCGTCGTCCCAACGGCGAGTTGGCTATGGATCCCCGGCCGCTGGGGGGTATCTATTCGGGCTGGATGAGGAAGACCCCGCTGCTCCGGGGCGTCATCGTCTTGATTGAGGTCATGGTGCTGGGGATGAAAACCCTGCTCTATTCGGCTAATGTCTCTCTGGAGGAAGAAGAGGCGGAGATTTCAGGGTGGCTGGTCTGGCTGCTGGTAGGCGTTTCCCTGGCGGTGGCTGTTGTCCTCTTCTTCATGGCGCCTCTTTTACTGACCAAGCTGCTCGGTTCTTATATCACTTCGTCGCTGGTGTTCGCCCTGGTGGAGGGCTTAATCAGGGTGGCGATTATGATTGCCTACCTCTGGGCGATAGGGCTGATGCCCGATATCAAGCGCTATTTCGCCTATCACGGCGCCGAGCATAAGACGGTGAACGCCTACGAAGGCGGGGTGCCGCTGGAGGTGGAAGCCGTCAAGAAGTACAGTACGGCCCACGTTCGCTGCGGCACCAGCTTTCTCTTTACCGTGGTCATCATAGCCATCATTGTCTTTGCCCTGGTGGGGCTGCCTTCGTTGTGGATGCTGGTGCTCTCTAGAATCCTGCTGCTGCCGGTGATTGCCGCCCTCGCCTATGAGGTTATCTACTTCAGCGGCCGGCATACCGATAACGTCTTCGTCAGGGTGCTGATGGCGCCGGGACGGTGGCTGCAGCGGCTGACCACGAGGGAGCCCGACGACGCCCAGCTCGAGGTGGCTATATCGGCGCTCAAAAAGGCGGTGGAGCTGGACCAGGCCAGGGAAACGGGCTAACCTTCCAGCTCTTTTTCGGTTATCTGTTGGAAGAAGCAGGTGGGGTTACCGGTGTGGCAGACGGGGCCGGTGGCTTTGCCCTTGATGAGTATGGTGTCGCTGTCGCAGTCTTTCCAGACCTCGCTCACCTTGATGATGTTGCCCGAGGTTTCGCCTTTGTGCCAGAGCTCCTGGCGGCTGCGGCTGTAGAACCAGGCTTCGCCGCTGGTCAGGGTGCGGCGGAGGGCTTCGGCGTTCATGTAGGCGAGCATGAGGACTTCGCCCGTGTCGGCGTCCTGGGCGATGGCGGGGACGAGGCCGTCTTTGTTGAATTTGATGTCTTCGGTTAGATTCATCTCTTAGCTCCCAAGGGTTGACTCATTATATAACATTTTGAGGGGTTTTGCTCCCCACCCAGGTTTTTCGTCCCACCCTGACCCACCCTATAGAGGTTAAACCTCTATTAACTCCTTATTTTGGGGAAGTTGAAGAGGGGGCGAAGCCCCCTTTACCTTAAAAGGGTGGTGGGTGGGCAAAGAGATTCCTCGGTCTTCCTTCAGAATGACAAATCACTCTACTTCTTAGAGTGAGAAGGGGAAACTTTGGCGGTGGAGGGGTGGGGACGTATGATTCGCCAGAGGGCGTATTGGATGATAACCGATAAGGCGAACGAGTAGACCAGAATCACCGCTATCGGCTTGACGCTGTGATCCACTATTTGCCACGCCGCCCAGCGGGGGGTATTGACCAGCTCCCAGAAGTATGAGGAGTAGTGGACTACGCCGAAGGCTTGAAACACCGGCAGCGTGCCGCCGATATGGACGGGGGTGTGGGGCCAGATTGAAGGGGCTAACAGAAAGACGGCCAGCCAGATGAAGGGGAGGTATTTCCAGTTGAGGTGGAACTTTTCTTTCTGGTTTTGCTCCATCTTGCCGAAGGCGTAGTGAATCAGCCGCGAAAGGAAAAATGTATAGATGATTATGGGCAGGAGCATCGTAAGGAAAATCATTATTGCGTCAGTGAAGTCGCCCGAGATGAATTGTCTGAAGAAGTCCATGGTATAGTAGGTGCCGCCGAAGGGTATGACCAGGGGATAGGAAGTCTCGGGTGAACCAGGGGGCGGCGTTCCTTCCATAAACAAGGTATGACACCAGATTGAGGGTGCCAGCAGGAAAACGACCAACCATATAGGCAGGAATTGTTTCCACTTCATCTCAATTCCTCCCCACCATTTTAACTTATGATGTCAAGCGCCCTTTTGAGGTCAATGTTACCGGTGTAGAGGGCGGTGCCGACGATGGCGCCTTCGGCGCCGAGGGACTTGAGCATCTTGAGGTGGTTTAGAGATGATATGCCGCCCGCGGCGATGACGGGCTTCCTTATGGTATCGATAAACTCGGCGGTGGCGGTGAAGTTGGGCTCGGTGAGGGTGCCGTCGCGGCTGATATCGGTATAGATAAAGCGTTTTACTCCCAGGGGGGTCATGGCGCGCGCCAGGGTTGCCGCCCTGATTTCGGTGGTCTGGCGCCAGCCGTGGATGGAAATAAAGCCGTTGCGGGCGTCGATGCCGACGATGATGGTATCGCGGTAGCGCTTACAGGCCTCTTTGACGAGCTCGGGGTCTTCGACGGCGGCGGTGCCTAATATTACGCGCTCGACGCCGGCCTTGAGCAGCTGGTGTATGGTCTCGATGTTGCGGATGCCGCCGCCGAGCTGGGTGGGAATGAGCAAGGCGCGGGCGATGTCGGTGACGATTTCGATATTGCGCACGCTGCCTTCGGCGGCGCCGTCGAGGTCAACGATATGGAGGCGGGGGGCTCCCAGCGACTGCCACTGCAAAGCGGCCTCTACCGGGTCTTCGGAGAATACCGTTTCTCGCTCATAATCGCCCTGGTAGAGGCGGACGCACCTGCCGCCTCGGATATCTATGGCCGGGATTATTTCCGTATCAACCCACCTACAGGTTTATATTAGAGTATTTTCTCCAGGGTCGAGCCAGGAACGCCTTGTTATCCTTATTCTTGTTTTCCAGCAGGTCCAGCGAGCGGTTGATGACCTTTCTGGTGTCGCTGGGCATAATGACATCGTCGATGTAGCCGCGCTCGGCGCCCTTATAGGGGTTTTCGTAGATTTCGCTGTATTCGGCGATGCGCTTGGCCGCCGTCTCTTTGGGGTTCTCCGACTGCTTGATTTCCTTGGCGAAGATGACGCTGGCGGCGGTCTCGGCACCGACGATGGTGACCCGTGCCGTGGGCCAGGCGAAGACAAGGTCGGCGCCGATGCCCTTATCGAGCATGCCGTAGTGGGCGCCGGCGTAGGACTTGCGCAGGATAATGGAAATCAGGGGGACGGTGGCGTCGGCCCAGGCGAAGAGCAGCTTGGCGCCGTGGCGCAGTATGCCCTGCCAGTCCTGCTCGGAGCCGATCATATAACCGGGGCAGTCGCCCAGTGTGACCACGGGTATGTTGAAGAGGTCGCAGAAGCGGGCGAAGCGGGCGCCTTTATCGGCGGCATCGCAGTCTATAGTTCCCGCCGCCCACATGGGCTGGTTCGACCAGATGCCCACCGGCCGGCCGCCAAACCGGGCGAAACCGGTAATAACGCTCTTGGCGTGGTCCTTTAATATCTCGCAGAAATAGCCATCATCAACAACGGCGTGGATTACCTTGTACATGTCGTAGGGCTGGGTGGGTTTGTCGGGGATGATGCTATCGAGCTCGGGACAGAGCCGCTCGGGGTCGTCTTTGGTCTGAGTTCGGGGCGGCATCTCGCTGTTGTTCGAGGGGAAGAGGGCCAGCAGTTCCTTGGTCTTGTCCAGGGCGTCCTTGTCGTCGGCGGCGACGATATGGGTCTGGCCGCTCTTTACGGCGTGCGCCTTCCAGCCCGATAGCTCCTGCAAAGAGATTTCCTCGCCGAGCTGGGTCTTGACGAAAGCGGGGCCGGCAATGCCCATGAAGCCGGTCTCACGGCACTGGATGATAAAGTCCTGCATGATGGGGTGGTAGGCCTGTCCGCCCAGGCAGGGGCCCATGAGCACGGCTATCTGGGGGATGATGCCGGAGGCCCGTATCTGGGCTTTGAAGAGGTTGCCGTACATTTCCAGCGTATCCATGCCTTCCTGGAGGCGGGCGCCGCCGGAATCATTCAAGCCGACCAGGGGCCAGCCCATCTCCTTGGCGAAGTCGATAGCCCGTATTTCCTTGAGGCCGTGGTACTCGCCGAAGGTTCCGGCCATAGCCATGAAGTCCTCGGAGAAGGCGACCACGGGACGGCCGTTGACCAGGCCGTAGCCGGTAACCACGCCTTCCGCGGGTACTTCCGCCTTATCCATGCCAAAGTTGGTAGTTCTATGCTTAACAAATAACCCCAGCTCGTTGAAGGTGCCGGGGTCGAAGAGGTAATCTATCCTTTCTCGTGCCGTCCACTGGCCTCTACTGTGGCGCTTCTCAATGGCTTCGGGGGAAGCCATCTGTTCGATTTTAGCTCTCTTTTTCTTATACTCCTCGATAAGCTCTTCGGTTGATGCCATGTTTAAGTCCTCTCCTTCTAGATTCAGGGTAATTATAGCACTATCGCTCGGGGGTTAACAAACGGAAGTTTCCCGTCCCACCCGTCCCGCCCAATAGAGGTTAGACCTCTGTTAACTCCTTATTTTGGGTTGTGCCCCACCCCGATTTTATCTATACCCGCCCACCGCCCTTTAAGGTAGAAAGGGGGCAAAGCCCCCTTTCAAACCCCCAAGGGATTGAAAATCCAAAATGGTGTCATCTCCATATATAATTTGGGGGGTGGGGAGAGAAGTCTATAGAGGTTACACCTCTGTAGGGTGGGTTGGTGTGGGAAGAATAACCTGGGGGGCGGGGCGAAGAGTTCCTTGACAGGGTGGGGTGGGGTTGGTTAAACTTAACTCACGGCTCTAGTTTTTACGCTTAGGGGCTTCATTGAG
>Ga0315555_1002526_pt1 | contig 12799 bp, 8 predicted proteins | sample SalMarSW160380MG_FD_202113 | JGI IMG/M metagenome (GOLD analysis project Ga0315555, IMG submission 202113) | Salt marsh sediment microbial communities from the Plum Island Ecosystem LTER, Massachusetts, United States - Salt Marsh Sediment SW1603-80 ...
GAGAATATCCGCCCCTCCTCGTTTATCTCCACGTCCAGGCCCCAGTTGTTATATTTCCCCGGCGGCATCCCCCCCAGGACGGCGGTGTCGCTCGTGACAATGAACCGTTCCACCCCTTTGGCGCGCAGCGCGACCTTGATGAGGTCCGCGGGGAGGTGATTGCCGTCCGTGATAAAGAGCCCCCACAGGTCGTCGCACGCCAGTTGGTGCCACAGCGGATTCTCGTGCCGGTGTATCTCGTTGGGTATCGCATTCCCTATGTGGGTGCTGCCGACCGCGCCCGCTTCCACCCCCTTTATCATTTCGTCGTCGGAGGCCAGGTGATGCCCGAAGAGCACCACCACCCCCCGCTCCGACGCATGCCGTATCAGATCGAGTGCGCCGGGGCGTTCCGGCGCGAGGGTCAGAATCTTTATGTTTCCGCGCGCCCATTCCTGAAACCGGTCGAATTCCTCGATGGACGGATCGCGCACGAGATCCGGATTGTGTGCTCCGGCCGCTCCCGGAAGCGGGGATATGAACGGCCCCTCCACGTGGATACCGAGAATGTGCGGGCCGATCTCCGGCTGGTCGATCGCGTCGGCGAGGACGGTGAAGCTCTCTTCATACGTATCGAACGGCCGGGTAGACACGGTCGGGCAGTACGCCGCCGTCCCGCACGCGGACATCTCCCGGGTGATCTCCCGAACGGTATCGACCGTGACGTCCGGCGGAAGGAAGCTCATTCCCTTCCAGCCGTTTATCTGAAGATCTACGAAGCCTGCCATATACGTAAGAATGCACCGTGGAGGGCGTTCCGTCAAGCCCGAAAACCGGTGACCGGCTCGATTTACCGCCGCAGCCGACCTGTCCTGCGCAGCTTCAGTGGGGCAGGAAGCCGGGGGGGCAGCCTTGTGCCGGTCCCGGAATTTCGGCCGCTAGACAACACGACTGCATTACGTTAGAATCACTCCGTTCGGCGTAGCACCAGATTCAATCCTATTGCGGCTTTCGCCAGTCCTTTGGCAAGGAGGGAGACATGCGAAGAGTAATGTCGGCAGTGTTGTGTGTGTTCGTCGCCGCGTCCGCCGTGTACGCTCTGGAGGTGCCGCTGACGGTGACCGAGAGGTTCGGGTTCGATCGCAAGGACAACCACGTGAATTCCGGGATCCCGCTTCCCATCGGCCAGTACAAGGTGGAGGACATCGGCAAGTTCTCCCTGTACGACGCGGACGGAAAGGGAGTCCCGGCCCAGTTCACGGTCCGCGAGCAGTGGCTCAAGGACGCCTCCCTCAAGTTCATCACCGTCCACTTCGCGACCGATCTCAAAGCGAACGGAACGGCGAAGTGCGTCGTGAAGGACGACGGTAAGCCGACGGCGCCGGCCTCCCCCATCAAGGCGGAGAAGGCGGAAGGCGCGGTGACGGTGGATACCGGCGCGGTGAAGTTCACGGTGAAGGAAGGCGACTGGCACGTCTTCGACGCGATCGAATACGGCGGGAAGTCCGTCCTGAAGGAGCCCGGCAGGGTCGTCTTCAAGGCGGAGTACGGCAGCACCCCGGTCAGCCGCGCCCAGGCGCATCCCCCGCAGGGACTCGACGTCCACGACGGCAAGGCGGTCGCCAAGACGGTCACCGTGGAGGAGGAGGGCCCGGCCCGCGTCGTCCTGCTCGTGAAGGGCAATTTCGAGGGCGGTGGAAACGCCAACCGGCTCGATTTTCAGTGCCGGTACTACGCGCTGGCGGGCAGCCCTTCGGTGCGCCTGGCGTTCACCATAGTCCACCGCAGGGCGACCGCGTTCGATCAGTTTGTCGGCCTCCGCTCGCTCGGGTTCGAGCTGCCCCTCGCACTGGAAGGCGACAAGACGTTCGCCGTGGGCGCGAGCGAGGGGGACGATCCTGAAGGGCAGCTTGCCTCCGGCGAGAAGGTGGTGCAGATGCAGCCGTCCAGCCTGGAGTACGTCCTGAGCGGAAAGGTCGAGGGCAAGGGAAAGTGCAGGAACATCGACACCCGGCGCGTCGGATGGATATCCGTGGCGGGCAAGGACGCGGCGCTCACGTCGGCGGTGCGCTGGTTCTGGAAGCTGCACCCGAAGGGACACGCCGTCACGGGCGACGGCGTGGTAAAAACGTACATGGTGCCTCCGCAGGGCGAGAAGGCGCAGGTTCCCGAGGACGAGTTCTGCGAGACGTTCGCGCGCATAGACCTGTACTGCGGGGGCGCGAGAACCCACGAGGTGCTCTTCACGTTCCACAAGCCGGGCGGCGCCGCCGAGGCCCGTGCCCGCGCGATGGGAGTGATGGAGCCGCTGTTCGCGATGTGCCCGACCGACTGGTACTGCCAGAAGACGCAGGGCTTCGGACGAATCTACGACATCAAGCTGGAGAACTACCGCCCCGAGTTCCGCGACGCCGTCAAGCGCTACGAGCTACACGTGGACAACAGCTGGGCCGGCGTCATCATGCGTGCCACCGGCAAGGCGGTGAAGAACTTCCCGATCCGCAGCTACTTCGAGATCACGGAGAAGGATCCCAAGACGGAGAAGCTGGCTGACACCCGCTGGTGCAGCGCCCAGCAGCTCGAGGAATACGGCTGGATGAACTACGGAAGTCACGTGGAGCACAAGACCAAGGTAAAGAAGAACGACGCTCTAAATTCCCAATTTGACGGAAATTACTACGATTATCCGCGCGCGGTGCTGCTGCGGTTCGTGAGGAGCGGCATGGCGCATTACTGGGACGAGGCGCAGGCCTCCGGGCTCCACCTGGCCGATATCGACATCTGCCACTGGCACCCCAAGAATCAGCTCCTCAACGGCATCGAGCACGTCTGCCCGAACGCCGGGCACTTCCGAACCTTCTGGCCGGGCCGCGCGTTCCAGCCGTCGGGCAACGTCCACTCCTGCAAGAGCCAGAGTCTCTACGAGCTGTATAACCTGACCGGCGACAAGTGGTACAAGGAGGCGGCAGTACTCTCCGGCACGTATCTGACCAACCACCGGGGAGGCAACGTCCGCGGCCGGGGCAACCGGATCACCGGGCTCCTGGGAGCGTACCGCGCGACGCGCGACGAGAAGTTCGGAAGCCAGTGGAAGGAGGACGCGGTCAACATCACCGCCGCCGGCGCCGTCAAGAGTATCGGCGAGAGCGGCAGGGGCAAGTGGGACCAGGCATGGCAGTACGGCCTCGGCTGCGAGGCGATGATGGACTACTACCTGATCACCGGCGACAAGTCCGTGGCGAAGGCGCTCAAGCTCGCCGCGGATTCCCTGATGACGGCCAACTGGGGCGGCAAGCTGAATGAGTACCACTCCCTGGCCGGCTTCACCCTTCCGGTATTCGGCTACGCGTACGAGGTGACCGGCGACGTCAAGTACCTGCGCTACGGCCTGGAACACTTCGAGAGGACCATCAAGAGCTACGCCGGGCGAAGCAAAACGTTCGCGCAGATGGCGCGAATATCACCCCAGTTCCTCCACTACCTCTCTAACGACTACAAGCCACCGAAGCCGATCTACGGCGGCAAGGAGGAGGCGGACCCGGTACTCGACGCGCTGAAGGAACCGAAACCCGAGGACAAACCGAAGCCCAAGAAAGACGGCATCGGGGAGCTATAGGGGACGTTCACAAGTTTACAAGTTTCTTTGATCTGTGGGGAGGGGATGAACTCGCCCCTGCAATAGGAGGCCCGGCATGTGGAAGAAGATTCTCGCCGTACTGATTCTCGTCACCCTTGCCGCCGGCGCGACGGCGGCAAAGAAGAAGGCCGAGGTGATCCAAACGGATGACGTGGACCAGTGGACCGTGGAGTGGTGGTCCGGCGGCCCGAGCGCGAAGGGCTTCGTGCAGGGTCCGCGCTCCGAATGCTCCCTGGGCGGCAGCATGGTCTTCGACTCCAAGGGCAACGGCTACGTCGCCGCCGGGACGTTTATCGTGATGATCCCCAGGGAAGGCACCGTTCGCACTATCACCGGCACTCCCGGCGTGAAGGGCTGCACCGACGGCCCGCCGTGGAAGACCACCTTCGGCGGCGTGTCGTGCCTGGACATCTGCGACGACGTCATCTATGTCCTCGACCGGAGCAACCTGGCGGTGAGGAAGCTGGAGAACAAGGACGGTAAATGGATCACCACCACCATCGCGGGCGGCCCCGGGAAGAAGGACTTCGCACCCCCCTTCGACGGCCTCGCGGTGACCGAAAAGGGCGTGGTGTACGTGATGAGCGGCGATTACCTCAAGAAGATCGAGAACGGTGAGGTCGTCACCCTCAACGCCGGCACCGGCAGGGACGACGGCCCGCTCGCCAAGTCCGGCTTCCGCAAGGCGATGGGCGGCGGCCACTCCCTCGCCTACGACGGCAAGGGGAGTCTCTACATGGCGGACCGCTGGAACCAGGCCCTTCGGAAGATCGACCTCGCGAAGGGCGAGGTGTCCACCGTGGCGGGCGTGCTTCCCGGCGAGAAATGGTGGGGACCGCATGACGGCCCGGCGTTCGAGGCCCGATTCCATCCCGGCGGCGGTCCGTGCTCTGCGCACTACAACAGAAAATACGACTTCATCCTGGTGAAGGCGGCGGATGAGGGCAGCAGAATACGCATCGTGAAGGACGGTTTCGTGAAGACGTTCGGCGGATGGTCGAAGAAGGGCACCACCTTCGTCGGCCCGCTCAAGGACATCAACGGCGGCGGTATCAGCGGCATCGACGAGGACGGCAACATCTACATCTCGGGCGGCGGCGGCATTCGAGTCATCCGGAAGAAAGGAGGCGCGCAATGAGACGGTCACTCATCGCACTGTGCCTCTGTTTCCTTCCCGCTGTTACCGTTCTCTCCGAAGAGGTGTACCAGGTGGAGATCGCCGGAATGACGGAGATCGCTCCGCGCCTCGAGATGAGTCAAGCCATGCTCCTTCCGCGCGGCGGGGAGATCTACCAGCGCGGCGCCCGGGTCGCTTCCGGCAACAACGTGTTCTTCATCGTCTGGCAGGAGGGTTTCCACGGGCTGGGAGGAGACAGCAACATTGTCGGCGCGAGGATTCACATCGATGGAAGGGCGCTCGACAAGAAACCGATAGCGATCTGCACGGACAAATCGGTGCAGGAGTGCCCTGCCGTGGCCTTCTGCGACGGGAAGTTCCTCGTCGCCTGGGCCGACCTTCGGAACGGAACCGACTACGACCTCTACGCGACGTTCGTCGACGCAAAGGGCAGGGTGAACACGAAGGACGGCACCCTCCTCGCGGGCGGACCGGGGGCGCAGTTCAGCCCCAGTATCGCTTCAAACGGCAAGGACACGTTCTACGCGGTCTGGCAGGACCGTCGAGGCGGCAAGACCTTCGACATCTACGGCGCGAAGGTTTCCTCGACCAAGCCATCGGTCGAGGGAGACGTCCTTCTCATGACCGCCGGCACCTCTCCGTCCGTCGTGTACCACGGGTCCGGCTACCTCGTTTCCCTCGGGCACCGGGGCTGCCTGGTGGGCGAAGACGGCGCGAAGAAAGCCGACCTGGAACAGCTGTGGAGAGGCGATAAGAAAACCTGCCCGGCGGATACGGCGAGCGCGTGGGGCAAGGCGTTCTCGTTCTATAACGTGTCGTCATTCCCCGACCCCTGGGGCTGGGGAGGGAACGGCTCCATCATAGGCGTTACCGTCACGCCGGACGGGCAGTCGCTCGAATTCGGGAAGGCCAAGCACGGATGGTACGACGCGGCGAAGGACAGGGCAGACCGGGTGACCAGGAACGCGGTGGACATGGCGCGCTGGCGCAACCACGAGCACTGGCCGATGGGCATGCCGGGCGGCTTCAAGGGCTCGCACGAGAACACCTGGCCGAGCGGCCGCCCCGCCGTCGCTTTCAACGGCAGAGGCATAATCGTCGTCTGGAGCCGCGCCCACTTCGTCGGGATGCACGACCTCGGCACGCACGACCTCTTTATGAAGCGCGTCCTGGATGACTGGGCGTACGTCGACGAGCCCAAGCTGAAGATCGTCGCGGGCGCCACCGACGAGGCCCAGCCCCGCATAGCGGCGGATCTCGAGGGAAGAGCGGTGCTCACCTACGAACGCCATCAGCCGGAAGGCGGAATCGGTGTGGAGTATCGTTTCATCCAGGAGAAGGAGGACACGGACCCGCCGAAGGTCGCCTGCATCGCCCGCAGGTCCCCCACCAGCATGGTTCTTCATTTCGACGAGCCGGTGGACGCGGCGAGCGCCGGCAAGGCGGAGAATTACGTCATCGAAGGCGTTACCGTGAACTCCGCGGCGTTCCGCACCGAGAACCCGTTCCTGATGCGCCAGGTGATTCTCGAAACGACCGAGCAGAAACACGGCACGCCCTACACGCTGAAGGTGACCGGCGTGCGGGACCTGAGCGCGAAGAAGAACGCGGCGAAGGGAGAGACGTATGCGTACGCATGCAAGCCCGGGGTATCGCAGGATTCCGACTTCATCGAGCGATGGAACGTGGTCGGACCGTTCCCGGACAACTGGAAAGTCGATTTCGTCGACCCCGGGACCGCGAAGCTGTCGCCGGGAGACACCGTCGCCGGGAAGTCCCCGGACGAGATCGAGAAGCTCCTCCGCGAGGTGGTGAGCGACGAAGACTGGGACAAGTACAAGTGGGACGACACCTGCGAGAAGCAGTTCGGCGGCGACAAGACGTGGCGCGTCGCATCGTCGGCCGCAGGACAGCTTCGGATCGCCAAGTGTTTCGGCAAGCTTCGCACGTCGTCCATGTACGCCCACACGTACATCTACAGCGACCGGGACCGCGACGTCATCGTCCGGGTGGACACCAACGACGGGAACCGGACATGGCTGAACGGGTCGCCGCTGCACGAGGACCACGCCAACCACGGCATCCACGCATACACCAACGAGTCGCCCGCGAAGCTGACGAAGGGCTGGAACCGGCTTCTCATCGAGGTGGCCAACGAGTTCGGACAGTGGATGATGGTCGCCCAGGTGACCGACACGAACAGACAGCCGATCCGTGACCTGACGTACCAGCTGGAGAATCCGTTCTGAGAAGGCACCTTGACAGACGGTGCTGTGGCGGTAGAATGAGACTGGTAGCCGGGTTAGTTTCAAAAGGTCTATTCCATTATGGAGGCAAGGGGCATGAAATCCGTTTCCTGGAAGCTGGTGGTCTGTGTCGCTCTAGTGGGTTCGATCGTTCTCTGCAGCTCGTCCGCGTTCGCGTGGGGAATATTCGGCGGAGGCGGCAGCAAGAAGGGCGCGCCCAAGACGGCGAAGGAGTTCTACAATCAGGAGCGCACGCGAATCGCCAAACTGAAGATCGGAACCCAGATCTACGGCAGGACCGATTTCAGCATGGACTGGATGAAGGCCGGGCAGGAGCTCGACGAGATCATGGGCGTGGTGTACGGCATCGAGATCTGCAAGGGGGACCGCTTCAGCCCGAAGCTGCTTCACTTCTCGAAGTACGACCTGGCCGAGCCGAAGTTCAAGTTCTCGAAGGAAAAGGACTACGGCTTCGAGTTCAAGGACATTCTGATGGCGCGGGTCGGCGTGGCCCTGAAAGACAGCCCGAAGTTCGTGTGGTGCCGGCCGTACCGGATCGAGATCCAGTTCCAGGTGCCCAGGCTGAAAACCCCCGAGGACAAGGCGACCGTCTTCTCCCTCGCCCCGATATTCACCTGGGAGGCGTCGCCGGGAGCGACCCACTACCAGCTGGAGCTTGCCGAGGACGGCGACTTCACGGCGAAGGGTAAACTGATGGAGACGGAGCTGGACCAGGATTCGTGGCTGACCCAGCTCGACGGCCCGGACCGGACACGCGACACCGACGACGACATATTCCTGGTTTCGTATCCGTGGGGAAGGCCCGGTATGGAGAAGTTCGAACCGATCCTGAAGGAAGAGACGATGTACAAGTGGCGCGTCACCGCGTACAAGAAGGACAAGACCGGCAAGAAGGTGAAGATGCGCAGCAAGGCGTCGGACGCCATCACGTTCCGGGTGCCGGTGCAGCCCAAGGGTGAGACGATGTCGTCGAGCAGCCAGGTCACCTTCGGAACCGGCGGTAAGCAGTACACGTACCCGACTATCAGCCCGGACGGCACCCAGCTCGCGATGACGGAGATGACGCCGGACGGCATCACGCTCATCAAGGTGCTGAACGCGGACGTGAAGGACGGCGTGGTGGTGTTCAAGAAGGGACTGGTCGAGGTGACCCGGTCCGTTGCCGGAAGCAGTGACGACGGACCCGCGTGGACCGCGGACAGCAAGTACGTGATCTTCCACTCCAACCGGAACATGCGCGACAAGCAGGATTTCAACCTGTGGAAGAAGTCGCCCCGCGCGCGCGGGTACATGGAGCTGGTCTCCGGCAACTGGTTCTACTTCAAAGGCGCGGCTTCCCCGGACGGCAAGAAGATTGCGTACTGCGTGCGGCCTCTCGGCGAAGAGGGCAAGAGCAGGTTCAAATGGTACATCTGGGTCATGAATTCCGACGGCACCAGCAAAACCCAGCTGGTGAACGGATGGGACCCCAAGTGGGCGCCGGACAGCAGAAGGATCGCCTACATATCCCACAACACCTTCGGCAAGACCGAGGTGTGGGTAACCGACCTGGACGGCAAGGAGACGATGTGCCTGACCAACGGCGGCGACAAGTTCGAGAACAGCGATCCCGCCTGGTCCCCCGACACCAAGTACATTGCGTACGTGTCCACCCGAAGCGGCAATAAGGATATATGGATCATGGCGTTGGAGGGAAGCACCAACGAGGTCCAGCTGACGAACTACCTGGGCACCGACCAGGACCCGATGTGGACCCCTTCGGGCAAGCAGATCATATTCTCGTCGACCAGAAACACGAACACTTACAACATCTGGAGCGGCGCAGTGCCGCTCGAGCTCCTGAAATCCCAGGAGTAGCATTCGGGCAGGATGACGGGGACATGTTTCCTACGTGTCCCCGTCATCCTCCTCCCGCATCTCGAGGGGCGGCGTGTCCTTGATATCCTCGAGTACGGTGAGTACCTCGTCCTTAAATTCCGCGGGCGCCTCCACGTGCCCCCATCCCGCCGCGAGCTGGAATATCCCGTCGTACGCCAGGCTGTGGTAGCTCTGCACCACGTGCGGTATGCCGCGGTCCGTCAGCGCCGCCTCCAGCAGGCGCGCCTGCACCTCGTTGTCGATCACCGCGACCTTCCCGAACGATTCCGGCCCCATCCCTCCCCCTACGGCCCGCCGCTGACCCACGGCAGGGTAACCTCGCTCTCGATCAGCGCGGCGAGCAAAAGAAGAACCGGTACCAGCACGATCCGCATCCTGGTACCCCGCAGTCGTATCATCTCCCGAATGGACGTGAAGAATTCCGTCACCGCCCCGTTCCTCGCCTGCTCCCGCAGGGAGCGGTACGCCCCCAGAGGCAGGCTTCCGGCCAGGCACAGCGCCGGCAGCTCGACCACGCAATGCGGCAGCAGAATGGCCCCCGCGTAGAGAAGGGACCCGGAAAGCTTCTGCACCGCGGCAGTCACCGCGCCCAGCTCGATGCCCAGTATGATCATCGCCGCTCCGGGCGCCACGTTCAGCCACACCGCCACCGCACGGAGGTCCTCGTGTCCCAGCTCCCTGAAGCTCGGCAGGAACCCCAGCACCCGGAACAGCGGCTTGTCCATCGCCGTCTTCTTCGTCACCATCTTACGGAGAAGAGACGGAAATTCCCCCGTGGCCTCCGGGTCGAGAAGGGGAGCCGCGACGAGCAGGAGGATGAATACGACCGACACCGAGAAGTTGACCGCGAACAGCATCAGCCCCATCGGCAGGCCGCGTTCCATCCCCGCCTCCACTATCGGCAGAGACACGTTCCGAACGCCTCCGCTGGCCACGTGCAGCATGCTCTCCGCGCTCCCCGGCGCGAGGCCGAGGATCCCGAGGAACAGCAGGTAGGCCGCGACCCACGAGACCGCCAGCAGGATGAGAAGCCGTCCCCACGCCCAGTTGAAGCAGGGATTGCCGGTCACGGCGCGGTGCTTTCCGCCTCGACAGAGGAACCGGCAACGAAGTATCTCTTCAGATACAGCATGAACACGGCGAAGCCGACGACCGACACCGCGGTGTAGACGACGCTGCTCGCCTGGCTCGGGGCCGCGCCCTGCCTCAACATCTCCATCTGCTGTTCCGGGAGATTCAGTTTCTCGTAGAACTTCGTCATGCTCACCCGCGAGAAGGTGACGACGGCGGACAGTCCTACGAGAACCGTCGCCCCCATGCCCCCCCACCAGGCCTCCATCCTCAACCGGTAGATGCCGACGCCGACGGCCGCGAACAGAACGGCCAGAGCGCCTATCGCCAGCATCGCGGGGGCCCCCGCCAGAAGCACGCCGAAGAGAGGGAACATCGGACCGTAGCCGAGAGAGAACAGCATGCCGAAGGCGCCCAGGCCGTACAGGAAGCTCGCGGCAAGAACCGGCAGCGGACACTTGTCCGTCCAGCGCACCTTCGGGTCGAGCAGCTCACAGGTCTCCTTCGCCCGGCGCCTTCCGTAAAACAGGATGAGCGCACCCGGTATCACCGCGTAGATCAGCACCATGAACCCGATCGCGAATATCATCGCGAAGGGAATCATGGACTCCGGAAGCTTCCCCTGCCGTGCCATCGTTCGATACACGGCGGGCAGCACCGTCGTCGCCTGCACTCCGCCGACAACGCCGCATACCAGCCACAGCCAGGAGAAGACGAGGGTGAGGGCCCGGGCCCACCTCTTGGTCATAATGGATCCTATTCCCATCGTGATGAACCAGCCGGCGAGGAGCAGGTAGAACGTGGTCGCCATGAGTGCCGAGGAGAGGGTCAGACCGGACGCGGCGGCCTTACTGCTGAATCGGGCCATCACCGCGCCCAGAAGCGCCAGCGGCGCCATCAGCCCGCAGGCCGCTCCGATCACCAGCTGGATGATCCCGAAGGCGATCAGCCCGGTATCCCGGTATTTCCTCACGTCGATGTCGTCCATGTATCCTCCGTGGCGTTTCGTCTGCCCGATTATAACCGGCCGTTACGACTCCTTCATCATCGATTTCAGTTCGGTCTGCGTGATTCCGCGGAAGGAGAACCTGTAGCCCTCGTACACCGCTATCCCGTAAAACAGCAGGTCCATCGGGTGGAACGTCACCTTCATCAGCTCCGTGATCAGACCGAGGTTGAGATTCGCCAGAACGGTGCTGAAGGGTATCGATTCCGCCTCGGCGAGCGCGGCGCATACAGCCAGCAGATTGCCCGCGAGACAGCCGAGAAGCGAGAACCCCGCACCGATAATCCCGAAGGCGCCCGACATTCCCTTGCCGAACGTACGGACGGCGTACCCCACCAGGAATCCGACCCCGATGGCCATGAAGCCGATCTGGATATGCGTCAGTGCCGTTACTACCGCCCATACGCCCGCCCCGACCGCCGCCGCGGCCACGCCGGCGGCCATCGCCAGACCGATATTCTGCTCCCCTTCCATCCTGATCCTGAGATCCTCGAGCTTCTGAGCGTCGATCTTCATCCGCTCCTCACTCGGCAGACCTTCGTTCTTTTCCTCCATGTCTCCTCCTCTCTCGAATAGCGACCCCCCAGAGCGTGGGGACTGCCGGGCAGATGACAAGCACAACCGCAAGTGAAGTCTTATTACGAACTGTCGCCCTCCTCCCTCTCGGCACAATTATTGTATCCGCAAGAAGTAATGAGTCAAGGCGCGCGGCCGCGGAAAAAGGTCAAACCGACCCCCGCGTCCCTGCGTTTGGACCAACAGGGGGACGCCGCATGACGATCAGAACAAAACGTGCCGCACTTTTTTTCATCGCCCTGTCGGTCCTCATCATGCAGGGAATACCCTTCTGCTCCGAGGGATTCTCCGACGACACCGACGTCATCCATTTCAAGCCGGAGAAGGGACCCGGCGGCTCGGACACGCTGCCGGCCGCGGATTCCGCGACGAAGATCCGCGTCCTGAAGGAAACGATGAAGGACGTGGTTGTGAAGTACATCGGCGCGACAGTGACGTTTCCCCGGGACACCGTCGAGTCAATTGTCTACTTCGATACCCCCGAGGAATACCGCCGCGCCCTGGCGGCCATCCGGGACGGAAACCTCGACCGCGCGCTCGAACATCTGGAGAGAGTCGAGACCCCCGGAAAGCGGCACTGGATCGCGATACACAAGCTATTCTACACCGCGAAGACCCATCTGATGATAGGCGAAACAGAGAAGAAAAAGAACGAGGCCGCTCTGCGGCTGTTCGAAGAGTTTTCGTCTAAGTATCCCGACACTCCCTTCATGTGGGAGGCCCTTGTCGGACAGGCCATCGCGCTGTTTCAAATGGGCGATCACGCCGGGGCTCTCGAGAAGCTCCGGAACATGAAAACCACCGCTCCGCCCGGCAGCCGCGGGGAACATCTGGCGGAGTTGTGGTCCGCGAAGGTGCGCGAGCTCGGCACGGAGGATTACGAGAAGGCAAGGAAGAGCTACGTCCGGTTGGCAGCCACGGCCGGATCCCGGTTCCCCGTCATCTCGGCGATGGCAAAGATCGGGGAGCTCCGCTGCCTCACGCTGTCGGACCGGCACCAGGAGGCGCTCCGGGGAGCCCGGAAGCTTACCGGAAGGGACGGGACGACGGACCCGGTCGTTCTGGCGAACGCGTGGAGCGTGATAGGCGATTGTCTCATCGCCGCCGGCAACGGTCCGGAGAAGTCCAACGACGCGCTCCTCGCCTACCTCCGCGTGGTCATCGTGTACGACCGCGACCCCGGGCTCACCGCGCGGGCCGCGTACAAGGCCGCCGAGTGCTTCGAGCGGACGGAGCGGGTGGACCGG
>Ga0315555_1002529_pt1 | contig 12788 bp, 18 predicted proteins | sample SalMarSW160380MG_FD_202113 | JGI IMG/M metagenome (GOLD analysis project Ga0315555, IMG submission 202113) | Salt marsh sediment microbial communities from the Plum Island Ecosystem LTER, Massachusetts, United States - Salt Marsh Sediment SW1603-80 ...
CGCCTCTTCCGGTTCCTGTTAATTTTGCACCTAGCGCGCCGTTTTCTTTAGCAATTGAAATTATTTTTTCCACTTCTGGGCAGCTTACTGTTATCTGACTAAGCAGTTCTTGGTTTTTATCCATCAGCTTCCCGACCTTTTCTATGTTGCCTTCTTTCAGAGCAATAACAGCCTCGTCAAAAACTTTTTTGTATTCAGCAAAGATCTCTTCAAACTTTTCTGGATTCTTATCCTTTTCTTTTTTTACGTCTTCGACAACTTTTTTTGTTTCCTGTGTTATTCCTGTGTTTGCCATGACTATGTTCAACGGATTTGAGGCAATCATGTCTATCTTATTCGGACCGCCAGAAAGGTCTTTTTCAAAAATAAGCATACCGCCATAAGTAGAGCATGTATTATCTATGCCACTGGGTGTGCCAGAACCCCCTTTTTCTCCCTCGTATGCAACCTCATTTATCTGGTCGTCATTTAATCCCAAATTAAAGTGTTCGTCCAATGCTCTTGCTACGCTGCTTGCCAGAGCAGCGCTTGCACCGATGCCTGAAGCACATTCCAGATTGCCTGAAAGTGTTATTTTCAAAGGCGTTTTATCTACATCAATCTTCATAAAATTCAGAATGGATTCAAATTCTCTTGAAATTTCATCCTGTTTTGTTTTTTTATATCCTTCAACAGCAGGCCTGTTATCTACAAGTGTTAGGCCTTTCTCGCCTGCCTCAACCTCTGCAACAGTGTAATCGCTTATTGCAGAAGCGATGCCTGGCAGACCGTAAACAACAAAATGCTCTCCAAACAGAATAGTCTTTCCGTATCCAATGCCTTTTGCCATAACATCACCTAAATTTTTTGACTATCCAATCTTTTTATTTCTTTTTTATCCCAGCCTTTTGGCAAACAGTCCGTTAAATATCTTCTTTGTGTAGTGCGTCAGGTTCATTCTCTTCATCTGCTTGATAGTGAAGAATCCAAACTTCTTGGCATCGCTGCCTGCTTTGAGTCTGCCGGAAACCTCGCCAGGAAAGACGTGAGCCCTGTGCCTATGCCCAAGCTCTATGTCATGAATAAATATGTAGACAGGCTTTTTCCTTGTTATTTTTACATTGCCAACTTCTTCTTTAGCTTCCCGAACAATTGCCTGATAGGCATTTTCGCCTTTGTCAACATGCCCGCCAGGCACTGCCCAGTATCCAAGTTCAGGGCCATCAGCCCTTTTAACTAATAAAAATTTCCCGTTTTTCTCTACCAGAACCGAGGCTGTATTGTGCAGTATCATTATATCACTAAATTAGAACAAATGCTTATCAATTATCTTTGCATTGTCTCCAGGCTTGCAAATTATTGTTTTTATCACACCATTCAGGCTAAGAAGTCTTTTGTTTATCTCTTTTTCGTCTTTTTCCAGGCACATGACTTTTACATTCGGTCCTGCATCTATGGTGAAATAGCATTCTAAACCTTCTTCCCGCCATAGCCGCACGTTTTGTATTATCTCCATTGTAGGAGCAAACCAGTATACTATAGAGGGTTTTGTTGTCATCATTGTTGCATGCATCTTAAGGCAGTTCTCCTCAGCTGTTAGGCCCACTACTGCAAAATCCCTTTTCTTTATACCCTCTCTTATTTTGTCCATATCATCATTTACTGTTTTCAGCCAGCCTTCGTAGAAAGGGCACGTCTCAACAGTCTGAGCCATTCCTGCTCTGCTGCTGACCTTCTTTTTAGCCTCTGTTACAATTGTTGTGACCATCCTGAATTCCGGCCAGTAATCCTTGTCAACAATGCTTTCAGCATAAGAATCAGAACCATTGTCTTTCTCGCCACGGTGCCACTCAACAAAACCACCTGCTATCGAGCGCGAGGCACTTCCTGACCCGCGCCTTGCGAGCATTGATAAGTCCTTTTCATCCAGCTTTAAACCAGCTGCAGCTGTTGCTGCAAGTGTTAAAGCTGCAAATCCGCTTGCTGAAGAAGCCAGTCCTGCTGCAATCGGAAAATTGCTTTCAGAAACAATCCTAGCCTTTTGCTTTATCCCAGTCATCTCCCTTATCAGGTCCAGGTGCTTGATAATATCTTCTTTCTCTTTTTGCAGCTCCTCATCATTGATAATTATGGTATCTTCTTTGTAATTACCGAATTCCACGGTTGTTGTTGTGCATAAACCATCGCATGTCATTGATATGGACCCGTTCTGCGGCAGCATTAATTTCTTGTCCCGCTTGCCCCAGTACTTGGATAAAGCGATGTTTGCATTGGCCATTGCTGTTGCTTTCATCTAACCACACTATCAATCTGCTTCCAAATCTTTAAAAAAATATAATGGGCTCGTCCGGAGTCGAACTATTTACCTTTCAACTTTTCAGATACTCTAGGTAATTACATATATGCTTAGAATTATAAACTTTAATCTATGGATAATCTCACACCAAATAGTCTGAAAGAAGATTTTGCTGAAATCTGTGGTATTCATGCTGGTGATGGTTGGCTAGATTCGAGAGGAAAAGAAGTTGGTTATGGAACGTCTATAAAAGAACGACCATATTTTGACTATGTGTTCAAGCTATATTCAAAGTTATTTGATTTTGATGTATATCGAATTTTAGAACGCCCAGGGAGGTACAATACTATAGAACTACGGATAGCCTCAAAGAATATCCACTCAACCCTTAAATCTATAGGTTTCCCAAAGGGACCGAAGATAAATAAATTAAGAACACCTAGTTTTATTTTTAGAAATAAAATATACATTAAAAGGTTTTTAAGAGGTTTGATTGATACAGATGGAACTGTCCACTGGCGTAGATATGACAAGAGATATTATCTTATCATAACATGGAATTGTACGTCTAGGTTATTTGCTTACGAAATAAAGGCTCTACTGGAAAGATTAGGATATCTTCCAAACATATACTCATGTTCTAATAAAAGAAAAGATTATAGAAGGAAGACTATATGGAGAATTTACTTACAAAAGAAGAAAGATATTTACAATTTCATAAATAGCATTGGATTTAGAAATAACAGTAAACTAGACCAGATTTCAATCAAAAAAGAGTATCTAGAAAAGTATGGGCCTAGCCGGACTTGAACCGGCGATCTCCACCATTCCCATGATTTGTGAGGGTGGCGTCCTTTGGCCTTGACGTTAACCAGCTAGACCATAGGCCCTATTGAATCTATTTTTCAAGGATTCTTAAGCCTTTGTTATTAGACCATCATGCTCACGCTCAGGAAGTCCCTTGTGCCGAGCGCAAGGCCCAGTATGAGCACTGCTATTTTAAGCCATGTCCTGAGTTTCTTGTCCTCTATTTTATCTATGTAATACAGGGCAGGCCATACCACTATTATTTTTAACAGCATCAGCACCCATGCACCGAATATCGGAAACAGGAAACCGGGAAGCACGTGCTGCTCAACATATGAAAAGAAGGTTATTGCCACGAAGCTTGATGATGCATCAAATAAGTGCGATAAAAGAATCATGTAGTTTGTTTTGCTGAGGTATTTAGGAAAGAGGCGCTGTATTGGAAAGAATACAGCTGACCACATAAGCATGAGCGCAGCTATCATGAAGAAAGCTGTCCAGTTGGCTATGCCTATTAGCAGGACCTGGATTATATTGTACAACAGTAGTATGGAGCCGATAACCAGCATGGTTTTCCAGTATTCTATTTTTTTATGCCGCTCAAGCTGTATTGAGAACAGCAGCGAGATAAGCGCTATGAAAAAAACAGTTATGTAGATGCCAGGCGATACAAAGAAATAGCCAGAGTAAAATTCTGCGTCTTCCAGTGCCCGCATAACCCCGCCTAGTATTATGAACGGCAGGAGCGAGAGAATGAATTTTTCATTTATCTTTAATTTTTTCAGGAAGTACTTGTAGATGAGAAAAACAGCAATTATGAACAGCACTGCGTATACTATCGTGCCTGGCAGTGTGTAGTAATGCCCCATTGGCTCGATGAAGTAGGTATTTATAAAATCCATCATATCACCTTAACGCGTTGATTATTCTCTGCAGTGCTGTAATGTTCGTAAGTGCAGCAAGAATGATTATCACATAGAGCAGTAGAGTTTTATCGTAGACAGCCAGGAGCACGCCTATGAACAGCATGATAAAACGCTCGCCTCTTTCTATAAAGCCGCCCACTTTCTTTGTTAGTTTCTTTTCAACAGCAGCTGCTTTTGAGTATGTGGTCATCAGCGAGCCGAATAGATAGAGAACTATCCAGGCAGCTGCCGGCAAGTAGAATTCCGGCAGGGATACGAATAACAAGGCAAATATTATTATTAACTCGACGTATCTGTCAGCTATGGTATCCAGGTAAGCACCTTTTTTAGTTGCTTTTTTCATGAACCTGGCAACAGAGCCGTCCACAGCATCAAGAAATCCTGTTAACAATATTAATGCAGCAGCAACAAGAAAATCCTCTTTTACAAGGAAATAGAAAACTGCAACAGACGCTATTAGGGTCAGCAGTGTAAATCCATTGGGTGATATGCCTGTTTTGCTAAAAGCCCTGCCAATGTTTTTACTAATCCTTGCAAACCTGCTTCTCTTGCCAGCAAGCATATCAATTACTTTTTCTTAATCTATTAAAATAGTTCCTGACTAAGATTAGATATGATAGCAGAGTTTTTATTAAGCCTGTCTTCTCTTGGTTATCTTGGAGTATTCTTTTCATCACTGCTGGGCTCTGCAACTGTTATCTTTCCAGTACCCATATTCATAATAATATTCACAGCTGGAGCTGTTCTCAACCCGTTCCTTGTTGGGATAATAGCAGGAATCGGCTCTGCTATAGGCGAAGTGGTAGCATATGGAATAGGTTTTGGCGGAAGGAAACTGCTGGAAAAAAGAGTTGAGGTAAAGAAAAAGGGCCTTGGCTACTGGCTGCACCGTGGTCAGCAGTGGATGCATAGACGAGGCGGCTTCTTAACAATCTTCATATTTGCAGCAACTCCGCTGCCTGATGATATAATAGGGATAATCTGCGGTTCGATAAAATACGATATAAAAAAATTCTTCATAGCATGTCTGCTTGGTAAAATACTGCTTTCTTTAGGATTGGCATATGCTGGTTATTACGGCCTAGGATGGGTTCTTGGTTATCTTGGCGGATAATTATGACAAATATGAGAAAGCTGTTGATAGCTGCCTTGGTTGTATACCTATGTCTTTCTATTTTATTAATGCTCTTAGGCCTTTCATTTGAATTAGCCTTTTCTATTCCACTGGTTCTTTTATTTGGCTTGGTCAGGTGGAAATATTTTATAGAACTGACTTCAGAACACGATGCCCGCCTGCGTGCCAGAAGGTCCAAGAAGAGACCTAAGAAGAATTGACAGCTACAGCCATTCTATCTTGGCAGTGCCCTTTCTGATAGCGTCTATAATATCTCCTTTTGCCTTTGTTACTGCTGTTCCTATCATATCCAGTGTATGCGCATCAGAGCCAGCAATACCTGGCTTTTTTAATCTCTTTGCAAGCTCCATTGCCTTGACATTGGCTTCTAATCCGAAGTTATCGCCTGTTACAGCATTAAAGACCTCTATTGCATCAAACTCCTTTGCTACCTTCATCTCAGCAAAGCTCCTTCTCCAGAATCCGCCATAAGGATGAGCAAGTACAGCAATACCGCCTGCAGCTCTTACTTTCTTGATTATCTCAGAAGGGCCGCCTGAGAAGATTTCATCAACACCTAATGCAAGTATGTCGCCGTATGGTGTTGTTATCTCTACTCCAGGCACGAGTATGATACCAAGCTTTTTTGCAAGGCTTCTTACCCTCTTTGAGCCCTTTAATGTATCATGGTCTGTTATAGCTATGCCATCCAGACCAATGCTTTTTGCATGCTTCAGAACCTCTTCAGGCGAGCTTATGCCGTCAGAGCAGTTTGTGTGCACATGCAGGTCGTATTTAATTTCTTTTGTCATGTTTTCTTTACTAGCAGGGAAAGATATAAATCCTTTACCAGGGCGTTTTCTTGACCTTTGCAATGTACCCTGCAATGTTTGTAACCCAGTGTATAGGAGGAGTTATTATCAGCAGAACAAGTATAAGCTCTATCCTGACCGATACAACAAAGCCGGCAAAGAGTATCGCAAATACTAAAAAGCCTAGCTGATCAAGAAATGGCACAGAGTTGCCTTGCTCTACACCAAACCTTCTTTTTATGAAAGAGCCTAGTACATCACCTTTCATCGCTCCTATGCTTAGCAAAAGAACAATAGGTATGGTCATCTCCGTGAGGCCTAGGCTCCAGTTAGCTGGCACAAAGCCCTGCACATAGATTTGTATTAATCCGATGAAGAAGCCGAAGAAAATGCCGCCAAGCGTGCCTTCTATTGTTTTGCCATTGCCTAAAACCCTTTTTTTGCTGATTTTTCTGTTAAAATCTAATGGCCTTTCGCCGTTCAGCAGAGGCGGAAAGGCATTAGCTGCATAAGCAGGCAGTATAAACCATAATGCCTGTAATAACAACAACCACACCATCCTAACACTCAAAAATAATTATGAAAAGACGGATATAAAGGTAATACTGTAAAGCTTTTAATAGAAAGTCGCGTTAATATTTTCATGGAATGGGAAAGTATGATTGTTGGCATCCTTCTGATGCTGGCAATATTATTTGTTCTATTGCTTGTAGTCAACGGCTTACTATCAAGAGGAGGAGCAGTAGTAGCAACCGCAGCTTTTGTTCCTGCGCTAAGGAAAAAGGGCCAAATGCCGTTCCATATACCGCCAACCATAGTTCTTCTGATTGTTAGCATTGTTATTTTCTTCGCACTATTGGGCGTGCTATTTGCAATCTTTGGAAAAACAAGCAGCTCATTTGTATTTGACTTATTCGGCAGAGCACTTACCTAGAAAAGTGGTACAATGGAGCTAACTAACGTAGTAACCATCTTTATAATAGTCTTGGTCTGCGGTTTCTTTATAATCTTTTTTATGTCCAGCAACATATCGGCTGTTACTGAGAGCGGGAAACTTCTGCCTGATTCCAATATAGAAATTACCGGAGTAGCAGAGATAACACCTATACCGCCTTCAGACGACGGGCCTTATTTATATAACATCATACTACCGCTAACAATCGAACATAAGGGCAAATGGGAATATGGAAATTATGTTGAGATTGCCCCTCTTATAACCTTCAAGGGCGTTGATACGATACCGGATATCGGCACGTTTACTATGCTTGTTACTGATCAAAGTATTGATGTTGAAATGAGAGCAACAATAGAAAGCAATATAGGGCTTATACGAGAAGAAAGAGCTCCCTATGATAGCCAGATGAAGGAACACGAATCAATTCTAATTGAAACTGAAGACGAGGGAAACTTTCTCGTTACCATCGAGGATATTTATGAATTGATGCCTACTAAGGTAAGATTCTCTGTTGAATGCGAAACTGATAAGAAAACCATAGAATTAGTTGAATGGAGGTTCTGCCAGGAAGGAAGCGAGTATTCAGAGCAGTATGAATACTGTGAGAGATACATGGATATGTGTGAAGGCAGTATTCGCATTGCCTTGATGGATACTGCTGCTCTTGCTAGCAAACGGGTAAATGAGGTTATAATAGATGCAGAAGGAGGAAAGCCCTTCCACCCGGCTGAGTTCGTGGAAATCAGCCTCTGGGAAACTGGCTGCAGCAATGATTATGATAACTTTGATGAGCTAAGGCTGGACTGCATGGATTATTTCATGGGCTACGCTTCTATCCAGGAGGTAAAACCCAGTGCATAAAAGCCAAAAAGATATTTATTATACCGCACTGATATCTTATTAGGGATTATGGTGAATAAAGGAGATACAACAATACAGACTGTTTTCTGGGTCTTTGTAATGGTAATAGTTATATTTCTGTTTGTGTCCATATTCCTCGGGCAGAAGCTCTTTGCAACAGAGGAAGGCGAGGAACTGGAAGAGCTGCTTGGAAAGAATATGATATATACCGAAGGCACAGGGGCTTTTGACGTCTCCAGCAACGGAAACAATTACGAAATTACAGTCAGCAATATTGATTTCTATTACAAAAGACCGGATTATGAGACAAAGGAGTTGAAATTCTTTGCTGTTGCTTCTTTGGCTGGCAGGGTGGCAATAGCAAAAGAGAACAATGGTGAATATAAAAGCATAAGCCCAGATGATGAAGGGCCAATGGACCTGAATTTTGTTATAAACAGCCTATCGCCTATAGATGAACAGCCTCTTCTGCGCCTGACCTTCTGGGAGGAAAGCAAATGCGTAGAAGACTTTTTCGATGAGTACATAGCCAATGATGAAGAAGATTTCGATTACCTCCTTGACAGGTGCACGGAGAATTACATATCCGCTGTTGACATCGCTAAAGGATTGAAAGGACGCGCGTTATTTGTAAAATTTGACCTTGGAGAAACAGAACTATGGGAATTTCATCTGACAGATGACCCAAATTATGAACAATTCATGAATACCTGTGAATATTGGTCAGAAAACCCGTCAGCATATTCAGACTATTGCCTTATTATGTTGCGTGAAGAGGATGGTGTTACAGACTGGCCTCCTACTGCATCAGGTGATGAATGTTCCTTAACAACTACTGTACCTGGGTCTTTAATTTACGCTAGATTAGTAACACCAACAACATATAATAACATACGCCAAGGTCTGGTTGATGCAAACTGTATAGAAGATGATGACGCCTGCGATATTCTGGACCAGGAATGGACTGACCAAAACAAAGTCGTATGCAAGAATTGCGACGCAAGGCTACTTACTAAACGGGATAACGGGGACTTTAATTACATGCTAAAGGTTGATTTGTTATGCGATGATGACGGTTACTGGGTTGCCTGCAACAATTATATGCAAAACAAGTTAATAACTGTTATGGGTGCTGAATATAGATGCTTTGACGGAAAGTGGTGGTGGTACTAATGAGAATGCCTGAACATACCATGTGGATTGTTATTGCTTTAGTTGTACTGTTCATAGGATTTTTTTATTACTTTGTGCTTGAGGGAGGCGGGATACAGTTCCTGAGCAAGATATTTGGTTTTATGAACATAATGGGGTGAATGAAATGAGAACAGAGTATCTGATAGTTACCATTGCCCTTATGGTAATTGTTCTTCTAGTTGTTCTTGGCATGCTGACAGGCGTATTGCCTGGACTTGATGAATTCATCCAAGGACTTGCTGAAAGGAGCGGATAACATGGCTACAGAATCAATAGAAAGAATGGCTTTTGTGGCAGTAGAAGTAGTTATAGTGATTCTAGGTGCTGTGTTCCTTCTACAGATACTTTCCGGCATAATAAAGACAGGGAATGAAGAGAGTGCATTTGCCAGTGCTGAGAAGCTCAGGTCAGCAATCAACGAAGCATGCATCAGAAACATTGACGACCTTGACAACGCTATAGAGGTAGAGCTTAAGCTAAACCAGGCATCGAGTAGTTTAGCTGAAATCGATTTTGCTGAGAGTTATGTCGGCAAGTTCCTACTAAAAATGTCTGGTGATGACCCATCATATATCCTCTACTACGAGATGTTTCCTCCAGGCGAGGCAGTTGGCTGGGAGGTATACCATGATATTGGCTACAGGGCAATAGGCATGTTGCCTGAGAATGCAGATTATTCTACAGCAGGCAGCTTTGTAACCAACACGCAGGCACTTGCAAACTCCATTGCAGTAGAGAAGCCTACTGATGAGAAATTAACAGCCTTCATAGGCAATGTCCAGCCAGTCAGTTTCGACCCAACAACAGGACAGGAAACATCAAGAGGATATAGTGAATTCTTTGGCCTCGGCGAGTGGGAACCCCATCCTGGCAAGGAAAGCGGCAACTTCATATTCGATAATTATGCTGCACTTTCAGTGATTAACAAGACACTCCTGAAATACCTGCCCTGCGGCAATAACTCTTTATGCCTAAAGACAACAAAAGGCATCTATTCCTTCCCGCTTGACTATTGTAAGAATATAGAGAATATCCAGTATATCCAGCTTCTCGATCCTTCACAAGGTGTAGAATCAAAATACTCTGATTTCTATCTTGCAAGCCCGTGCGAAGTAACAGCTTTAGTTTATTTAACTGACTGCAGTGAGGGTATCACTGTTTGGAATTGGGTTATTCTACCAGAGGAAGAAGGCAATTGTAAAAGACATACAAGCTATCCTATGTACAGCTACATTCCTGAGACCAAGCAATTCAAAAGAATAGGAGAGCATACATCATGCCTGGATATGATGAGCGATGAACCTGAGACTGGCGAACTTAAATGCGTGAGAGTATTGCTTAAATCCAAAGAGGGCTTCTGCTACACCATCAATGTCAAAAAAGACCTGTACAGTTGGTTTGTCTCGCCAATAAGCACGCTTTTTGCCGACAAGCCAGTTAGTGTGTTAACACAGTATGCTGTTGGGAACTATTTCATCTTAAAGAGCTCCAAGCTACCTGGCCTTGGGGATGCGTTAGAACTTGGGGAGCTCTGGATATGGCCATAATTCAGACCTAAGATATTTATTTGAAACCATACATATTAGAGTTATGTTAAAAGGCCAGGGAGGTCTGCAATGGGTTTTCATCACACTTGCACTCACGCTTATTATTGTCACAGTCACTGTAATGCTTCTGCATGGAGCTATAGACAGGCGCATAAAAATGGATGCGATGTACAATTCACTTGAGGTCTCAGGCATAATAAACCTGCTCCAGGCAGCTCCGATAGAGACCAGCATGCGCTATTCATTGCATTCTTCCATAGAGGTACTTGAGGACAGGATTGTCGTAGAAGGCTATACTACCTATCTCGTCACAACGCCGGTTGAGATTGAGCCAGGCGACATCCAAAAAGGCGAAAAATCCATTATGCGGCAGGATAAAATAAGGATTGAGGATTGGGTAGAATGACAACAATAGGCCCTGTACAGATTTTCTTCTTCATACTAAGGGTTATCCCTGTCATACTGTTGATTTTTGCTCTTGCATTCCTATACACTGCTTTGTTATCATTTCCAGAAGATAATAACCTGGACAGGAGCATTGGCGATCTTGCGGATAATATAATACACCATAACCTTACATCTGCAAGAGCGGTATTTGATGCAGATGAGCTGGATAAATATGACGGTAGCAACGAAGAGCCATATGTAAGGTACTGCAACTATGGATACTATCTTGAGATAGAGAAGCTTGCTCTGGTTAGTGAGGAAGAGGAGACACAATGCAGTGATGTATATTCTGAAGACTGCGCGGATTTCTGCATGGATGTATGCGAACTGGAATTCGATGAATTGGTTTTATTTCATGCGACACTAGGCATGGACTTATACGGAAACTGTGCATGCTACTCTGGTACCTGTAAATGCAGGAGTGATATGTATGATGAATTTGGATGGAGAACAAGACTTCCTGGTGAATCATCAGGTACGGTAGAAACAAAATTCGGTTACAGCCTTGAAAAATCTCTTTACAATGAAGCCCTTCCTGACAAAGGCTACTTTGCTCACGACAGTCGGCCAGACTTAGTTACAAGTAAATATTATGTTTCCGTTTCTGACGAAGACAGCGTTATCCCTGCAATTATGACGCTGACGCTTTGGGATACAGTTCTTACCAGGATTTCCTGCTTGGTTGAAACAGCCTACAATACAATGAAGGCGCAAGAGATGCCCATCCACTGCTTACTTCTTTATCCTGATACTCCAAATCATGACTGCTGGCTGCCAATTAGGCAATCCGGAGATGATATATGCATTTACTATAAACGTGGCGGGGATATAACAGACATAGACTGCAGAAGGCTGCCAGGATATATCACAGACAGTGACAAAGGAATTGATATAGCTTATACAGACATTAGTTATAAAAATGATGGAACACTCGTGGCATCGCCCCAAGAAGTCGGCAATGATGTAAGAATAGTGTTATCTATAGGGTGATTAAATGAAGGGATTTATAGAGGATATAACATGGACAGCACTGGTCTGGATAGTTGTAATCGTTCTGCTCGCCTTGGTGCTTGCTCACTTCTTAGTCATTAGTCTGCCCTGGGGCCCTGGATCTATAAAATATTCCATAATGTTTTCTGATTTCGTAAACAGGCCATATACGGTTGCAGGCGCTCTTACATACTACAAGATCGAGGACAGGCAATTACTTGAGCATTCGCTTGAATCAGTGATTGTGAGTTCCATAGAAAGAGCGAAGTCCCAGGCTGTGATAAAAGACCTGGAATCATTCATGAAAAGCTACGATACTGACTATCAGGTCACACTCAGCAACAGCAATATTATCTTTAGCATTGGTAAGAAACACAAACTCTCCACAGAGGCACTGGTGCCTCTGCTGTATAAAGGCATACTAGGATATCTGAAGGTGAATGTAAGATGAGAAAAGGCTCTGCTACTACAATGGGCTCCCTGATATTAATCTTCCTGCTTATAGGAATGGTTGCATTGTATGCAAATACAGTCAACGATATGATAGAAAAGGAGAAGGAGGTCTCGCTAAAAAAGACCGAGGTGCTAAAGACCAAAAACACCTTTTATCTAATGAACCGTTCTTTGGAGATTACCTGGTTCGTATCCTCTATACAGAACATTTTTGATGCTGGAGAGACCTCTCTAGGAGTGCCTTACTGGTATGAGATTGATATGCATGGCAGTATAGCAAATCTTTACAGGCCTAGCAGAGCTGAAGGCAGAGAGGACCTTGTAGAATACCTTAATGAGAACATGGAAGAATACACTGACTCAGTAGCAGGGGATGTGACCCTTCCAGATAGCGTGTTAATCAGTAT
>Ga0315555_1002530_pt1 | contig 12786 bp, 6 predicted proteins | sample SalMarSW160380MG_FD_202113 | JGI IMG/M metagenome (GOLD analysis project Ga0315555, IMG submission 202113) | Salt marsh sediment microbial communities from the Plum Island Ecosystem LTER, Massachusetts, United States - Salt Marsh Sediment SW1603-80 ...
AAGAACGGCATGGACTGCCTGCCGCTGTGCACGATTTCCGTCTCCATAATAAATTCGAACTGGGTCTCTTCCGACCAGATGTCGTGCCCGACCATCGAACCGCTTCCATTGCCTTCGTAGCCATCCGGGAAAAATTCATCCGGGGAGAATCCGCATCCGTCGAGCCATGTCTGAAAAACCCGGTTTGGGGAATCATTCGTATAATCTTCGAAGCCATCTATTTTGATGAAGTTACCTGTTGTAAAACTCCAGATGTCGCCTGTGTAGTCTTGTGTTCCGCCTTTGGAATCCACGACATAATAATATGTTGTGTCCGCTTCGAGGATACCGGGATCGAAAAAAGTATTTTCCGTCACGGTGGCTAAAGCTGATTCTTCGCGTGCCTGAATAGCATTGTAGTCAGTTCCGAGATATACTTCATAAACCAATGAATCGCTTCCCGCATCCCACTCGATCCGTGCGTTGCGGGCAGTATCTGAGGTTGTAGGGTCGAAATTGTGAGCCGCCTTGGATTTTATATTTTCTTCTTCCCATGAGGCATCCAACGGGATGGCAAAATGGCTTTGGTCAACAACCTTGACAGGTTTATCCCAAGCTCCAGCCTTCCCGATGGAGTCGGCCAGAATCTTCAGGAACTTCTTACCATCGTCTCCCGAACCAACACTGCATCCTTGGAATGTGATATGATCAACGTGGTCATCGATAGCTTTTTGGAATTTTGCCACTGAATCTAGATCGATCTGCTTGTCCGGGATATTATCTTTCCCGGCCCCAGTACTAATATTTCCAGATTTACCGTGTCCATCAATCTCTACATGGATTTTTCGGCCAAGTGCTTTTGACTTCTTCTTGATTTCGTCAATAACTTGCTGCCTGTTTTCGACTCGTTTGACGTCTTTACCGGCATTCTCCCATATCTTTGCAGAGTTATCTAATAACTTGTCAGATTTCTCAACGATGAACAAGTCTCCATCCGGGATAGGATCCAGTTTTTTGGATGCACCAGACTTATCTGATGCATCTTTTTCTTTAAAGCCAGTCTCAGCGAACACAGCATAGATGACCCGACTGCCGCTGTCACGCGTAATGCGGACATGGTATAATCCTGGAACCGTAAAAGTACATTGAAGGTTGCCATCTGTTAAGTCTGCAAAGTAATCGGCATTTGGTTGCTGGTCATAATCGGACTGACCAAATTCATATCCTGAGGGGTATTCTCCTGCTTTAAGGATGGGAAGAATATCCGCGTCAATAACGGGATCTGATTCCGCCGGCCAAAGGTAGTCATTGTCCACAGACAGGTCCTGCAACTCGATCCGTGGGTAGTAATCTGCTACGATGCTGTCCGGTTCGAAATATAATTGGGCATCGTTGAGTAGGACAGCGTATGATGAAGCAGTAAGAACGAGTACTATGATGATTGAAACGATATGTTCTGTTATTCTTTTCATTGTTTTTTTCTCCTTGTATTTTTTTGTATGAAATTTGTTGGAAACTTTTATTCAGTATTGGCAATATTCAATATTGTTAATAGTCATCTGTTTAGATTATATTTGTTTTATCTGGAAGTAGTCGGGTCTTAGGGTGCAGAAATCTTGTGATCGGATAGTTTAAAATATACGATAACGACTGACAGATACAAGATGATGTTCTCACTCAGTGCCTTCCTTTGTCCATAAAAAGACACCCGGCGACATGTGAATTTCCACAGGTCTTTGATAATGATAAATGCCCATCTTATTCTATGCAACGGTGTATAGACAACTGTTGTGTTATGGGCATTGGCACATACGGCCACGTCACAAATCTACGAAAGCACGACTCGCTCCTATAATACTAATATGACTAAATCAGTCCGAAAAATCAAGACAAATTTTGACAAAATCCACAAAAAAAATATAATGTCCCCATGGTAGTATGGATTTAACGGCAAAAGAATAGCTTTTAGCCGACATGAATCCATGTCTTGATTCCGAATTCTCGTCTCCACAGAAGTGACAGTATTGTGTGGCAGTGAGTTAAACATGGAATTTTTAATGGTTGATTTGTGAGCAGATGTATTGTAGATTTACATCGTCAGGTTGGTGAATTGTATCAGAGAACAAAGTTTTATTGAAAGGGAAATAACGATGGCAGGGATATTGAATCAGCGGATACTAATTGTAATGTGTATAGCCTTATTAATACTTAGCGGCTGCGGTAAAAAAGATAAAAACCAGCAGACCCAATCCTCCAGCCAAACATCGGCCGAATCGGTTGCATCAAATACGAAACAGAAAGAATCGATTTCTGTTACTATGGCCGAGCAGGAAAAAAGTATGGCCGAGGCAGAGGCCAAAAACAGGCAGGCCCTTATTGAGATGAACGAAGGCAAGGAAATCAAACCGGTTGAGACGGGAACGCTCAAGGGTTTGCTGCCGACCGAGCTGGCCGATATGAAACGAACAAATGCCTCTGTGGAGCGCAATCAGATGATGGGGATTGATATGGCCGTAGCGGAGGGCCTATACGAAGCGGAAGATGGAAACAGCTCCATCAGAATTATGATTATGGATGCCGGAAATTTGAGCGGGCCGATGAAAATGGGTATGGCCGGCTGGACGATGAGGCAATATAGCCGTGAAACGGACACCGGTTACGAAAAGACCGTTACATACAAAGGATATAAAGGCATGGAGGAATATGATAATAATACCAAGGACAGCGAATTTCGTGTATTCGTTGCCGACCGCTTTATTGTGGAAGTAAATGGCAGTCGAACCGGCATGGATGTGGTGAAGAATGCAATGGATAAAATCGATTTTAAGAAAATGGTGTCTTTGGCGTCCGGCTCATAATGCAAATTTGCCTGCTGTGAACCATATAGCTTAATGAATGGAAAGTGGGTTAAAATAGAGAAAAACAAAAAAAATCAAAAAATTACAATTTTTTTTTGATATTCTATTGACGCTACACGTATATTGGTTAGAATACAAAAGGATGGTGGTCAAGTGGAGAACGTATTTCTGTACTTGGCCGCTCTTTTCTATATAGATATTATAAAGTATTCCCGTAAGGGAAAACAAAGCTCTTTGACAAGTTAACAGTTAAGCCAAACCAGCTATTGTTGGAAATTTATTTCCGACAGTTGCTAAGCAGCGAAAGTGCAGCCGCCGGGTTTGAATACGCTCGACTCGGTGAGCTTAAATTTTTCCTCGCATAAGCGGGGAACTAATCGGTGTTTTTTTTTGCCGGCACTTTCGGTGCGTATGCCAAAGTGTTGAGCCTTCATTCGACGTAACCCGTCTTCGGACGGATTCGACGATATAAATTGAAGGGTTTGATCCTGGCTCAGAACGAACGCTGGCGGCGTGGCTAAGACATGCAAGTCGAACGGACCAGTGTATTCATATATTGGTTAGTGGCGAAAGGGTTAGTAACGGGTAGGTAACGTACCCTGTGCTTCGGGATAGCGTCAGTAGCTTCGGCTACTTTCCGAAAGGGGCGGTAATACCGAATAATATCAAGAGTCGACAGGCTCTTGATCAAAGATTCATCGGCATAGGAGCGGCCTGCCTCCTATCAGTTTGTTGGTGAGGTAATGGCTCACCAAGGCAGCGACGGGTAGCGGGACTGAGAGGTTGGCCCGCAACATCGGGACTGAGACACTGCCCGGACCTCCACGGAGGGCTGCAGTAACGAATATTGTGCAATGGGCGAAAGCCTGACACAGCGACGCCGCGTGTAGGAGGAAGTCCCTCGGGATGTAAACTACTGTCAGGGGGAAGAAAGTGTACTTCGGTACATTGATCTAACCCAGAGGAAGTCACGGCTAACTTCGTGCCAGCAGCCGCGGTAAGACGAAGGTGGCTAGCGTTGTTCGGTATCACTGGGCTTAAAGCGTGTGTAGGCGGAAGAGCAAGCGTTTTGTGAAAGCCCCCGGCTTAACCGGGGAATTGCGTGACGAACTGCTTTTCTTGAGGCAAGTAGGGGTGCATGGAACTCTTGGTGGAGCGGTGGAATGCGTAGATATCAAGAGGAACGCCAGTGGAGAAATCGGTGCACTGGGCTTGTCCTGACGCTGAGACACGAAAGCGTGGGGAGCGAACGGGATTAGATACCCCGGTAGTCCACGCCGTAAACGATGCCTACTAGGTTGTGGGAGTTCTGACACTCGCACAGCCGAAGCAAAAGTGCTAAGTAGGCCGCCTGGGGAGTACGGTCGCAAGGCTAAAACTCAAAGGAATTGACGGGGGCTCACACAAGCGGTGGAGCATGTGGATTAATTCGAAGCAACGCGTAGAACCTTACCTGGGTTTGACATGCTTGGATGCTTGTCCTGAAAGGGATTAAGCTGCCTTCGGGTGAAACTTGCACAGGTGCTGCATGGCTGTCGTCAGCTCGTGTCGTGAGATGTCGGGTTAAGTCCTTTAACGAGCGAAACCCTTACCATTAGTTGCCAGCGGGTCATGCCGGGGACTCTAGTGGGACTGCCGGTGTTAAACCGGAGGAAGGCGGGGACGACGTCAAGTCATCATGGCCTTTATGCCCAGGGCCTCACACGTGCTACAATGGCGATCACAAAGCGACGCAAGACCGTGAGGTGGAGCAAATCGCAAAAAGGTCGCCCCAGTTCGGATTGTAGGCTGGCAACTCGCCTGCATGAAGTTGGAATCGCTAGTAATCGTGAATCAGCTACGTCACGGTGAATGTGTTCCTGAGCCTTGTACACACCGCCCGTCAAGTGATGGGAGTTGGGAGTACCCGAAGTCGGTTTGCTAACCCGCAAGGGAAGCGGCTGCCGACGGTAAGCCCGATGACTGGCACTAAGTCGTAACAAGGTAGCCGTAGGGGAACCTGCGGCTGGATCACCTCCTTTCTAGGGATACTAGAACTCCCGATGCAAGACATCGGGATGAATAGTCAGGCATTTTCGCTGCCAAAGGCTTAACTGTTCTTGATACAAAAAAGCCCTGTGTAATCCACGGGGCTTTTTTTATTATTTGTCATTCATGTGCAGGCAGTCCCGTTGGGGACACCTTACGGCGGAATCCATAATCAATAGTAAATTCAATATCGAATATCCCGATCCATCGGGAATCATTCCTTCTTGTGGAAATTCAAAAGAGCAAACTGGCCGCGATACTTTTTCGCTACCTTATCGTACGCCTTAGCGGCATGAACCTCGTCGGTGTAATAGCCGAATCCGCGCTGCCGCCCTTTGACGGTCAGTTGCACCTGCCATTTCTGCCTGTTCTTATTGAAGTGGATACCGATGTATTGTGTTTTCGATTTTGTTCTATTTTGCTTAGTGTTCCAGATATTTTGCTGTCTTGTCGCTGGCCGCAGGTTTGACTTGCGATTATCATTGCGTTTGCGATTGATATGGTCCACCCACATACCATCCGGGACCGGGCAAAGCTCTCTGTGCATCATAATGCTTTGCTCTTTACCTTTCCGCAGCTTTTTGGGAATTTTACGAGCCGCATAACCGTAATTCGTGCAGAACCATTTATATTGATTGAGACGCTCGAAATCTTTCGGATCGACAATAGCATATTTGCATTGTGTCAGCTTGATCCGGCGAAACGCGTACCCGTGCCGCAGACGACGGTATAAAAGAGTAATCCACACCACGATTTGTACAAGAATCGTCGGAACCGGCAGCGAAAAAGAAATGTCAAACCACCTTAGCAAGGCCACGCTTTTCGATTTAATATGCCTAAGGCATAAATTTACAATTTGCTATTGACTATTGACTTGAGACTTGTGCTCTTGTGACCTTGTGACTTATGTTCTGTCACTTATAACCGTGCCGTGCTGCGGCTTACTGAAATGAATTTTTGACTTGTAACCTACGACATCTGTCCTCTGCCCTCTGACTTCTGTCTTCTGACTTGTGCTCTTATCTCTTGTGCACTATAGTTTGACTACTGCCAAACTTCTGTGTATTTTTATATATTACTAAACAATAGTCAACTATTTTCTTCCAAAAAAGGAAATATTTTGAAAATACCGTCAACATTTAGACCGGTGATGGACTTGGCCATGCCCTATGGCAGATACGCCATTTATTCAGTGGTTAGTTTTTAGCTTTTAGTTGTTAGTGATTGGCCTATACACTAAACGCTGACCCCTAAACGCTATATGCTATCTTTTAAAAATACGTAGTTACCACAATATCGAAAATCTCAAGAAACTTATATGATTATTACATGTTTTTATGAGTTCCCTAAAAAATTGATAAAGATCAGCAACTTTGAAAAAGCGACTGAAGACAAATATAATTATAAAAGTTTTTCAGTTAATAAATATAGGGATTTTAATAGGTGCTGTCCCCCCTAATAAATTCCTAATAAATTAGGATATTGTGTTAGCCAGAGGATAAGCAAAACGACATAACTGAAAATGAGGGATCAACAAAGTACATGACAATGCCATATAAGCGCATTTGTGGATTGAACGGCCGGTCTATACCAATGGGGGGCGATGACGTTATCGTGGAGCCCAACATAGGACAGCCCCAGATTCAGATGCTAAATGTGTGTGGCATCAATTCTTGGGAGTCCCTTGAGTGTTATATACGCCGTGCCAGAGAAGCAACTACGTGCGAGCAACTGGACGTAAGTAGACCTGCCCGGGACAGTAGATTTAGGGTTGTGATGACAGAGGATCTCGGCTTTGGTGATGACTCTGAACACAGGCTGTTTGAAGACAATGTTGTCGCTCGAGACACAATTCTTCAAATTGATTACCTTCATCTCAGGGATTCCGAAAGAGTAGAATTCACCAATTGCATCATTGTTGGAGCTTTGAACATCAGCATGAGCGACAAGAAACTGCATGAGGTTTTCTTGGACAGATGCTTAGTGTTAGGGGGAATCTTCATCTATGGTATCGAGTCCTCCAAATGCTCCTTGATCATAGGAGATACAAACTGTTTCGCGCTTGAGGTGTGGAATTCACGGCTTAAGTCTATAGACCTTGCCACGTGTAAGATTCCATCACTGCGTTTCGAGGAACTGACTGTCGATGATATCTCGATGATTGGCAACGAGATTGGTTATGCCAAGTTCTATCGAGTAACTGCGAAATCCTCAAGGATTGATCACGAGCAATTTGATCTAAGAAGAATGGGCAGGGAAGCTCCAGAGCTATACAAAATCTCCACTCTGCCAAGGGGTTTCTTCGAGTTTATTCCCAAAATCTCTTGGGCGGATAGGAATAGGGAGTCTCTGTTTCAATCATTTGCCTTCTTGAGGAAACATACGGCACTTGAATCAGACCGTAAATCCCTCAATACTGTCCGACTAATCGAGAGCACTCAGTATCAGAGATCCTTTTTAGGATCAGTAACCGTAAGGCTAATTGGGGCCCTTCAAAAACCTTTTCGAATCCTGTGTGCAGCATTGAGTGTTTTCCTCCTTGCGGCTTTAGCTTACCGATTCTTGCCGCTTCAGTTCGCACAAGGACAGACAATTATACGTATAGACTTCCCAACGGCCTGCTACTTCTCTGGGATCACGATGATGACAATTGGATACGGTGACATTGTACCGCTGGGAATCGCTCGATACCTTGCAATTATCGAGTCTGTTTTTGGAATCGCGTCATGGAGTCTATACGTGGTGGCTCTTGTAAGAAAGTACATCGACTGAGGAAACGAGGGAATAACAGGTGTTGTCGATCAAGGGAAAAACTAGTGAAGAACTAGGGATTGACCCTATTAGATAATTAAAATCTATAAGCAACATGACAAGATCGCAAAGCAAAATGAAACCAGAATGGCGACTGTTTGAAGAGCTCGTCGCGCGCCTTGAGCGTGCTGCAGCCCCTCGACACGCCACAGTAAAATCCCCTGATCGTATTCGAGATCAACAGACTGGGAAACTTCGCGAAGTCGACGCTTCGATTAAGTTCCGCACAGGATTTGAAGACATCCTGATCACCATTGAGTGCCGCAAGAGAAAGAGGAAGGCTGACGATACTTGGATTGAGCAACTGGCTACAAAAAGGCAGAAGTTAGGAGCAGCAAAAACTATCGCGGTTTCGTCGAGTGGATTTTCCAAGTCGGCAGAGGCCACAGCGTCCATGAATGCCATCGAGCTGCGAACGTTTGGGGAAGTGCAACAATCTAGTCTCGATGACTGGTTTCTGCCGCCACACTCTGCACATGTCTTTCGGCAGATAGAAAACATAGAATGCCAAGTGCAGACTATAGATGGACAGATAAGGCAGGTTGATCCAATGAATCCTTGCCTCCAACACTCCCACGTTCGTGGTTTGTTCCCACCAGTACTACTCATAAAGTTTGCTGAGATAAACGATGAGAAGCGCTTCTGGCAGATCCCGTTTGATGGGACACGATCAAAGCTACGGTTCTGCTTTGGGGCGAGTGGAGAACATATTCCGCTACCAACTGGCATTGAACCTGTTGACAGTAACCTTCAGATGGAAATAGATGGCCAACTCTCAATCGTCGACAGCGTAGAGGTAATCTGCACTGCATGGTATGAAACTATAGTCGCAGATCGAGAGTCAATGACCCATCACGAATCCCAATCAAGCCAAGGTCTTATGAGCCGCCACTCGTCGTTCATAGGAAAGAGTGTCGACCTTCCTGTGGAGTTCGAACATTTCCAATCAGATGACGGCTCGCACACATCTACGGCCACCTTTCCATCCGGTGTAACTATCGAATCTATTCAGATTCCGCTCACGAGAAGACTTACGGATGTTTGGAATATAGATGTTCGTTCGCTGCACTTAATCGTTGTTACCATAAAAATGCGATCTCAGGAGCCTCGTAAAGGGTTCCTTTTCACATTTCCGCGAGGAGAACTAGCAACCAACGAATCCCTTCGGGGACTTCTGCGCGATCATTTTCTTTTCGCCCAACATACGGACACAGATCGTATGAGGCGATTTCTCACAGCCTTAGAACGACGGACATACCTACATGCAGAGGTCGGCAAGGTGCTTCAGTTGCCCAAACGAGACGTCGAATATATTGAACTTATGCCAGACCGCGGTGACGCCTAACAAGACTTTGTTGTTATTAACTATATTAACTAGGGACCGCCACTGAAACCGATGGATGACGGACCTGGCTACGTAATCGACTTCGCCAAGGCAAGCGAGAGACCTGGCTACGTAGTAGACTTCGCCAAGGCGGGCGAATAATAAATTGGTGTGGTTTATTGAGCTTCGTTATGTTCTATGCACTTCATTGTTACAGGGGATTAAGTGGCACTTCGCAGAGTAACATATTGCACACTGCGAATTTGTGAATTTGAAGGGGATTATTAATCGGTTTCAAAAGGCGATGCCGGCAAACCCTCTTTGTTGTATAAATTTGCGCCTTCGGGATTGTCGGCCCATGCATATCGCACGGCTGCGGGATGGGTTATATTGTCGTTCCAGACGATGACTTTATTACCTTCTATTTTTGCCTTTGCCCAGACGAATTTTTTGTCTTCGCCGGCGATGGCGAAATACTCTAGCTCGCCGCCTCCTTTGGCAACCAGTCCGCCGTCTGTGTTTGAAAATGTCAGGATGATTTTGTTTTTATCAATTTTCATGGACTTATAAATCGGGCCTGAATAAACCACCTGATTGTCACCGTAAGCAACTTTTCGAGCAGCAAGTGCAAGCCGCCTGCCTACGTCTTGCTTGTTTAAAGGATGAATATCATTCCATTCGCCGATATCGATAGTAACTGCCATTGCAGTGTTGGGAATAGCGAGCGTTTTAAGCTGTGCTTGTCTCAACTCGGCCCAGTTGCTTTCAGAAGGCTGGTCGTTGACCTGCATAAAATTGGCAAGTTGTACGTAAAGAAATGGGAAATCTCCCTGATTCCATTTTTGTCGCCAGTCGGCTATCAGTGCAGGGAATAGTTTTTGATATTCGCAAGGATTACCCGTGTTTGATTCGCCCTGATACCAGATTACGCCTTTAATTTTATAATTTCGAAGTGGTGCAATCATTCCATTATACAGTCCTAAAGGTTGCCACTCGATAAAAGTTTTTGATTGTAACGGTTCCATGGTTGCACCTAATTTATATTGCCATTGGCCTTTTAAGTCGATAGTCTGGTCTTCTGCCGAGAGTTGGTAGGGCTTATCCGGAATAAAACCGCCGCGGCCTATGTTATTTACAATCCTTATTGTAATGATATTCTTGCCCGGCTTGAGCAGATCTGCAGGGATGTCGTATTTTCTCGGCGGGTACTGGTATGAAACCGAGCCGACGAATTTGCCGTTAACATAAGTTGAGTCGCTGTCAACTATCCTGCCGAGAAGAAGCCTTGCAGGCTTGCCGGTCATCGACGCCGGGACATCAATTTCCTTTCTGAACCAGACGACGCCGTTCACAGGGCCTAAATCCTCGTCCGCCCAGTAACCGGGTATATCCATTGTCGCCCAGTTGGAAGCTTCGTATGTCGTATCGAACCACGCTTTTTCCCCGGTTGCCATGCCTTTATCGAGCTGCTGCAGGCGATTGTACCACTGGTCGCTGATAGTTTTATCTTTACTGATTATTTGATTAAGGTAGGTGCTATCCTTAAATTTTGCCGCTGTTTCAAGGTGTTCGGGAAACGCCTTGAGGGCGTCTTCGCTTATCCATGCTTGTGCAGGAGATCCGCCCACACTTGCATGAATTAAGCCGATGGGGACCTTATATTTTTCATATAATGCTTTTGCAAAAAAATAACCTGTCGCTGTAAAACGTAGAATACTCTCAGGATTTGCAGATTCCCAGCAACCCGATTGCAGGTCTTCCTGTGGCGTGTTGAAATCATACCTCTTTGAAACAAAAAATCGTCTGATAGACGGATTGTCGGAATTTGCAATCACATCTATGTAGCGGTCTTTTACACGTGCCATAGGCAGGTCCATATTTGACTGGCCCGAACATATCCATACATCGCCTATTAAAATATTTTTTAAGGTTATTTGATTAACGGCGTTTATTTCCATATCGTATGGGCCACCTGCTTCTGATGTAGAAAGCATTACCTTCCATTTACCGTCTGAATCGGCTGTTGTATTGTGTGTTTTACCGTTAAAGCTTAATGTAATTTTTTCGTCGGCGTCGGCCCAGCCCCATATTAGTATGTTGGTATCTCTTTGCAGTACCATACCATCGCTTACCAGGAGTGGAAGTCTGACTATGCAAAAGGCCGTCTGGGAAAACATCAAAATATAACAGCATAATGCTAAACAGAGTGTTTTTATGTTCAGCTTCATAAGCATTGCCCTTTTTGTTTTTTATTGGTTAAAATTTCAAGCATCTACATCGCTTTAATTAGTCGAAAGGTTTATCGTGAATTTGGGCCCAATGGATCTTTCGTAAACAGAAGCGATGGAGGAGATAATATCTCCCTGTTGAACAGTCATCTCGCCACGGAGGTCGTCTTTTGTAATATCGCCGTCCGAAGTAAACGTGAGCCGATTAATATCGTTGAACCGCTGCATAACTATTTTGAAAACTTTTCCAGAATCGTTCTTGAAGGCGGGCTTTCCCCGAACTGTTACAATTTCGTTGAAAGTGAGAATCAGAGAATTAGCATCAATTTTATAATCGATTATCGATAAAGGCTCTTTTGATTCAGGGTCCCACATACCGTCGAAAGTCCACGCCGGTGTGATGTCTTTCGGTTTCGTGGTATTAACGGCCTGTTCGAGATTATCTTCGTACCATTGGTAGGCATCGCCTTCCTTTTGGCAGTTGTGGTAATATTTTCTTTCGCCGCAATAGTATGGATTGTTTCTATCTGGATTTCTGTCCATGACCTTATAGATGGGTTTGTCGGCCATATTGGCCGAAAAACTGCAATCCAGCAGATAAAACTGTGCTTCGTAGTGATGCCTGCCCAGATCGAAGCCGGGAACGCCGTCGAAGTAGGAGCTTCTGATAACGAACTTCTGTTTGTGCGAGTAATTGCCTGCATGCCATATAGCAGCGGTTTTTCTGACTTCGTAGAATTTTGAGTCACGAATGAAGCACCAGCCCCTCGGGCAGACGAAATCTACCGCACCTTTGAAAAAACAATTTGCGTGGTAATACATCCCGTGTTTATAGTTCCACAGGGAAACGGTATCCCCGCCGTTGCTGGTTACGTTACAATTGGTAATAATGGTTCGGGTGCCGAAGCCATAAACTGTAAAGGCATGAGGACCTATTTGGGGCTGAGTGTTTTCGATGGTCAGATTGTCCAGAACGATATCGTCGCCGAATATATTAATGGTGCCCGGGCCGATATAATCTTTATTTTTATTCCAGTCTTCTCTTAGCTGGTTGTAGCGTATGATGGTGCCGTCACGCGATTGACCGCGAAGGGTAATGTAATTCTGTTCTATTCGAAGCTTTTCCTCGTAGATGCCGTCTTTAATCAGAATTATTGTTCGCTGATATGGGTACATCGGCAGTGCATCGATTGCCTGCGTGATGGTTTTGAAGTCTCCGGTGCCGTTGCAATCAACAACAATATCCACATGTTCATCGGCAAAGATACAGTTGAGATGGAAAATCAGAATTAACGATATGCACATTACTAAATGTAATCGATTCATCGTAGAGACTTCCTTGTGGAATTTAATTAATTGAAACTAACCTGCATTGATTTGTCTTTCTTGCTGAGAGTCGCTTTTATGGTCTTTCCGTTTGATGTGATGATATAATCGCCGTAAAATGCGCGTGTTTTAAATGTCCCGTTGTCGTCGGCTTTGCCGGAAGTCTGTGTCCACCACTTGTCAAAAACAAGCTCGCGATAGGCCTTGGCCTGAAGGGTGGGTGTCCAGTCTT
>Ga0315555_1002533_pt1 | contig 12779 bp, 10 predicted proteins | sample SalMarSW160380MG_FD_202113 | JGI IMG/M metagenome (GOLD analysis project Ga0315555, IMG submission 202113) | Salt marsh sediment microbial communities from the Plum Island Ecosystem LTER, Massachusetts, United States - Salt Marsh Sediment SW1603-80 ...
CACAAAGTTTACGCAATTCCTTAGTAACATCGAATACTTTCTTCGTGTGCGCGTGAGCAGTATCTACAACCAGACAATCCACTCCCGCGTCCAAAAGTTCTTTAGCTCGTTCTGTTGTATCGTCACTCACCCCTACGGCTGCACCACAGTATAGTCTACCTTCTTTATCTATATTGGCTTTGGGGAACTCCTTTCTTTTTATAATATCTCTGAGAGTTATCAAACCCACAAGCTTATCTTTCTTATCTACTAAAGGTAATTTCTCGAATTTATGCTGCCTGAAAAGCTCCTTTACCTGTTCTATCGAAACACCCTTTTTACCTGTTATCAGTTTATTCCTGGGAGTCATAACCTTTTTGACTTTAGTGCTTTTATCATCCTCGAATATTAAATCACTTTTTGTTATTATACCTTGCAAAAGCCCTTCTCCGTCTATAACAGGCACTCCCGAAATATTGTGAACACTCATAAGCTCTTCGACTTCTCTTATCCTAACCGAAGGAAGAACAGTTATAGGATCTGGAATAAGAACACTTTCGAATCTTTTAACTTTCCGTACTTGAGCCGCTTGCTCTTCTATAGAAAGATTCTTATGAATAATGCCCAATCCGCCCTGCAGGGCAACCGCGATAGCCATTTCATCCTCGGTTACAGTATCCATAGCCGATGAAACTATTGGAAGAAAAAGGCTGATATTTCGGCTAAATTTACTGCTGACTTCCGTAGCACTAGGAATAACTTCCGAATACCCCGGCTCGAGAAGAACATCTCCGAAGGTTAAGCCTAAATCAAAAGGTTTTTCTTTTCCCAAGAATCCTCTCCTTCAGGCACTCTGCCTTTAAACACTATATTTGCCTCTCCTGTAAGCCAAAGCCTATTGCTGCTTTCTCTTACAGTTTCAAACTCTCCGCCAATCGTTTTCACTTCAAGTTTATCTCTTCCTGTTTCTTCCATTACAAAAAAAGACATACTGGCAATTCCCGAAGAACAGGAAAGAGTTTCTCCCTCGACCCCCCTCTCAAAAACCCGCATAAAAACGGAACCTTCCTTTTCTTTAAACCAATCAACATTATTTCTGCCGACAATAGCATTTGAAAGTTTGGCGCCTTCCACCTCGACATCAAGTTCTTCCACGTTCTCCGTCGGAATAACATAATGCGGAACCCCGCATCTTACAATCGCGCCATTATCTTTCTTTTCCAAAATACTAATTTCCGGCATTAAAGCGGATACAGTATCATCATCGTTATAAATAAGCCTGACAGCACCGGCTTCCGTTTCCAGTACATCTTCCTTTCCGACTTTACCTTGAAGGTAAAGTAAGCGAAAGAAAACTCTTATCGCGTTACCGCAAAAAGGAACATTACTTCCATCGGGATTATAGAATATCATTTTCTTCCCATTCATAACTACAAGCCCGTCCCCGCCGATACCATATCTTCTTTTCAATATTCTGGGACAGACCTCGGCATAATTAAAACCTTCGACATAAGGAGTCAACACAAAATCGTTGCCTCCGCCTTCCCCTTTAACAAAATCAATCATTATTTACTCTCCAGTAAAGCAAGATCTTCTAATACTGTTTTCATAATATTAGAATCGATTGTCGTTTTCTTCTCAAGGAAAGCTTCCAGCATAGCGTTCTCGCAAATTATATTAATCATTCTAGGCTTCCCTCCTGAATACTTATGTATAAATTCGAAAGAATCTTTCGTAAAAGGCAAAGATTCTCCGCCGGCAACCTTTATTCTATGGCTTATATACGCTTTAACAGATTCCAAACCCAGAGGTTTAAGAGTGGTCCTTATAGCAGTTCTCTGATATAAAGCCTCATCCTGCTTTAGATTCTCTTCCATTTCCGGCAAACCGAAAATTACGAAATTTATCATATGCTGCGATTGAGTTTCTATGTTAAGCAATCCGCGTATTTCTTCCATTGCATCTTTACCTCTCAGCATATTCCCTTCATCTATCAAAACAACCACCTTTTTATTCTCATCACTATATTCCTGCAATTTATTATAAAGCCCCGAAATCATTTCAACTCTATCATTAGCTCTATTTTCAACTCCCAATTGCAATGAGATTTTCCTGAGAAACCATCCGGCCGAGATATCAGGATGGACTATTACAAGAAGAGAAACTTCGTATTCATTATCCGAAGTAAGCATATTGAGTATCCTTCTCGCCAACGTGGTTTTTCCCATCCCTATATCGGCAACAACCAGCGCAAGACCCAATCTATTCTCAACCGCATGATAGATTTTCTGCAAAGCCTTAGAGTGTTGAGGACTATCGTAATAAAATCTCTCATCAGGAGAAGTCGAAAATGGCTTCTCTTTAAAACCAAAAAAACTTTCGTAATCCATTAGTAGTAATTAATACATCTAAATTACTTTTTGTCAAGGATTAAGATACCCCCCAACCTCCCCATTTATTAACCACAGATTAACATAGATTATTTTAGTCCAATGTCCAAAATTTTAAGTCCAATGTCTTTTCCATTTTTAATATCTGGTCCCGTTGATATGTTCTAATTCATAATTCATAATTCAAACTTCAAAATTCTTAATCCTAAACCCAAGATCTGGCATCTAAATTAGGCCACACAAAATTCAACAATAACCCCTTAATTTCATGCTTTTAGAAAACACAGAGAAAAACAAAGACTCCTACGTAACCATACTCATTTTCAAGAAAAAATTCGTTGTAAATGCTTGTTAAAACTAGATTTTCGATGTTTGAATACGAAATTGTGGAGTACAGTCAGAATAAAAAACTACCTTGACAAGCCGCATAAAGAATGTATACTTAAAAACATATGAAGGAGAAGTACATATTAATATTCTAATCCTTTTGCTTTCAGTAAGTTTCAACTTTGATTCAATACCTTCACCGCAACTGCCGGATGACAGTTTTCGTGTATCTATTTACACTTCCGATAGTACCAGTTTTGCCTGCTCTCTCTCGGTAAAACCAGCCGGTAACAACTTAAAAATATGCGGAGAAGATGAGAATATAATTAATATAGTTGAAGGTAAGTGGCAGGGATGGATAAAAATATACAATATTACTGATTCTGTAATGCTTCACTGTAAAGAATTTGAAAGTAACGATTCTTCCGTCAGCAACAAATTTGAAGTAATAAAAAAAGAAAACATCAGTCAATTAAGACAAACCGCTACAAGCGACTCTATTAACATATATCCTAATCCGCTTACAGCAGCACACCCCTCTGCTTCTATAGACTATCACCTTAGTGAAAACGCCCATGTCTCTATAATGATATTTGATAAATTCGGAAATCCGGTTTGGGATATGGAAACAGATGAAACCGCAGGTACAGCTAATATAAACTGGGAAGGGATAGACAATAAAGGCAACAGGGTTTTTTCCGGCACCTATATAGTATGTATAAAGGCAACGAATCAAACTCAAACGATAGCCCAATACGCTGGCAAAATAGCAGTTGTAAGATAAAAGCGATATGATTAAAAACAATAAATTATTAATAATTACTGTATTATTTTCTATTTCATCATTGAAAATAAATGCTAACACGGGCGCTAATTTTCTGAATTTCGGAGCGGGAGCAAGAACAATGGGTATGGGGAGATGCGGAATCGGTTTATCCGATGATGCCTCAGCACCCTATTATAATCCAGCGGGATTAGCACAAATCAAACCGCAAGAATTATTATTCATGCACAGTACCCTTTTTATGGGAACAAAACTCGAATACTTTGCTTATGCCCTTCCAACGGCGAAATCCGGTACTTTTGCTTTTTCTTTTGTTCAGGCTCGTATTGGCGATATTGAAGGTAGAGATGAAAACAATAACCCTTTGGATGAATTCGGAGAATCGGAAACTGCCGGCATATTATCATACTCAACAAATTTTTCAAATTTTTTATCCTTTGGAATTAATCTTAAAATACTTCAACACTCTATTTCTCACTGGAGCGCGGTCGGGCAGGACCTCGATATTGGTTTTATGTTCCTCCCGGAAAAACCATTTTCTTTAGGTATAACCGCAAAAAATTTACTTAAACCATCTCTCACATTAATATCGGAAAGAGAGCAGTATCCTCTCAGATTTGAGGGTGGAGCAAGTTGGAAGGTTCTAGACGACAAATTAACACTGGCAGGCGATATTGGTTGGCATGAGAACAGTAACATCCAACTAAACGGAGGGCTCGAATATAAATTAAACAGCCTTGCTGCTTTAAGAATAGGAGCCGACAACGACTATTTTTCTTACGGATTAGGCTTTAATTTCCCCATCGGGAACGAATCCATGAGAATAGATTATGCTTTACAAAATCATTACCAATCCGAAGGAATAATAACCCCTGCCCATAGTCTTTCATTAACCTTTAACTTCGGAGGTTTTAGAGCCAAACTGTATCCGGATAAAGAAGTATTTTCTCCGATAACAGACGGAGAAAATAACATTCTCTGGTTAGAAAAAGAAGTAAGAACCAAGGACGAAATTGGAAAATGGGAACTTTTAGTAAAAAACCAGTGGGGTGAAGCACTAAGACATTATGAAGGCTCTGGAGAATTACCGCAACGTTTTTACTGGGACGGCAGAGACGATAGCGGACAACTTGTACATTACGGTGATTATTTTTATAAATTTATCGTAACCGAAAAAAATGGAAGAACATATACTTCAAGCGGAAAATTGGCGACGATAAAAACCGAAGGGCCATTAGAGAGGTTCCTTATCGAAGAAAAATGGGAAGGGCTTGAAAAAGACATCTATATAGAAGAAGAATTTGATTCAGAAGAAGGAGAAGCACCTTTAAACGAAAAAAATGAAAATTAAATGAATAATTAGGAATAAAAATGAAAAAAATATTATATTTATCAGTTTTATGTTTTGCCTTAAGTTTAACAGGGCAAAGGTTGCAAAGAAATTCTTATATCGACATCCCTTCAGCAAATTTCCAGGATGGACTATTTATAAACTTTAACGGAAGTTATCCTTTTTCGTCTGAAGATAATTCCGGATTCGATCCAAACGTCGGAATAGAATTTACAAAAGGTAAAATAAATGTCGGTTTAAATTGGTTTGACGGAACCGACTTTGGGGTTGATTTAGCATATCAACTTTACAAATCACAAGTTACCTCATTATCCTTCGGAATAGATAATATAACACCCAATAAATACATTTCTCCTCTGGGCGCGGACACGACTTTCTCGGACGAGATATATACAAATCGCCCTCCCGAAGCCTGGTCGTTTTACTTTGTCGGCAACAGAAAATTTGGTAAAAAGTTCGAGTTCGCTGCCGGAATAGGTAGAGGGAAATACGTGGGTTACGGACCACGCAGTTATTTACCTAACACGGATTTATTCTTTTCCGACAAACATGAAAACTTCTCACTCGGGCTTTTTCTTGGAGCTAAATACTCGGCAAATGACTGGTTGGATATTTTATTGGAAGCCGACGGAAGGGATATTAATCTAGGTATTCAATTTGATTTAGGGAGATTTCAGGCAGAACTCTCAGCTACGAAACTCGAAGGTACTCTTTTCGGAGAAGAGGAAAGCCATTCGCCAAGAATAAACAGTACTATATCATTTAAATTACCTTTCTTTGAAGGCAAAGAAGAAAAAGTACAAAAATGGGAACCGGTCATAACAGAAGATAGAGTTTTCTTCGGAGATGGTTTCGAAGAAATAGAAGCTAGAGGGATGGTTCCTCAACGGATCGATGATTTAGAAAAGCAAAGAAGCCTTACTCCGGGAGAGTACAAAGAAGATACTCCGGAAGCGATCAAACTATTTCTCGACGCGACGGAACTGTTTGAAGCGGGAGAGTACGATAAAGCCAGAGTAAAATTCGAGAAATCCCTCGGAGGTTTAGGGGAATACAAACTCGAAGCTTTATACAGAATCGGAGAATGTTATTACAATACCGGTAATTACAAAAAAGCTTTATCGATATTTTACAAAATCAACAGTGAGTCCAGAGGCACTTATCTCTACCCTGAAAGCATTTACTCTATAACTGCCTGCCATATAGCTCTTGAAAACTGGGAAGAAGCGGAAGTGAGTCTCAACACATTAACATCAGAATATCCGGGTTATAAAAATGCGGATAAAACAACTGTTATAAAAGCAATTATTGCTTTTGGACAGGAAAATTATGAAGAAGTGACGGAATTATTAGAAGGAATAGAAACGAAAGAAGCGCTTTTTTACAAAGGAAAAGCCTATTTCTTTACAAAAAAACCCCTGAAATCACTTGCTGCTTTTAAAAAATTGACCGATGAATATCCGGAAAGTCCACTCGCCCGATACGCTTCCTATTACATGGGAGATGTACTATTCTTTTCCGGAAATTATTCCGGAGCCTTACATAAATACGTTGATTTCCTGGAAAAGTATCCATACAGTGAATTACAGGAATTTGCTTCCTATAAATTAGCTGTTTGTTATTACAACGAGGAAAATTATTTAAAAACGATAGAACACTTAAAACCCACCCTGAAGAGTAAAGACATATTTCTCGCCGCTCACAGCAGTTTCCTCCACGCTAAATGTTTACAAAAATTAGATAGGGACGAAGAAGCTTTAAGCTCCTTTACTCAAATAGTTTCAAATTACCCTGAATTGAAAATTGCCAGCCTGGCAAATATTGAAATGGGACAAGTTTTTCTCCGAATGGGAGATACAACACAAGCACGTATAGTCTATCAACAAATGTCTTCAAAATATTCCTCGGGAGAAACGATCGGTCTCGGAGACTACCTGGCGGGAGGAATAGCTTTTACAGAAGGAGATTATTTAACCTCCAAAAAACATCTAAATAAAATTTTGAGATATTACTGGGGTTCAGATATAACATGTCCTGCGATAGCTTTACTCCTCAGGACATACAATAAAACAAGAGATTACACTCTTACTATCGCATTGGGAAGTGAACTCCTACGGAAAGACGCATGTGAAAAAGGTGATATCTGGAAAGCCAGAGCCATGTTTAACCTGGCCGAAGCATATTATCAGACAGATCAGTACGAAAACGCAAAAAATCTATACCAGGAAATAATAAGTGAATTCCGGTACAGCGACGCGGATCTTCTTGCCGCCTCACAAGCGGGATACGGATGGTGTCTCCTGCACGAAGGCAGATTGGACATAACAGAAAATCAGTTTACAAAAGTTATGTCGGCTTACTCCATGGATACGACCTCACTAATCAATTCCTCCTTCGGCAACGGAATAGCTCTATATAACAAAGAAGAATATGAAAAAGCCCTGAATTATTTTGAAAGCATCAGTAAGATTTCTTCAGATCATCCTTTAAAACCAAAAGGTATGTTTTACGCCGGAAAATCATATTATAACTTAGAATATTACAGACAGGCAATAGATTCCTGGGAAAATATACTGAAAAATTATCCTAAATCCGAAATCGCGCCTAACGCTGCTTATGAAATAGCAATGACATATTTCCAGGCACTAAAATATGATATGGCAGCGCCTTACTTTAAAATAGTAATAGATGAATATCCGAATTCCCCAATAGCAGCGGAAGCGCTGCTCACATTAGGGAACAATTACTACAACGGGCAGGACTACAAAAAAGCAATCGATGCTTTCAAGAAATTTATTTCAATACATCCTAATGATTCTCTGGTGGACGAGGCAGAACAATCTCTTTCTTCGGCATACTATATGGCCGGACAGGCAAACCCGGATATGCTTGAAAGCTTTATCAAAGAGTTTCCCTCGGATCCCAAAGCGGCTCTGGCTCTATTTAACATCGCGGTTCATTCGTATGAAGAAGGAAATAAAGAGTTGGCATTAGAAACATTCCGAAAAGTAGTTATAGATTTTCCGGAAACGGAATACGCGGAAGATGCTCAAGTAAACGTTATTAAAATATATGATGAAACGGAAAATCATGAAAAACTTGTAGACGAAGCGAATTTATTTATCGAATATTTCCCGGAAAGTGAAAGAACACCGCTTGCTTTATTTTACGGGGGTTCAGGATACTTTTATCTGGGAGAATACGGAAAAGCCATAGAATTGTTTAAAACAATAGTAAAGGAATATCCGGCAAGCGAATACGTCGAAACAGCAAAGCATAATCTAAACCAGTGTTATAAAAGATTAGGGAGCACAGAAAGAATAGAAGAAGAAGGCTCCGAAAACCAATAAAATGATTTTTTGTTATACCAAACAAATCAATAAAAAAAGGAGTGTTTAATGGCAGGAATAAGTTTTCTTCAACTTTTAAAAAACAGCTGGGCTATAGATTTACTTTTGATTTTCTCGGTAATAGCGTTAGCTGTAATACTAGAAAGGCTTTGGGCGTACAGCAAATTAGGAATCGACGAAAAAGCGCTCTTGGAAAGAGTCAAACACGCGTTTAAAAGAGGTAACACCCAGGAAGCAAGTTTCATATGCAAATCAGCGAATCATCCTCTCGGCGAAATATTAGATGTCGGCATAAAAAATAAGGATTTGCCCAGAGAAGATATTTCCGATTTACTCGACGGCGCTCTAATCGAAACAAAAAGTTATCTCGAAAGAAAGAACTCAGTGTTAAGCACTATAAGTTTCATCGCCCCTCTTCTCGGTTTATTGGGAACAGTTATGGGTATTATTCGAGCTTTTCATGACCTCTCCGTATCCGGGGCCGGAGGGCCTTCTGTGGTAATGGCTGGAGTAGCTGAAGCTCTTGTATCCACTGCTATAGGTATTATTGTAGCTATACCCGCGGCTATATTCTATAATTATTTTATGAATAAAGTAAAAACCATTCTCACCCAGATTGAATCGAACTCTATAAAATTTCTGGCTTTCCTAAATAATAATAAGCCGCAGGCAGCAAGAGAAACTCTAAAGTTAGATTAGGATACTAAACTATGAGAAAAAGTGCTATTGAAAGCTACGAAGATTCTGTGGGGAAGATACCCATCACCCCAATGATAAATGTGGCTTTATTGCTGGTTCTATTTTTTATGATGTCAGCACCCGCTATTTTTATGTCCGGAATATCTGTTAAAAACCCTACTCTTGTTCAGGGAACCTCGGCCGCGAATGATACAGAACTAAAAGCAAACATATATATAGATTCTCAAAATCGAATTTTACTGAATAACAAACTTATCGAAAGGGAAGAATTTCCCGACAGAATAGCAGAACTCCTCGGCAGGAGTGTATCCAGAATTGTGGTTGTCAGCGCTTATCCCTCCATACCAATACAAGAAGTAGTAACCGTATTAGACATAGCCAAACAAAAGGGAGCCTTAAAATTAGTTCTCCTAAGGAGAAAAGAAGGATGAGAAAAAGAAGCATAACTTCCGAAAAAACAGAAGAAGCAAATATCATGATAACACCTCTCGCGGATGTAAGTTTTACGATTCTTATAACCCTTATGGTTTTAACTCCCGTTATAATGCTATCCTCTAAGCTACATGTAAATCTTCCCGAAGCCACTACTGTCGAACCTCCCACCGAAAAAAATATATCTATAACAATCACATCGGATAATGAGATTTCAATAAATAATGAATTAGTTACCACTAAAGAGTTGGCAAAAGTTCTAAGAGAAACAATTAGACAAAATCCCGATAATATTGTGCTTGTAAGATCCGACAAGGAACTGGAAACCGGTACTGTTATGAATATAATTGCCCTGGCAAAAAAACTCGGAGCACGAAGCATCTCGATTGCTACGATACAGAGATAAAAATGATAGATTATACGGAAGGCTTTTTTGATACAAAAATTAAAGTAACAATGGTGTTTTCTCTCTTGTTTCACTTCGGTTTCTTTTATTTTAATGAAACAAAAAGAACAAGCGAAACTTTAACCAGAATCGATAATGTTGAATTTGTAGATCAAACTCTGGCCCCTTCACCCAGACCCATACCGCCTCAAAAGAGTATATTTAAAGCACTAAAAGATAAAATCACTCATAAAGATGACGGAATAAAAGACGTAGATCAAAGTGAAATTGAAAAAATAATCAAAAATCTACCACCAGTTCCCAAAATCAGTGAAAAAGGAATAGCCCTGGACGAAAAGCAATTAGATCGCACACAGGCAGAAGGTATCGATCTGGATAAATTCGAAAAATTAGAAGGCCCCGAGGTGGGGAGCAGTGAAATACTCCGGGTAGCTTCGTCTGACAGACAAAGCGGAACAGAAGACATAATCAGTAAACCCGCGATAAAAATCAGCGATAAGCAAACCTATAGTCCAAATGCTAAAATAGGTCTTGTTTCCTCTCCGGGAGGCAGCGGAGCAGTAGATCTTGAAAAGATTCCAACTAAAGAGTTAGATAAAATTACTCAGGAAACCTCTTCAAAAGAAAATGCAAAAATATCAAAGGCTCCATCAAAATCAACCACAAGAATAACCATATCGGGACCCCTATCTTCCAGAAAAATAACTTATAAACCATCTACACCTTATCCCCTTTGGGCTCAAAAACGAGGACTAAGCGCTACTATAAGCGTACAGATCGCGGTTAATCCCGACGGAACAGTCAAAGAAAATATTTTTGTGACCAGAACCTCCGGTTTTGGTTCATGGGATAGACTGGTAATAAATAGCGTAAGACAATGGAAATTCTCGGCTCTTAAAGGTTCGGGAATTATGCAAACCGGAATTGTCACCTTTAACTTTGTTTTGGAGTAAGAATGAAAAGAAATATAATCGTTTTAACTTTATTTATCTTCAGTATTAACTTGTTTGCCCAGGAAGAGATATCAAAAGAAGTAATCAAAGGCGAATACTTGGGAAAAATAGACGAAAAAAAACCACCGTCAGAATTAAATTATGATATCTTCGAAGTTATTCAGCCATATGGAAGAAAAGGATCATATATATATGATTTGGAATTACAGAAACACTCCGAAATAAATGCTACTCCTTTACCGATACTCGCAAGTAAACAAATAAGAAAACCCCGGATGGGCACAATTTTAACTCTGCCAATTACGATATCAAATATCCCGATAGAAGGAAATATAAAACAATGGGAACTGGCAATAACTGATGAAACAGGAGAAGTATTTAAGACTTTTGCCGGTACAGGCACCCCCCCAAAAACAATAAAATGGGAGGGAAAAGACTCGAAAAATAAAACAATCGACCTGGGTAAAAATTATTCTTACTACTTAAGAACAATCGATGAAGAAAATAAATCTTCTTTTAAACTCGGCAAAAAAATTCGGGTTTCCGGACTTTACTGGAAAGAAGAAATAAACTCGGTAGTCCGGTTAGACGGAAGACGCGTCTTCGAAAAAGAATCCTCTGCTCTTAGTGAAAGCGGCATCAATCTGCTCGAAGAAGCAGCGGATTATGTACGAAAAGACATCAAAAAACATCTCAGAGTTATAGTCTATTCCGGAAACGAAAATTTAGCTATGGAAAGAACAAAGAAAATCGCCAATTTCCTGCTGAACCGGATAATACTTCCGGAAAAAGCAATGACAAGTGTCGTCGGATACAAATCATCCGGCGCGGACAAAACGGATAGAATAGATATAACGATAAGATAGTCAAGTTGCAGGTCAAAAATAGCTCTTGGCTTTTAGCTTTTGGCTATTAGCTAAAAACCAAAACAAAAACTCTTATCCTACTGATATCCTTTTTATAAAATCACAAATCTATTTGCTACAAATAAACCCAATGCAAAAAGCAAATGGCTAAAAGCGAATAGCCTGGGGTGTTGTGTGTCTGGGTTTAAAATGGGGGTTGACTTCTTAGTTATCCCGAACTAATATAGGACATCAGTCGCACATAGCGGGGCGCTAGCGGTTCCCCATACCTGTAATCCGCTATAGCAGGGCTATTGACTTGACATGAGTTTATGTTTTTTTACTATGGGCTTCTTAAGATAGCGTTGAAGTTTGGGCCCTCCATAGAGGAGAGTTTTGAACCCCGTCAGGTCCGGAAGGAAGCAGCGGTAAGAAGTCTTAACCTCTGATGAAGGAATACCTGGATGGAGCTTTTTCTTAAAGTAGTACCGGTAAAGATTTATAGGCAAAACAAGTCGTGCGGCTGATTAAAAATTATGGGATATTTAGTTTTAACAAGAAAATACAGACCACAAAATTTTGACGAAGTACTGGGGCAATCCCATGTAACGAAAACTCTTATGTCCGCGCTTAAAAGGAAAAGAGTAGGACATTCTTATTTGTTTTCGGGTCCTAGAGGGGTTGGAAAAACATCCGTAGCTCGTATTTTAGCAAAAGCTGTAAACTGCAAAAAGGGGATAGTCGAAAATCCCTGCAACGATTGTGAAAATTGTAAATCCGTCACCAACTGTAATTCGGTGGATGTTATAGAAATAGACGGCGCGTCAAACAGAGGAATAGATGAAATAAGAGCGCTCAGGGAATCAGTAGCATACAGTCCCGTACAATCTGCTTTTAAAGTCTATATTATCGACGAAGTTCACATGTTAACGAATGAAGCCTTCAACGCCCTATTAAAAACTCTCGAAGAACCACCATCCCATATAATTTTTATATTTGCTACTACAGAACCGCAAAAGGTTCCGAAAACGGTCCTGTCCAGGTGCCAAAGGTTTGATTTCAGGGCTTTAAGCAATAAAGAAATTTTCGAAAAATTGAAAGAACTGGTGTCTTCGGAAAAAGTTAAGGCGACAGATGAAGCGTTATCGCTTATAGCCTCCAGAGCTGAAGGGGCTATAAGAGACGCGGAAGGCATGCTCGAACAATTAATATCATACTCAGAAGGAGAAATCAACGCGAATGACGTCCGAGACGTATTTGGAT
>Ga0315555_1002535_pt1 | contig 12772 bp, 11 predicted proteins | sample SalMarSW160380MG_FD_202113 | JGI IMG/M metagenome (GOLD analysis project Ga0315555, IMG submission 202113) | Salt marsh sediment microbial communities from the Plum Island Ecosystem LTER, Massachusetts, United States - Salt Marsh Sediment SW1603-80 ...
GCTATAGAGTTTATTTCAGGCCTGGAGTTTACTCTTCGTGAAGGTCTGGCCCAGGAAAAGCTGGTTGCCCTGCGGCGATGTATTGAGAAGATTTCGATTAACAAACCAGACGGCACTGTAAAACTGACGGTGCGTTCGGTCCCAGCTGGAAATCTCGAGGGCACTAAAGAATGTCAAGTATCTCTTTGATTGTACTACGGCAGAACCAGAATTATCAGCGTACTAAAGAAAGGTTGACGCTGAAGCAATAGAACCTGAAATTCTTTTATAGGAGGAGTTATCATGGCACTAACCACTACCTGGAAAGGACAGCTGAAAATCTCGCTGGTCAGCTTTCCAGTCCGGCTCTACACTGCCGTCGGCAGCGCTAAGAAGCTGGCCTTAAATCAACTGCACAAGCAGTGCCGGAGCAGAATCCACCTGGATACCTGCTGTCCCAAACACGGCAAGCTGGCCAGGTCCGAGATCGCCAAAGGTTATGAGTACGAGAAGGGCAAGTACATCACTATTGAGCAGGAGGACCTGGAAAAGATTGAGCTTCAAAGCACAAGGACAATTGAGGTGATCCAGTTCGTTAATCAGTCCGAACTGGACCCGGTCTACATAGATGCCGCATACTATGTTGCCCCTGATGGTCCTATGACCCAGGAAGCGTTCCGCATCGTCCATAAGGCTATGCACAAGATGAAAAAAGTCGGGATCGGGCAAATAACTATGCACAACATGGAATACCTGGTTGCCTTGAAGGCTTACCAGAAGGGATTTTTGCTTATCCGGCTGCACTATGCTCAAGAACTGCGGAACCCCCAAGCCTACTTTGAGGACATCACCGATGGTCAGGTGCCCAAAGACCAGCTACAGCTGGCCGAGCAGTTGCTGAAAAACAAGACTGCACCATTTGACCCGCTATTATTCAAGGACCGCTACCAGGATTCGCTGCTTGAGGTAATCAAGGCCAAGATCGAAGGAGTTGAACCGTCGATTGCCGTAGAGGAAGAACGCGTGCAGGTCTTGAACCTTATGGAGGCACTCAAGGCCAGTGTGAGCAAGTCAGTCAAAATTAGGAAGGTCAAGAAGCCCACGACCGGAAGTATGGAAAGGGTGTTAAAAAGGCAGAAGAAGGGGGCATAGTAAGAGTCTTATATCTAAAGAATCGGCAAACTACTCAGAACTGCCCCGGATGATCAAGCCAATGCTCGCCCAGGCGAGGTCTGAGCCATTCAACTGCGACAAGCACCTTTTTGAGGTAAAATGGGATGGCACCCGCTGTATTAGCTTTATTGAAAATGATCGTTTACGGCTGCAGAATCGCCATCTTATGAATATAGGCGATAGATACCCGGAGTTAGCCTGCTTGAGAGGTCTCCCGGCCGGGACGGTCATAGATGGTGAGATAGTTGTGCTAAGGCACGGAAGGCCATCTTTCCATAAGCTTCAGCAGCGGGACCACCTTAAGGACCCAACCAGGATAGAGATATTGAGCAAGCGAATGCCAGTCAGGCTGATGGCGTTTGACCTTCTCTATGTCCGAGGGCGGCGGATTACGCAACAGCCGCTGGTCGAACGGCGCCAGCGGCTAATCGAACTGGTGGGCAGACTTGGCCATCCGCTTCTGATCGTACCAGACTGTGTAGTCGGGCACGGTATAGAGTTCTTTGCCGGTATCGTGCGGCACAGGCTTGAAGGGATGATGGCCAAGCGTCTGGACAGTCCTTACCTTATTGGCAGGCGTTCAAGTGACTGGTTCAAGATCAAGGTCGCTCACACCGCCGACTTTGAGGTTATAGGTTGTGTCCCGATGCGGGGCGAAAAGGCCGTACGTGCGCTGCTGTTAGGTGAAAAGCATCAGGGCAGGCTGGTGTATAAGGGCAAGGTCAGCAGCGGCCTTACCAGAAGGCAGAGGAAGGATTTCCTGGTGGAATTGGCCAAAGTACCAAAGCTGCAGGAACCGGTGGATTGTCCTTCCGGGTCTATATGCCGATTGCCGGGTTGGCGGTGCAGAGTTCGCTACTTCGGGCTGACGGAAATGGGTCATCTGCGATCACCGACCTTCGAGGGTTTGATTTGAGGGGAGCGCTGAACCAGGGCCACTCCCGGAACACCCGCCATCCTTTGTAGCTTCCCACAGATAAACCGTTTGATTGGATACAATCCTTCACTTATACTCTTCGAGGCAATTTAACAAAATCTGGTTTGAGGATTAGCTGATGGTAACAATAACAAAAAAAGAACTTATCGACCGAATTACCGAAAACACTCAGGCTAAGCGTTTGTTGGTTAAAGCTACAATTCATAATTTCCTCGATGAGGTCATCTCCGAGCTTGGCAAAGGTAACCGCTTGGAGTTTCACGAATTTGGAGTTTTTGAAGTCAAAGAACGAGCAGCAAGAACTGCACAGAACCCCAAGACTCTGGAAAAAATCCAAGTCCCTGCAAAACGGAAAGTGAAGTTCAAGATGGGGCGTATTATGAAAGAGAAGCTGAACTCCAAAATTGCGGAGCAATAGGTAATCTTTACCAATGACCATCGCTTATGAAGATAGCCAAGCATCAGCTTTTCAGATAACTCAGCAGGAATAAAAGAAGTGGGAACTACAGAGCAAGGTGTTAAGCAGGCAGTTGAGAATTGCCTCAGGGTCAAAGCAGGTGAGAGGGTAATCATTATTACTGACAAAGAGACCATCGAAATTGGCTCAACTCTTAAAAACACCATAGAAAAGATTACTGGTAAGATTCAATTCTTCGTAATGGAGGATTTCGGTGATCAGATTAGAGTAATGGACAAAGACTTACCCATTTCGGACATCGAGACCATGCGACAGATCTTCTCCGATTCAATCTCGCAACCGCGTTTCCAGACCTTAGTACTGGGGAGTTGTCGGTTTACAGGAGCCACGAATTTCTGTAACTCTTTACGCATCTAATACTTATCTATTGTCGGCCACGCAGACCCCGACACAAGGTCGTATGTTCGTAACGCGCCCCCGATATGAACCCCTGGAGACAAAATCAAGACTCATTTTTCAGCTCAAAATTACAGTTTCTTGAAGAGAACGCTCTCCACGGACACCGGTCATCGTTTCCCCGGTCAAGTAATAGGAAGGTAGGGGTTTTTTATGTGTTGCACGGGGCGTGCTGTAGGTGCGGATGCGGTAAAAAGCTACATAGGGAAACAGTTGGCAGCCAGGAGCAAAACAATCACCCTCGGCGAATTAAGTGGAAAAGGGTTATTTGTGCCCAAGCACACGGACGGGAACCTGAGTAATAGTGAACTGCACGGGGAATTTTTCTTTCTGCCGCCGCGTTTCGTATGCCGCTCTACTACGACAACAGCGTTGGATACTCTGAGGTGACTTTGACGTTGACTTACTCGCGTGACTGGACCGAGAAAGGTGTCACCACGCTGACGATTTGGTTCAGGGGCGATTCGGCTAACGCTGCTGAGACTTTGTATGTTGCTCCCGTTTAGTTGATTATTGGCAGGCCTTTATGGATACTACCATCCAAAAAGAGATGCGACAAATAACCAGCACTTAGTCCACTCATACTTCCAGCAGCAATGCGGAAAAATATTTCGAGGACAGTATATAAAAACTTCTGCAACCAGTGTGCAAACTCTTCGTTTCTTTTGTTGCCATAATACTCGGCTCTTGAACGACACTCTTTTTCCCATTCTTCGAGTAGCTTATATAAACTGTATGCAATGCCACTTACAGCAGTGACTGAATGGGCAAATTGGCGGTGGCCCGGCCATAAAGCTGGTTCGATAATGTCAGGAAGTCGACCGCCTATATGACCGCCAATAGCTCCACCGACGGTCTCTAAGAAAGCAGCTAACGGTTCTTGTTCACGTGCTCTATAAGCAGCGAGCCCACCTCCCGTTAAGGTTCCTACCACTACATGGGTTTGTCTATTCGGCATAGTGCTCTTGTATTGTACACCGTCGAATCAGGGTTTTTTGCGTTTGGTCTTTGAAAGATTCGTCACTGTCACGTTCATACGCTTTTGCCGAGCACGCTGGACCGCCACGTCCATATCACTTTGTGGAACCCGAAGGATTTTGTTCTTATTGGTTTGGGTTCTAAGTCTTGAAAGTGCTTGGTCAATTTTCCCCGGAGTTCCACCGCGTTCGACTTCTATGGCATTTCTGCCACGAATGGCATCAAGCCGACGACCGTGAGAAATGGGAACTTCTTTTCTTGCGGCACTTCCTTTTCCGCTTTAACATTACCAACCATAGTAAGGCCGCCAACTTGTAGTTGATTTTCAGTAATAATCAAATGATGTGAACCAGCATAAAAGTCACCTGTTATTCTTAGGATCGCACCCATACTTTTTAGGATAGTTGCTCCAGGAGACCCAGGTGGTAAATTGACTTCTATGGGATCTAGTTGTTCAACTTTAATAATAATGCTTCCATCATCACGATATACCTCAATTGATTGATCCAGATGAGTTACCTTGATGTCAGATTCTGTTGCAACCAGTTTACTCTTAAAGAGTTTTACCTCTCGAATTCCATCAGCATCCTTGATGTCACAATCTACTGCCAGATATGAACCAGATGACCTGGCTCTATAGATCTCACGTATTCGAAAAAACTCCTTCTTTTTTCCCTTGACAGTAACTGTCAATATGCCCGTAGTCCCTATGTATAAATCCGAACCAAGCATTACGGCGTACTTCATTGGTTTTTCTCCTTTTTCAGGTCTAACGCTTTACCAATCGGCCGAACTATTGTTTATATGGTTTCCTTATGAGCTCCATCCTCTGGCACATTTACCGCATAACGTTTGAACTAAGCGATGGCGATCAACTGTCCGTTGCAACTCCTCGTTAGCTATTACTTCTTCCATGTTTCTTTAACAAACTCCGCAATTTGCCTTAACAAATCTGCATGTTTTTTAATGAAGTCTTTATCTACTGTAAACTTGATGCGATTCCGTTTTTGAACGAAAGAAACACTTTGTTCATCTAATAGCTTTGACACTTCATCTACGTAATCGTCTGATATACGAAAACCAAGGAGTGATTTGTTGGCACTCCGCTTATGGAACCAGAAATAGTTGTTGCCCAACACCCTGATAGCTATATAGCCTTTTACGTACCTTAATGACGGCGATTCAAATATCTCACCGACTAATGCAAGTAGTTCATTTGCTGCGTCAACTGTCCAGGTAGATTTTTTCCTCCAGTATGCTTCATCGTGTACTTCTTCAATTCCAGTTCCATCTTCTGGCTCTTCATAGGTGTCAAGTATCTTTGAGAAATGAAGTACTTTCTGATTGTTTGACTCTAAAATATTGACCTGAATTGCAATAATCGGTATTGAATGGCTAAAAAGTTGGATAACATTAAAGAATCTTCGTGTAATGCTTTCCGCTACTAAGACTGCATAATGTTGACGTTGCGGCCACTTTCGTTTTTCATTATCCCAATACTCTATCGTTCTGATAATATGAGTTTCATCCGTTTCCCCGAGCATGACCTCAACTTCATACATCGTATCGTCTTCAGGATTTTTCAACAAGATGTCAAGGCGTCCTCCCGACGATTGTTGTCTTTCCCTTGTGACTGGCTCTAGTTCACCAAGGCCTAAACAAGCAGGATTTTCGTATATCTCATGCTGTAGCCAATATTCATCAAATCCAGATTCACGTATGCTTATTGTGGATGCAATTGGAATCTTCATATGATCTCCTTTTTACAGCCGACTATTGTTTATATGATTTCCGTATGAGCCCTATCCTCTGACAAATTTGGTGCATAAAACACATACCATATTCTCTCCATGTGGACCGCGTACACCTTTGCCAGAAGAAGCATAGCAATCACTAAAACTCACCTTTATATCATAGCATTGGCTGCACAACTTTCAACCGGAATTCCCCGGGCGCGTTTCGAACATACGACCTTGCTCTCAAAGTCTCTGGACAATACGGTGTTCTTCTTCCTCTGCATCCTCGTTGCCACGGCGCTCCCCTCAAATTAAGCCCTCGAAAGTCGGCGATCGCAGATGGCCCATTTCCGTCAGCCCGAAGTAGCGAACTCTGCGCCGCCAGCCCGGCAATCGGCATACAGACCCGGAAGGACAATCCACGGGCTTTTGCAGCTTTGGTGCTTTGGCCAATTCAGCCAGGAAATCCTGCTGTTGCCTTCTGGTAAAATCACTGCCGACCTTGCCCTTGTACACCAGCCTGCCCTGATGCTTTTCACCGAGCAGCAGCGCACGTACGGCCTTTTCGCCCCGCATCGGGACACAACCGATGACCTCAAAGTCGGCGGTGTGAGCGACCTTGATCTTGAGCCAGTCACTTGAACGCTTGCCAATAAGATAATATATCCCTTTTTACTTGCCTTGCAATAACACAGGGTACAAGCGTATTCTTAATATTGAATATTCTTTTAATCGACAGAATCTTGATTTACATTTCACCTTATTCCTTGTAAAATATCTATAATTTAATACAGGTTGATAGCAGAGAGAACTATCAAAAATGGCTAAAAAAAACAATCCATTTAGACCAAACCATCCTGTTTTTACCGGTATGTTTGCTGGTCGAGCGGATGAAATAGAAAGATTGGACACCCTTTTATTTCAAACTCAGAAAAGTAATCCCTCCCATATACTTATTCAAGGGGAAAGAGGTATTGGTAAAACATCTTTGTTAATTGTTGCAAACCACTTTGCCAAAGGAACTCTTACATGGGAAGAAGATAAATACAATTTCCTTACAGTTCAAATTGGTCTCCGTCCAACCACTACATTGATAGATTTGGCAGAAAAGATAAATACACAGCTCAAACGAGCCCTATCTCAAAGTGAGAAGGGATTAACATTTTTGAAGAATAGCTGGGACTTTCTGACAAGGATACAATCAAGCGTGGTAAGCTTAGGTTCAAAGCAACAGTCTCCTCTCTCTCAAGAAGAACTCATAGATAAAACCATATACTCAATAGTTGATACGGTCAAAGCCATAACTGAAGATACTACAGCAAGTGAACTGGGCTTGCGTCAAAAGAAAGATGGTATTGTTATCTTGATAGATGAAGCTGACCAAGCTTCCAAGTCACTGCAGATAGGCATTTTCCTCAAAAACCTTACAGAAGTCTTGGTTCAAGAGGATGCTAATAAGGTTTTATTGATATTAGCTGGATTACCTAAAGCAAGAGACATTTTAAGAGAAAGCCATGAATCCTCTCTTCGTCTTTTTGAAGAATTTAAGTTAACCACACTAAGTAAAGATGAAGTTGCAAATGTTATCAGAGGGGGACTCAATGAAGTAAAGGAACGCGGGATTATTATCTCCATATCAGAGGGCGCAACAGACAGCATTCATACCTACTCTGAAGGGTATCCTCATTTCGTCCAGCAGATTGCATATTCAGCTTATGCATTAGACTCAGACAATAACATTGATGTGGCTGATGTCTATGGCGCAATGTTTAATGAGAATGGTGCTCTTGATTTAATTGGGGATCGATACTATAAAGACTTGTACTACGGTAAAATCAAGCAAGATTCCTACAGGCAAATACTCGACATAATGGCTACGAAATTAAACGATTGGGTTTCCCTGAAAGAAATCAAAGAACAATTTCGTGGGGAAAAAACCACTCTTACGAATGGTATTAAAGCGTTGAGAGACCGCAGTATTATTTTATCAAAACCAGGCCGTAGGGGCTTGTATCGATTGCAATGGATAGGTTTTGCAGTTTGGATAAATAGAGTTAATGAACGGAAACAGATACAACAAAGTTCCGTATAACAACACTAAACCCCTATATCTCACCTGCGAACACGATCATTTGGCCCATGGCGAAACAATTTTTCGTTCTCCTGACGTTCTATTTTGGTCAGGGTTCTGATAAATCTTCGTGGCCTCATGCCGATGTTCTCCCAATTCCATTTATAGTTTCAGAGATCTCATCGGCAAAACCGCGTCAATATCTAAAAACTTTTTACAGGTAGCTTAGCCGCCATTTATTTTCTTATCAACTCATAGTCTAACCTGCATATTTCACAGAGGTATTGAATTATGTGGCGGGATATCTGTCGGGATTGACATTATTGACCTCATCAACACGGCGTTCTTCTTCCTCTGCATCCTCGTTGCCAAGGTCGAAACGCGGAATGATAGTAATGGATGAAAATACGTGTATGGTGGACACAGCCAGGTATTATACCGAATTTCTTGCTGACGAATCCTGCGGAAAATGTGTGCCATGTCGTGAGCTTTTCTTTTGCGGAAGGGCATAGCGAATACTGGAAGTGGAAAGACCCGCGCACGATAAGCTACGGTAAGCTCCAGGTCGGCTCCGGCCCCGATCAGCCGGGCAACCAGGATTTGCACAGAGTGCAGAAGGCCATGTGGGGGAAATTGGGCTATACCCCAAGTAGTTGGTAGGTGCGGCTTCGGCGCAGGACTTATCCATTGTCGGCCATGCCGACCCCGACATAAGAATCTGATTGAACCCTGGAGACCAAATCCAGACCCATTTTTTAGCTCAAAATCACAGTTTCGACCTTGGCAACGAGGATACAGAGGAAGAAGAACACCGTATTGTCCAGAGACTTTGAGAGCAAGGTCGTATGTTCGAAACGCGCCCCCGATATGAACCTACGACTACGGTTGCATAGGAGCGGCAAAGCACTCTGGTTAGCTCAGGGTATTGAGTCTGAATTTCATCGAAAGTCAGTCCTTCCCATTGTCCGAAATCAATTTCACTTAGCCCCTGTAAAGACCACAACTGCTCATTTCTGCCGGGCCGCGGCGCTATACCGCATCCCATCATCAAAAATCCCCGCCAGGGGCAATGGAGGGAAGATTCCGTACCTGCCTCAAAAAAATATAGTAACATTCTTAGTTGAGGCAACAGGGAAGGTAAGAATGATTGTCGCTGATCACAATAGCTTATTTCAAGCCTCCAGGGGATATAGGCAGGCCTATTTTCAGGAATCCCCCCGGGCCAGGCTGGTTCAGACTGCTATCTCGCCCCAAGGTCATATCTTTTTCTGAAGTACGAGAGATATGTCTTTCACATCATCACCCCGCTTGACTGTCAGCGTAATCTTTTGGCTATGCCCAGATGCAAGAATTCGTCTAATTTCCCATAGGCCATATGTGTTTACGTCTTTACCTCCAATCCTGAGGAGAACGTCGTTGGCCCCAATTCCTGCTTCCTCTGCCGGACTCCCTGCATCAACTGAACGGACAACAGTCTTGTCTGAAAGGTGAACAAGATTAAGCCCACTCATATCTGCTTCGTCAGGCCTCTTAAACGCTTTGCCTTTTCTTAAATACATCTTACAGCTTGGAAAGTCAAAGGTGACCAAATGGCGGGATAAGAATCTCAGTCCTAAACAACACATGTTCCACTCAGCGAAAATAGGCTGTTCGTAATCAAAATGTCCAAGAGAAAGTTTGCTTATGCGAGCAAGTCTAAGCTGTTCAGTACCCGCCGCTGTATCCGCTACTATTTCAGACGTCTTTATCGTTTTGCTGTTCGAGAACATTTTCTTGAATGTCTTCCCGTCTAAAGCTCCCGTGAGCTTACAACCAGTATCAACCAGAAAGTCTACTTTGATTCCATCAAGGATTTGCCCAGTCAAGAGTGGACGCCCATGTGAACCATACTCTATCTCCAATTCCTCTCCCCGCCTTGGAAATTGCAGCCCAGTGCTTCTGAGAAAATAAATGGTACGTTTATCAAAATCTATGCGAACCACGTATTTCTTTAAGAAATCCATCCCTATAATCCCATGCACATTTCTTCCTGTCATTGAACTGGCCCTCTTGAGGTCGAGGTAAGCTACAGGAAAGGAGACTTCCATAGCAAGTGGGCCGAGCGAGGCTTCCCAAGCTTCGTCTTCCAATTCACGTTTTAATGACAGATCAAATTTCGTGCGAGTAGTTCCTGTGTCCAGCAAGAACACATACTCTTTATCCCTTACTTTAACAGGAAGAAGTATCGGCCCCCCGTTTCCTGAAATTGGGAACTCAGCAAGAACGTTTTGCTTAGCAACTTCCCCAAGATTCCTTTTAGGTGTTACTGCACAGCCGCTGGCAATAAGCGATACACAGACTACTTTCAGCAACACACGGATTTTCTCTTCATTCATCTCAGATTTATCTCCTTACCAATGTCAGCCTTTGCCCTGCCTCGAACAGTAGCTGATGTTAGGAACGTTGTCAAAGGGTGTAGGTAGTACGGTATACAGTTGGATTCCGTTTATGCCGGAGATTCATTTTACAAAAGACTATAAAGTCCTCCTTTCTGGGATTAAGGATGATTTCCTCTATCCGCTGCTCCGATTATGGGAGTCCTTGTATGGCGGGAAGGTATAAGCGAAATGGCTGTACGCGTGGTGCTTATTCCTTAATTCTTTTTCGCGGCCTGCTCGAAGCGTCTAAAGACTTCCACCTCGTCGAGGAGTGCTGGCGAACCCCAGCGAAATTTCCTTTCTAACATCGCGAACAAGTCGTTTGCCCATTCCTCATAGTGTTTCATTTCCCCATAACCGTACCGCCACTTGCTGAAAGTCACGTCATAGTAAATGATAGTCTCATATCGGTTAAAAGCCAGATTCAAGTCATTCGAATCAATCCCGTGCCTTATGAATGCTGACTCCGACAAAAAGCCGAAAGATTGGGAATCCCCAATAGAAAAGAAGATTCCAATCTTAATCTCCATAAACTTGTTCTTGAGGATGAACTGTGGAGAGAGGCCTCCCTCTCTGTCCAAAGATATCTTTGTGTTTTTCGGGAGTCTTAATTCAAGTTTGTCATGAGGATATCCTTTGATACCGTAGAACATGTTGCTCCTGAAGTCGCCAGGGATAGTTTCAAAGGACCTTGGCTTCCCGGCAATATCCTCGTGCGGAAATCCAAGCCATTTCGCTGTCTCTTTTCTGTAAAAGGTTAAGCCAGTCTCAGAAGTAGTGAAGTGGTTCCCTATGTTATAAGCTACTATATACTCTGTCAAATCCTTAAAAAACTCTATCGCGAACTGAAAATTCCCCTGTCCTGGTTCTTTGGCGAACTCTTGAATTTTCTTGGCATATGTGAAAACCTATTCAAATGTCTAACTTTTTAGCAATTATACACTGTTTTGGCCGGTTCGCGTAGTCCTTTAGATATATGGTAGATTTCGTTCGCCCCTGGTGGCGAAAGTATTGCAATATCTGCAAATAATGGTAGGTTTTACCGCCTTGCTTGACCGTATTCCAGAGACTTTGAGAGCAAGGTCGCACCGAAATTCTTGCCATCGGCGCTGACATAGATCTCGTAGCCCTCAGTTGGCCGACGTCCCTTTGCCGCGAAGCTCGTTGCCGCACCCGCTGCGGCATTCATCTCCGATCACGACATCCTCGCGCCCTCGCTCGTGGCCGGCCGCGACACCGACGGACCCGTGGGAGTCGTGGTGGTGAACGCCTCCACGCAGCCGCTTTCCGGCGCGCGCATCCGTATTGCAAGCGACCTTCCCAAGAAGGACGCGTGGGTCGACCTCCATGTCACGAAAAGGCGTCTTATACGACAAGCAACTCATGGGTCGATCGGCTGCGGGACGGGACGGCCTGTTACGGAAAAGTTTGTCCCTCCTGAAGGTTTTAACAAATCGATATATTTTGGACAAGGTACAAGGTCACTGGTAACTGCACAACCGGAACAACCGCGTCCGGACAATTACGACCAGATGACAAAGCGTCAACAACAACAGTGGCTAAATCTTGCCCAGCATATGACACAAGCTTTCATGCAAGACCTTTAGAAATTAATTACAATAAGACACAAGGGAAAGAACTACGCGAAAACCGACGTGACGTCGTTTATGTTAAGGACACCCATTTTTCAGTTCAAAATCGCAACAATTCTTGAGAATCTTGTTAACATGAACGATTCTTGTGCGTCTTATTAAGTAGTGGACTTTAGCCGAAATCTGGAGATGTAACAGTGATAATAAAGAAGCTGGACGACCCGAATTGAACCATATTATGGAAATCATCATACACAAACAGAATTGTTTCACGTTAAAAGAGATTCTCACCGTGATTGCCATCATTGCGTTGTTGATGGCGAGATCGATGCCCTCGCTCCAGTGGGCCTGGAGACAGGCAAAAGCGGTTAAATATCAAGCGAACCTACACCAGTGGGGCCTTGCGTTCTCGGCATATACGATTGTGGACACTCTCGGACTATTTAGGAGCGGGATCGCCCTTTTTTCTTTCTTGTTAGCCACAAAAGAGTTATGATTATTTGGATAAGTAAACTCAGAGCACCACGCTTTTTTTACTGTGAGCAGGTCGAGAAAACACTCGAGTTTCGCTGGATTTGCATGATGCTTTATTTAGGAGCGCACAACGACGTTACGGCTTCTTTTATAGGTCATACAATCGCAAAATTGAACTTCTTCCGGGACACCGGCATTTTGCAGGTCAGGCCGGACGGAATGTGGGAGCAATAATAACAAGTGCAATCGAGGGGAATAATATTATGAACGCAAAAAGGCAAGGTAACAAAATGGCCGGCAATTTAGGATTAACCAGACGATTTCTTCTGATTTTGATTTCCGTGGCTGTAGTTGTTGCTATAGTTGTGTATGGATTTTTGCGCCAAAAGGTGGGCGGCTCTGATGATTCGAATCCTAGCCCGAGTTTCCTACTTATAAAAAGCAATAGCTCTATCTCTTTTTATGGCAAGAGGTTACACGATTACATTCCTTACCCTAAAACAGCATATTCTCCTTCTTCAGACCTAAAATTGACAGCAAC
>Ga0315555_1002537_pt1 | contig 12770 bp, 9 predicted proteins | sample SalMarSW160380MG_FD_202113 | JGI IMG/M metagenome (GOLD analysis project Ga0315555, IMG submission 202113) | Salt marsh sediment microbial communities from the Plum Island Ecosystem LTER, Massachusetts, United States - Salt Marsh Sediment SW1603-80 ...
TTCAGAACTCCGGTATGCTCAAATACCACATAACGGTTTCCTTTTTGAAGATTATCCAGCTTTTGCTCAATACCGCTCGGGAAAATAATCCTGGCTGACCAGGCAGCCCCCCCGGCTACGCCAAAATGTACGACAATATCATTTTGAGATAGGTACCCGCAGCTGCTGGTAACTTCACGGTAACCGGCCAGAAATAAATTCTCCGTCCCGGTGGCTTTTTGGTATAACCAGATTCGGGTGTTAATCGCATCACGGTTGGATTGGACACCCACGGCTTTAATTTGTATGAAATTCTTATTATTCAGGGTATTGCGGTATAACAAGCTGATAGTATCCTTATTAGAAACAAACAAATCAAGATCACCATCGTCGTCCATATCTGCACAGGCAGCGCCTGTACTGTAATATTTTAACGGCCCGTTCGGATGATACCGGTCTTCATAAACCTTCTGAAAGGTAAGATTGCCCTGATTCAGGAACAGCATGTTAGGTCCTATGGAACTTACCCAGATATCCTGCCAGCCATCGTTGTTGACATCTGCAATTACACTACCATATGCGGGATAAGGCAGATTCAGGCCGCATGAATCATCCAGTTCTCTGAATTGCCATAAGCTGTCACCACTCTCTATTTGATTCCGGTAAAGGGATGATTGACCGTCACGGTCGGTTACCAGAATATCGGCATGCCCGTCATTATCTATATCGCCGAAGGACACGCCATTACTATTCGCAGCAAGATTTGTGTGTTTCATGGACAGCTGCATGCGCTGGAAAAAATTCCTGCCGGTGTTACGGTAGAGGATATCCGGAGAAAACCAGTTACAAACATAAAGGTCGGGATAACCATCGCCATCCAGGTCTCCCAGTGCGGCGCCCTGACTCACGCTTTCATCGCTCAGCCCCCAGAGATGGCTCACATCACGAAATTTTCCACGGCTGTTACCCAGGAAAAGGCGGTTACTGTGATGTTCATCCGTAATAAAAAGATCCAGATAACCATCAAGATTTACATCTGCCCAGAACGCTCCGTTTCCGTCAATCGGTAGTGTAATTCCTGAATGTTCTGTAACGTCCTGAAAACGTGCATCCCTCAGCTGATGAAAAATGCGGGTACTTTCTCCCCAGCCTGCGATTGCCATATCCGGTAATCCATCATTGTCGTAATCAGCGGCAGATGCACCCAGTTCCAGGTTTTGCCTGCCCCTGGGCATTAGATTCCCGCCCAGCCCGGATTGTATGGTCCAGTCCAGAAAGGGGACATTATCTCCCTGATTTATGAAAAACCGGTTGAGGTTTCGGAATCGTACCACATAAATATCCGGCCGGTCATATCCATTCAGAGACCGGAAGACCACCCCGTAACTGTCTTCGAAGTCTGGAAGGAGATGGTTTGCCACCTCAAAATTAAAACTGTTATTGTCCGGCACCTGCTGGCACAGTACCCCTCTGTTTAAGATATGGCTAAAACAGAGACAAAGGCACATAAGGGCGGTAAATGTGCAAGAGTTGGAATGAATGTTTTTCAGTTTGTATTTACATGATTTTCCCATGATATAACAAAAATTTAGATTGACCGGTGGTATTAAACAAGGAAAATTCTTCAATCTCCTGTTGCCGGGAAACCATTCACCGGAGATTTAACTGTTTCTTTGTTCAGAAATGTTTCTTTTATTTGAGAAATTTTTCTATATTATGGCCATTTGACCTGGTAAAATTAAAATTTATAAGTTTTCAGTGAAAAAAAAACTCAACACACATAAAGGCAGGCCGGTCCTTGATAAAATTTCCAGCCTGTCAGAAAAACTTGGTATTAAAATATATGCAGTAGGTGGTTTTGTCAGGGATCTTATTCTGGAAAACACCGGTACCGACATGGATTTTGTGGTGGAGGGAGATGCACTGGAAGTCGCCCGGGCTTTCCGGCAGAATTTCCGCAGCGGGAAGGTGGTGACCTTTCCACGCTTCGGCACCGCCATGCTTACTTACAGGCAATATAAGCTTGAATTTATATCGGCACGCTCGGAACATTATGATCCCGATTCGCGGAAGCCCACAGTGCAGAAGGCCGATCTGTTCAGTGACCTTTCCCGCCGGGATTTCACCATTAATACTCTGGCCATGGATCTCTCGCCGGAAAGTTTTGGAACTCTGATAGACCGTTATCATGGCCTGAGGGATATCAAAAATAAAGTAATCCGGACTCCGCTGGATCCTGTCATTACCTTTCATGATGATCCTTTACGTATCATGAGGGCTATCCGTTTTGCCGCTGTGCTGGGGTTTGAGATCGAAGACAAAACTTTTCAGGCAATCATTGAAACCCGAGAACGGCTGAAAATCATTTCCCAGGAACGTATTACGGAAGAATTCCGCAAGATGCTTTTGGCACGGCAACCGTCTGCCGGCATTGTACTTCTGGGAAAAACCGGTCTACTGGACATCGTGATGCCTGAACTTACCCAACTTTCAGGAGTAGATCAGCGTCAGGATTTTCATCATAAAGATGTCTTTGATCATACCCTTCAGGTACTGGATAACATCAGTGATAGAACGGACCAATTTGAACTTCGGCTGGCAGCCTTACTTCACGATATTGCAAAACCGCAAACCAAGAAGTTTATAGAAGGAACAGGCTGGACATTTCATGGTCATGAAGATATAGGGGCCCATATGGTTGGGCATATTGGTAAAAGAATGCGCCTTCCTACCACCACCATAAAACACGTTCAGAAGCTGGTGCGCCTCCACCTGAGACCCATGCAGATGGTGGATGATTCCGTCACGTACAGTGCCATCCGCCGGCTGATGGTGGATGCGGGAAATGAACTGGATGATCTGATGGCTCTATGTCGCGCAGATATCACTTCTAAAAATCCTCAGAAGGTTAAAAGGTATCTTGCTAATTTCGATCATGTGGAATGTAAGATGAAGGAGGTTGAAGAAAAAGATAAAATGCGCAACTTCAAACTGGCCATCGACGGTAATACCATAATGAGTACCCTGGGAATTTCCCCCGGGCCCCTGGTGGGCGAGTTAAAAGATGAAATACTGGATGCCGTGCTGGATGGGAGAATTCCCAACAACCCGGATGCGTGTTTTAATTATCTTATTGAAATAAAAGACCGCTTCACCAGTAAAGCCAGGGACTGATATTAGGGAGTTCATCTTGGCAACGGACTATAAATAAACCATAAAACAGGGGTTAATCATGAGTGACGAAAACAAAACCGGAAAATTAGAAAATTCGGAGGAAAAAGGGGGAAATCAGGATAAAACCAGAAAAGAACTGGAAGAGATCCTGGGCCAGTTAAAAGAAAGTACCGGCAAAAACGTCAATGACAGGAAGATGGAAAGTGAACCGGCCGGGGCTGCCAGCTCACAGTCAAAAACGGGCGATTCAGGCAAGGGGGGTGAACCGGAAGGGATTGAACAGATTCTGGAAAGTATTTCCGAAAAACCGGAGGAAGAACCTGTTGAGAGACAAAATCCTCTTCAGAGAATTATCAACGTTTTTATTTCACCAACAAGTTTATTCGAATATTTAAGAGCGAAACCGGATTTTATTATCCCTGTTATTCTGGCAATTTTGATCTCAATGTTTTCCGGCTATCGTTTTTATGACATGGCCATCGATTACCGGATTTCAAAACTTGAACAGAATGACCGGATTCCGGCAGAGCGCCGGGATTTAATGATGGATCAACTGGAAGCAAGTAAAACAGGCGCCCGCAGAATTATAAATATAGTTATCATTCCTCCCATTGCAATCCTGATTATTTATTCACTGGTGTCAGCCATTTTTCTACTGATTGGAAATGTATTTCTGGGAGGCAAAGCACTTTTTAAACAGATTTTTTCAGCCTACAGCTATTCATATCTTATCGTAATTTTACTGGGTTCCATCGTAAAGATACCCCTGATGTTATCCAAAAATAGCCTGCAGGTGGATATGAGCCCGGCGATTCTATTTCCCCGGCTGGCTGAAGGTTCGGCATTATATAATTTTATCAGCAATTTAGATGTTTTCACGGTGTGGTTTATCATTGTTTTCGGAATCGGGTTTGCGGTAATTTATCGTTTTTCGAAACTAAAGGGTATTCTGTCCGTAAGTATTGCCTGGTTGCTTTACATACTTGTCTTTCATGTGTGGCTGTCCAGTGTTTTCAAAGGGATTCTGGGATGAAATCAGCTGGCTGTCGGCACCAAATTTGACAACAGCTCGATGAAATTTTAATCAGGCGGAGGTATCAGAAATGAGATTTTATGTTTTCCTTCTTGTATTAATTATTGTTCCAGTTTTTGCAAAGGCACAGACCGCAGATGTAACACTGAATCTGCAGGACTGTATTAAAATGGCGTTGACAAATAATACGGATTTAAATATTAGCCGCAATATGACCAGATCCGCAGAACTGAATGTTAAAGGCTCTTACAGTAATATTCTCCCTTCTCTAACGGCCGATGTCTCTGGAGGAAAATTGCAGTGGGGAAAATCAACCTATCTGTCTGATGTACCGGTGGGTGTCGATAGTGCCAACCAGGTCATATATGAGCAACGTGTTGTTACCTCCGAGGCCCGCTCCAGAAATTCATATTCAGCCGGCGTTACTGTTAATCAGAACATACTTGACGGGGGTTACTGGTGGAATAATATCAGGTTAAACAAAATACAGAATGAAGCGAAAAAACAGGATTTGCATTACTCGGAAAACCAGGTCATTAAAATTGTCTCCCAATATTTTTATGATCTTTTGAAAAACAAAAAACTACTGGAAGTGTATTCGCTGGCAGCGGCACGCAGTCAGGACCAGGTGGACCGGACGCAAAGTATGTACGAGATCGGTTCGGTTGCCCTGGTGGATGTTTATCGCGCCCAGGTAAACCTGGGGCAGGATCAGATCCGGTATTACATGCAGAAAAATACGGTAGACCAGTCCGCACAGTTACTGAATCTGGCAATGGGCCAAGATCCTCTTACCCCGATTGATATAGATACCACGGTAACGTTTAATCAGGAAAGTGTCACTCTGGAAGACCTCCTTGATGAGTCCGTTAAAAATCAGCCTGCTCTTCGCAGTCAGGAACTTCAGGTGAAATCCCGGGAACTCGGTGTTGCGCTGGCCAAAAGTGCTTACTGGCCGAGTCTGGGCGCCCGCTTCCGTTACAGCCGGGATAATGAGGAATTTGAAAAAATATATAAGGACCTGAATCTGAACTGGTCTTACAGCTTAGGAATCGGACTTAATTGGAATCTTTTCAATGGATTTGCAGATCATGTAAATGTACAGAAGACAAAAATTGATCTGAAAAATTCCAGATTAAATCTGGCTGACTACAAACGCACCCTGCGGTCAGACATCCATAATCTGTACAACAGTTATAATGCACTGCTGGAAATTATTAAAATTGATCAGAAAAATCTGGAAGCAGCCCGTGAAGAATTCCGGCTGGCTAATGAACGGTACCGGCTAGGTTCGGGAACTTCTCTGGAACTCAGGGAAGCCCAGGTGAATTTAACGGAAGCGGAACAGGTTTTGGTGGCGGCGCAATACAATGCTATTATCACGTATATTGAATTGTATGAGGCCATCGGAAAGGTTAAACAAGCAGTAAACATTTAAGGGTTAAAAAATAATGAAGAAATTTATCATCATTGGAGTCATTGTAATTGCAGTAGTGGTTTTCGTTGTGGCCAACCTGGTGTCGGGGAATGATGCCACGGAAGTTCAGACCGAAAAAGTATTCCGGGCGGATGTTACGGAAAAAGTAACGGGTAATGGTAAAATATATCCGGTTGTGGAAGTAAATATCAGTGCCAAAGTAGCCGGTGAAATTCTCCAGCTAAATGCGGAAGAAGGAGACACAGTGAAGGCCGGCCAGGTTCTGGTGGTTCTGGATGGAGATCAGTATAAAGCCATGAGGGATCGTGCCAAATCTCAGATTCTGGGTTCCAAAGCGCAGTTGAAATTGGCTAAAAGCGAACAGGATAGGACTCAGGAATTGTATCAGAAAAATTTAACCTCCCAGGCAGAACTTGAAATGGCCGAGGCCAAATACCAGAGTGCCCAAAGCCAGCTGGAGCAGGCGGAGGCCAGTCTGGAAGAAGCCCAGGATGCCCTGGATAAGACGGTTTTAAAAGCCCCCATCAATGGGGTAATTATTCGTAAAAACAAAGAAGTGGGTGAGATGGCTCTCGGTTCGCAGTTTCAGGCGGATGTTATCCTTGGATTGGCGGATCTATCGCGTATGGAAGCCCGGGTTGAAGTCAATGAAAATGATATTGTCAATGTGTCATTGAGAGACACCAGTGAAGTGGAAATTGATGCTTTTCAGGATACCACTTTCAGAGGAATTGTCAGTGAGATTTCCCATTCGGCTACTACAAAGGGAACGGGAACAATTGAGGAGGTGACTAATTATGAAGTCAAGATATTGATGCTTAATAAACTTCCCTCTTTCCGGCCCGGAATGTCCGCTACGGCCGATATACGAACGCGAACGGTAAAGAATGCCCTGAACATTCCCATACAAAGCCTTACTGCGCGGGACCGGCAGCGGCTCGAAAAATCATCCGGTGTTGAATCAACTCCTGCAGAACGGGAAGCCGAAACAGAACATCCCGCTAAGATGAAAAATAAAAAGGAAGATGAAATGGTTGAAGTAGTTTTTGTGGTTGAAGACGGGGTGGCAAAAATGCGTCCGGTGGAAGTGGGGATCAGCGATGAAAATTATTATGAGGTAAAAAGTGGTTTGAGTGAAGGAGATGAAGTTATAACCGGTCCCTTCAATGTTCTCAGCAGAACACTGAAAGGTGGGGATCCTGTCAAGGTGAAAAACAGTCAAAAGGGATTTGTGAGGGCAGAATAAAAAAATGGTGCCAAAATGCCTGAAAATTTGATAATCGAAATCAACGAGCTTCATAAGGTGTACATTCTGGGGAAAACCAAAGTTCATGCATTACGCGGAATAGGTGTTCGTGTCAGGAGCGGCGAATATATGTCAATCATGGGGCCTTCCGGTTCCGGCAAGTCCACACTCATGAACATCATCGGATGCCTGGACGTGCCGACTACCGGTACCTACCGTTTAAATGGGCAGGATGTAAGCGGTCTTACGGATGATCAGCTGGCCAAAATCCGAAATAAGGAAATTGGATTTGTGTTTCAAACTTTTAACCTGCTCCCGAGAGCCTCGGCACTTCACAATGTTGAACTGCCACTCATTTATAACGGTACTTCTACTGGTAAACGCAGGGAGAGAGCTATAGAGGCTATGGAAAAAGTGGGACTGGGAGACCGGATGCATCATAAACCCAATGAACTTTCCGGCGGAGAGCGGCAGCGAGTAGCCATTGCCCGTGCCCTGGTCAATAATCCTTCCATGATACTGGCTGATGAACCCACCGGAAATCTGGATACCAAGACGGGTGAAGAAATCATGGAAATATTTGATCATTTGAATGAGCAGGGTAATACCATTGTCCTGGTAACACATGAAGATTTCATCGCCCAGCATTCGAACCGGATTATCCGCTTGAAAGATGGCCTCATTGAAAATGAAGAAATTGTAGAAGAAAAATCGAAGGAATAAATTAATGTCAGTAGCCAGTCAATGGTGGGAATATTTCCGTTTTTCTTATGATGCCTTGACGGCTAATAAAATACGGTTTTTACTGACCACCCTGGGTATTTTCCTGGGTGTTACAGCAATTATAGTAATTTTTACCGCCATCCAGAGTATCAACAGTTATGTGAAAAGTGAATTTTCTAATATAGGTTCCAGCAGCCTGTATCTCAGCAAATTCCCATGGGTGATCACCGATAATTACTGGGAGTTGCGCAACAGGCCCGAAGTAACCCTGGATGATTATGATCTCCTTAAAGAAAAAGTGGAAACCGCAAGTTGGATCAGTCCCCAGATTGAAGCCATGCGGACCATTGAATACCGGAATAAGAACCTTGAAGATGTTTTCACTGTGGGTTCCAATGAACAGTATGTTTTTACTGATAATGCTGAACCTGAATTTGGGCGGTTTTTCACCGAAATGGAAGTTTATCGTGCCCGTCCGGTATGTGTTATCGGTCAGAATGTGCGGGAGGAATTATTCAAGGGCCGGGATCCCCTGGGCAAACGTATAAAGATTAACGGGCATCCACACCGAATTGTTGGTGTGCTAAAAAAAATGGGAAGTTTTTTTGGATTTAACCTGGATAATCAGGTAATTATTCCTTATACCACTTTTCAGGGTATCAGTTCTCATCACCGGGGAATCAGCATTGCCTTCCGCACGGATGACCCGCTACTTCTGGATAACCTGCGGGATGAAATTCGCGGAGAAATGCGTAAAATCCGAAAATTACCACCGGCTGAAAATGACAATTTTGCCATAAATCAGCAGACCATGCTAACCGATTTTTATAATAAATTAACAGGAACTTCCTATCTGGTGGTTTTTATCATTGCGGCCATTTCATTAATCGTTGGCGGCATCGGGATTATGAATATCATGTTGGTGTCCGTCACTGAACGAACAAAAGAGATTGGAATCCGGAAAGCCATTGGCGCCACACGGCGAAATATTATCATGCAGTTTCTCAGCGAGTCGGTTGCCATCAGTTCGCTGGGAGGAATAATCGGCATCGTTGCCGGTGTTCTTATTGCTCAGTTATTGCTCCATAAAATTAAACTGGATGCCAGTGTCACGCTGACTACCATCCTGATAGGATATGGATTTTCGGCATTTGTCGGAATTATATCGGGTTTATATCCGGCAGTCCGGGCATCCAAACTGCATCCCATAGATGCTTTGCGTTATGAATGAGATAGATTACAGGTTTTTCAGATGTATTTAACAGAAGTATTCAAAACTGCTTATCATCAGCTCTGGGCCAACCGGATGCGTTCCGTCCTCACGACCCTGGGAATAGTAATTGGCATTGGAACCGTTATTCTTATCGTGTCTGTACTGGAAGGATTTCGCTCTTCTATTGAAGCTGATCTTAGTTTATTGGGATCGAACACTTTCCAGGTGGAGAAATTTGGACCCAGGATTAACGTAGGGCATTCCAAACGGATACCACGAAAAGATCTGACGGTTGAAATGGCCAATGTTATCCGCGAAGACTGTCCCTCGGTAAAATATGTGGGAGCGGAAAACTGGCGCTTCGGAGAAACGGTGGTTTACGAGGGAGAGCGCACCAATCCCAATGTGGTTTTGGCGGGGGCCACTCCCGAGTTTATCATTAATAACGGTTATTTCGTGGGGGAAGGCCGTTTTCTTACCGACCAGGACGTTCGAAGTCACGCTCATGTGGCCATAATCGGAATGGATATTGTAGATAAGATATTCCCATATACCAATCCAATGGGAAAGGAGGTTCGCATCCATGGCCAGAAGTTTAGAGTGATCGGGCTTTTTGAGTCTCGCGGAAACTCGGTTTTTGGTGAGAGCCGGGATAATCGTGCGGCCATTCCCATAACCGTGTGGCAGGAAATTTTTGGTAAAAATTATTCGGTTAATATTACGGTGATGGCGAAAGGGCCGGAGGTTTTTGACCAGGCACAAGGCGAAGTTATCGGCGTGCTGCGCAAAATCCGCAAAGTCCCGCCCGGCGAAGAGAATGATTTTGATATTTTCTATAATCAATCCCTAATCGATTCATTCAACAGTGTGGCAAAATATATTCAGCTGGGAGGAATATTGATTGGTCTGGTTTCACTGGTAGTGGGGGGAATAGGAGTCATGAATATCATGCTGGTTTCTGTTACGGAAAGAACGCGGGAGATTGGCATTCGCAAAGCGGTAGGAGCCAGAAAGATAAACATCATGCTGCAGTTTCTGTCCGAAGCGGTGGCTTTGTGCATCCTGGGTGGAATCCTGGGTTTCGGAGTGGGAATTGGCCTGGCGGCTTTAATAGCACTTCTGGTCAAGCTGCCCATGGCGGTTCCCTTATGGGCAGTAGTTTCGGCCCTGCTGACCACCACTACTATCGGTATATTTTCTGGAATATATCCCGCCTATAAGGCAGCAGGCCTGAATGTAGTGGATTCATTGAGATATGAATAACTTACAGAAATATAAAGGAGAGAAAAAATGAATCGAAAAAAACAGGTGTGGTTAACTTTTCTGTTTATTTTTCTTCTGTTAATCCCTCTTTCCTATGGTATGGCTATGAATGACAATACTATTGAGCGTACTTTTACTGTAACACCCGGTGGTACCCTGATTATTGACTCGGATTTTGGCTCGATTGAAGTAAATACCGCAGCGGATAGTAAAGTCAATATTGCTGTCATTCAGAAGTTTAACGGATGGGATAAAAGAAAAATAAAAGATTTCATGGACAATTTTAATATCGATTTTTCCCAGTCCGGCAATGATGTAACGGTAACGGCCAAATCTCAGAAAAAAAGGTCATGGGGATGGAACGATGTGAAAATTAAATTCCTGGTTCAGGTCCCGCGGGACTATAATGTCAATCTGAAAACGGCCGGCGGAAGTATTTCGGTTGAAGATCTGATGGGTGCAGCGAAAGCGCATACCTCCGGAGGCAGCCTCACTTTTGGAAATATCAGTGGCCCGGTGACCGGCAAAACGTCAGGGGGAAGCATTTCACTTGAGAGTAGCGAGGGGGATGCAGATCTTAAAACCTCTGGTGGAAGTATCAACACTGGAAAGGTAAAGGGAGGTGTGGACGCGCAAACGTCTGGCGGTTCTATCACCATTAAAAAAGCAGGTGGAGCGGTTACAGCAAAAACCTCGGGCGGAAGTATAAATGTGGAGGAAGTGATGGGCAGTATTGATGCCAAAACTTCCGGCGGTTCGGTAACGGCACATATCACCAGACAACCTCCCGGCAATTCCCGGCTCGAGACCTCCGGAGGTTCGGTGACTTTGTATCTGGCGGATGGTATAGCTGTGGATATTGATGCCAAGACGGGCAGAGGTAAAGTAAAAAGTGATCTGGATATTTCCGGAGAAAGGGATGAAAATGTAAGATGGATTAAGGGGAAAATAAATGGCGGGGGACCAGAGGTATATTTACGCACTTCCGGTGGAAATGTCTACTTGAAGAAGCAATAACTCCGGCCGACACATCTATTAAAATTTAAGAGCAGGGTGAAATAACTTTTTCCCCCTGCTCTTTTCATATTATATTGATTGGTCTGAAAAATAATTCCTTCGGTAATTTGAAATTGAACGGTCAGGAATATGCCCATTATTTTCGGAGTGAATCCGGTTAAGCAAGCCCTGGATGCCGGGGAGAGAATCGATAAGATTTATATTCTCAAGGGAAGAAGTGGACCGGCCATCCGGCTGATTTTTACCCTGGCGAGAGAATTAAAAATACCGCTGGTACAGTCGTCCAGACATAAACTGGATACTATGAGTGATCGGAAAAAACATCAGGGGGTGATTGCACTGCTGGCCGCTATCGACTATGTATCAATCGATAAGCTGGTTGACAATATTCAGAAAAGCGGAGCAGTGCCAAACCTCATTATCCTTGATCAACTCAATGATCCCCAGAACTTTGGTGCCATTATCCGGTCTGCTGAAATTCTGGGTTTTCAGGGAATTATTTTTGGAAGCCGGGACAGCGTCCCCGTCACCGATCTGGTTGTGAAAGCCTCTGCCGGCGCCATTTTCCACACGGATATATGTAAGGTCTCTAATACTGCCCAGGCAGTTGACTACCTCAGGGATTGCGGAATATGGATTTATGCCACATCTGTACGTGCTGAAAAATTATTCTGGGACATGGATTTTTCCCTGCCGCAGGCCATTATTTTTGGCAGCGAAGGGAAGGGAGTACGTCCCTTGCTGCTCAAAAAAAGTGATGAAGTTTTCCGGATTCCACAAGAGGGGAAAACCGAATCCTTGAATGCTTCAGTTGCTGCAGGTATTATAATGGCAGAGGTTTTAAGACAGAGGATGAAAATTATCTGATTAAGCGGTGTTTAGGGCTGCATGCCTGGCATCAATTGAGCAAGACAGCCGGTATACCGATATAGATACTCCGGGTTTTATCCGACGGTAATTGAATATAGTATTTAATTTACAGTATCAGATTTCGAATAAAAAAAGAAATTCAGCCGTTTTGATGTATTAATTGCAATACTGTAATTTCTGAATATATATAAAAAAAATTGATTTTGACACACGTCACAACCATATTGGGAATAAATTGCCTATTTTTAGAGAACCGGAGCCGGAATATACTGTAATTTTATATTCTATTAGGTCATTCAATTCCGTAGAGATAAATAATTCATATTTGCCATTCAACAGAAAGGAGATTGAGTATGAAAGTAATTGTGATATGGTCTCTGGTCATCCTGATAGGTCTTGGATGTATCGGTCGCATGGAAGCCCAGGTTGATGAACTAATACAACGGTATGCGGGAGAGAACGGTCAAGGTTATATCAAACCCCTGATTACAGGATTTGGAGCAAACTTGAATTCCGGTCTTTACCGGACGGCGAATGTGCCTAAAATGGGATTGCATATCAATATAGCCCTTAATGGCATGATGGCAATATTTTCTGATGATCAGAAAAAGTTTAAGGCCACTACCACCGGCTATTTTTATCCGGTACAGGAGGTGGAAGCGCCCACGGTCATCGGCGATCCCAAAGGGACAAGCGTAACCTCACCGGAAGGTACCGAGTATGTATTTCCCGGTGGATATGATGTGAAATCATTCCTGATCGGTGCTCCGACAATAACGGTAGGCAGTATAATGGGAACAGAAGCGAGCCTGAG
>Ga0315555_1002539_pt1 | contig 12762 bp, 9 predicted proteins | sample SalMarSW160380MG_FD_202113 | JGI IMG/M metagenome (GOLD analysis project Ga0315555, IMG submission 202113) | Salt marsh sediment microbial communities from the Plum Island Ecosystem LTER, Massachusetts, United States - Salt Marsh Sediment SW1603-80 ...
CATTGGAGGTGGCCGCGCGGGGGACACAGGTCTACCTGGTGGACAGAAGCCCGTTTTTTGGGGGAGAGATCGTACAGCTCGAGCGGCAATTCCCCACCAATCGCTGCTGTCTCTGTCAGATGTTGCCGACCACGAACAGGACCGAAGAAGGGGAATATTGCCTGCGGAGGGATTTTTATCATCCCTTGATCGAGCTCATACCGCAGGCGGAGCTGGTGAAATTTTCAGGCAAAGAGGGGGACTTCAAGGTGACCCTGCGCAAGCGGGCGCGCGGCGTCATAGAGGAGCTCTGTACGGCGTGTCAAAAGTGCATAGAGATCTGTCCTGAAGAAGTGATTGATGAGTTCAACCTCTTTGCCACGAGAAAGGCCATCTCGTTGCGCGGTCCCATGCCGGTGCCGCCGATCCCTGCTATCGACTGGGAGGCATGCACCCGCTGCGGCAAGTGTGTAGAGGTCTGCCCCACGGACGCCATTGACCTGGATATGGCGGATGAGGAGCGGCAGCTGCAGGTCAGTTCCGTCATCCTCGCCCCGGGGTTTGATGAGTTCGACCCGCAGGCGCTCACGCAATACGGATATGGGCGCTGGAAGAACGTGGTCACCAGTATAGAATGGGAACGCCTGGTGAGCCCGATCGGCCCCTTTGCCGAGCGGATAAGGCGCCCCTCCGACGGCAAGGCGATAAAAAAGGTGGCCTTTGTGCTCTGCGTCGGCTCCAGAGAGCGTCGGTGGGATTTTTGCTCGGCGGCCTGTTGCATGTATTCCGTCAAGGAGGCCCTCTTGGCCAAGGAGTTGCAGAAGGATCTGGAGGTGACCGTCTTTTACATGGATCTCAGGGGGTTCGGCAAGGGGTATGAGCGCTACATAGAACAGGCGCGGGCACAGGGTGTACGGTTTGTGCGTGGCAGGACCCCCCGTATACAGGAAGATCCAAAGACGAAAAACCTTATTGTGAGCACGATGCCAAAAGATGAGGTGGTCAAAGAAGAATTTGATCTTTGCGTCCTTGCCATCGGGCAGAGGCCACCTCGGGGGAGTGCGGAGCTTGCGCAGGCCGTAGGGGCCGAGCTTAACGAATGGGGTTTTTGTAAGACGGTGGATCCCGCCGGGATTGAGACCACACAGCCGGGGGTCTATGTATGCGGTTCCTTTTCTGAGCCCAAGGACATCCCCGACACCGTCACCCAGGCAACGGCCTGCGCCCTGGAGGCCCTTGAGGGGACGCGAGAAAAGTCCGCCAAACCTCCGAAAGAAACTGAGCCGATATCTGAGGAGGAACCAAAGATCGGTGTAGTGCTCTGTCAGTGTAAGGGGGAGGTCTCCGAAGGGTTGGACCTTGCGCGATTGAAAGAGGCCGTCAGTGCCCGCCCCTCCGTCAGCGCCGTCATGGAGGTCGATGCCTTGTGTGTCCAAGACAAGGCGAAGGGGCTCTTGGGCGAGATCAGGAAGGGGGGAATTAATCGCCTCGTGGTTGGTGCATGTTCCCCCTATTTGTTCCGCAGGCGCTTCTTGGAGAGCATGGGGGGCATGGACCCGTGGCTCATCGAGTGGGTCAACCTCAGGGAAGGGGTCATACAGGTCCATGGTGATGAGGGTGCCCAGGAAAAGGCCGAGGCAATGCTCCTTATGGCGATAGAACGGCTCAGGAGGAAGGAAGAGCGCATCCCGAGTGCCTCAGCCGTGAAAAAGAGCGCCTTGGTGGTCGGAGCGGGGCTCGTCGGCCTTGCGACGGCCTCGGCCCTGGCAGGCAGAGGGGTGGAGGTCCATCTCGTAGAACGCGAGGCAGAACTGGGGGGTATGCTCAAGGGGAGGCCGGACAAGGCTGAGCTCCTTGAGGAATATATAAAGGAAATTGAGAAGAATTCCCTCGTACAGGTCTATCGCAAGAGTACGGTGACCGCCTTCAGGGGGCAGGCAGGCGATTATTGGGCCGTGATCACGGGAGAGGACGCTGAGCACGAGATCGGCGTCGGCGCCGTGGTCTTGGCCACCGGAGCCGAGGAGTATCAGCCGACGGAATTCCTCTATGGAAAAAATAAGCGGGTTGTTACCCAGCGTGCATTACAGAGCGGCCTTGCTTCAGGAGAGATTAAACCCAAAGAGATTCGCTCGGTCGTCATGATCCAATGCGTCGGATCGAGGGATAAGGAGCACCCCTGGTGCAACCGGTATTGCTGCGCCGAGGCCTTGGAAAACGCCCTCCTGCTCAAGGAGAAAAATCCTGAATTGAAGATCTTTGTCCTTTTCAAGGACATGATGACCTACGGGTTCAAAGAAAGCCTCTACAGTCGAGCGAGGGAGGCCGGGGTGGTCTTTCTCAGGTACCAGGACATAAAAGAGATAAAGGTCCAAGGGACCGATCGATTGAAGGTAACCACTCCTGAAGGGCAACTCGACTGCGACCTCCTCGTGCTCAGTACGGGCGAGGTCCCCAACAGAGACAACGCGGCCCTTGCCCGGCTCTTTGAGTTGGAACGTACTGAAGACGGTTTCTTCAAAGAGGCGGAGGTAAAATTCAGGCCCGTGGATGCCTTACGGGAGGGTATCTATATCTGCGGTGGTGCCCACTCTCCTCGGACCTGGCAGGAGGTGACCCAGCAAGGTGAAGCGGCTGCCCAACGGGCCCTGGTCCTCCTCGAGCAGGAGCGGGTCATGGCCTCGAGCATCGTATCCGCGGTGAATGAGCGGCGGTGTTCCGGATGTGCCTTGTGCGTGGAGGCCTGTCCCTATGGGGCGCGGGTCTTCGATGAAGAGCGGCTGGTGGCGGTGGTAAAAGAGGCCTTATGCCAGGGATGTGGGGTATGCTCGAGTATCTGTCCGAACGGCGCCGCCTTTATGCAAGGATTTACCGAGGGCCAAATCATGGCCATGATTGAGCAAGTGGTGTAAGGAGGAAGAGGATGGCCGATACGAAGGATCAAGACACGAAGAAAAAAGAAGAGACAAAAAAAGCAGAGAAGAAAAAAGACGAGAAGACCAAAGATATTAACAGGATCGTCGGGTTTTTCTGCCATTGGTGCACCTCCACGGCCGCTGATCTCGCCGGGACCACCCGAAGGGCGTATCCTGCATCGGTCAGACCCATTCGGGTGATGTGCTCCGGCACGGTGGATCCGGTCTATATCTTGGACGCACTGGTAAAAGGTGCGGATGCGGTATGGGTAGGCGGGTGAGACCTCGGTGAATGCCACTATGTTAGTGGCAACTATAAGGCGCGGAGGCGTGTGGGGATCATCAAGACGATCTTGGATGTCCTCGGCCTGGATTCCGACAGGGTCTATCTCACCTGGATCAGTGCGAGTGAAGGACCGCAATTTGCGGAATGGGCGAAGCGGATCGAAGAAGGCATAAAGAAAAAAGGGAAAAATCCGCTCGGTGGTTTATTAACGACGTGAGGGAGAAGCGATGGCTCGAGGCGTTTTTAGGGAATATAAGGGTAAAGGGTTAGAGGAAGGTTTACAGGAACTCTGGCGGGAATTGCTGGAGCGCGATGTCGTCAAGACCATCCTCCTTCCTATGGAGGTGGAAGGCGGCCTTGTCGCCCCAGGGCTCTTGACAGACGCGGCGAGGATAGGGGAGTCACGGGTTGTGAGCCCCTATATGCCGGTGAACACGGCACGGGTGCTTCAGATGATGACCAAGACCATGCCGCCGTCTGAAAAGGTAGCGGTCGTACTGCGTCCCTGTGAAGCGCGGGCCCTGGTGGAACTGGTAAAATTAAAACAAATCTCGCAAGAAAACCTCATCGTGATCGCCTTCGATTGCCCCGGCACCTATACCGTGGACGACTATAAAAAGCTGCTTGGAGGAAAGGGAGATCCGGGCGAGCTGCTCGTGGAAAAGGTGAGCAAGGGAGGCGAAGACGCTCAGTTACGGGAGGCGTGTCGGACCTGCCCGTATCCCTCTGCCCCCTGGGCCGACATCAGGATAGGTTTCCTCGGCCTTGACTACAAGAAACGATTTTTGCTCGAGGCATTGACGGAAAAGGGCGAGGAACTCATTAAAGGGCTGGGGATGGAGGTTGCCGACGTCCCCCTCAAGGAGCACGAGGCCTTGCTCGACAAGCTCGTGGCACAGCGGAAAAAAGCCCAGGAGCAGCTCCTGAAAGAACAACAGGAACAGTTGAAGGGGCCTGACAAGCTCCTCGCCGCCCTGTCTTCCTGTATCCGGTGTCACAATTGCATGACCGTATGCCCGGTGTGTTACTGTAAGGAATGTTTCTTCAAGTCACCCACCTTCGAGATGGAGGCCGACCGCTATTTGGGGTTGGCACACAAGAGGGGCGCAACGAGGATGCCCTCGGACATGCTCCTCTTTCATTTGACCCGAATGGCACACATGGCCCACGCCTGTGTGCAATGCGGGATGTGCGAGGAGGCGTGTCCCATGGGTGTGCCGGTGTTTCGGCTCTTTAAGGCCACGAGCGCGAAGGTACAAGACCTCTTCGATTATGAGCCGGGGAAAGACATCGAGGAAGAGATTCCCATTTCCGCGTTCCGGGAAGAGGAGCTGGAAAAGATCCAGGAGCCCAAGATATGAAGAAAAAGGACTCCGATTTTATGCGTAAGGTGGCGGATGAGATTCCCGAAGTTAATCGGTGCTATCAGTGTCTCACCTGTACCCTGGGGTGTCCGCTTGCCTTCGCTATGGACCTCAAGCCTCATGAGATCCTCAAATACGTTCAGCTCGGCGATAAAGAGAAGGTATTGAAGGCATCGACGTGCTGGATATGTGCCTCCTGTGAGACGTGTGCGACCCGCTGTCCCAATGAGATACCGATCGTAAAACTCATGGACCTCCTGCGACAGGAGGCGGTGGCAGAGGGGGTGGTGACGGAGCAGGGGCCCAAGATCAACGACGCCTTTCTCGCTGCGATAAAGTACCTGGGAAGGGTGCATGAGCTCGCGCTGATCATCGATCTGAAACGCAGGACCGGCGGGCTCTTCAAGATAAATCCTGATGAAATTCGCCTTGGCGCTCAGATGTTCCGCCACGGCAAGCTCACGCTCCTGCCGAAAAGGATTAAGGACACAAAGACCATGAAGAAACTCTTTTCCCGACTGGAGAAGCAGAAGTGAAGATAGGATATTTCCCGGGTTGTTCCTTGGAGTCTACGGCCGTCGAGTACGACCGGTCATTGCGGGCGGTTGCCGCGAAGGTCGGCATCGAGCTGGTGGAGCTCACTGACTGGAATTGCTGCGGCGCGTCCTCGGGCCACGCCGTCGATCCTCTCTTATCCGACGCCCTTCCGGCGCGCAACCTGATGATCGCCGAAGAGATGGGGCTGGATATCGCCGTGCCCTGCGCCGCCTGTTTTCTCCGCTTCATGGAGACCCAGAAACACCTGAAGGAAAACTCCGCTCGGAGAAAAGAAATAGAGGAGATCCTGGGGAAGAAATACAAAGGCACGACCCATGTCTATCATCCCATCACCATCTTTTCCAAACCGGAGATAAAGAAAAAGATCAAACAGGAGATCGTCAATAACCTCAAGGGGATAAAGGTCGTCTGCTACTACGGCTGCTACCTGGTGAGGCCGCCTGAGACCACGCATTTCGACGACCCGGAAAATCCCACGATAATGGATGAGTTGATCGGACTGACCGGCGCAGAGGTCATCGATTGGTCATGGAAGGTGGACTGTTGCGGTGCGGGTCATGCCCTGCTGCGACCCGAGCTGGTCGAAAACCTGGTCGGCGAGATCACGGAAGGAGCGCGTAAGACCGGTGCCGACGGCATCGTCGCTGCGTGTCCCCTGTGCCAAGCCAATCTGGAGACACGTCAGACGGGTCCGAACGCATTGCCCATATTTTATTTCACTGAACTCCTCGGCCTCGCCATGGGCCTTGAAAAAGAGGCAGAGGGGTGGTGGAAGAAGCACCTGATATCGCCCAAGGCAGCGGTGGCGCGGCAAAAGTGAGGGGGACGATCTGTATGCTGGCCACCTCACTGCGCTGTTTCCAGTGTCGCTGAGAAGACAATACCCTTTCCACAACAGACCATACCCTCCACTCAAAATAGCATAAGAAGGTCTTTGTCGACAAAGGCCAGCCTTATTGACACCCTTGCGTGCCCATGTTATGTGTTTTGGGTGGCTGTTCGGTAATCTCGTTCGATGATACTCAACCATGAGACGGTGCTCTTAACTCGAAAAAAGGTCAGTATGAGATGGTCATTCTTGGCATTGTGTGTCGTCAGTACCCTGCTCACTTGTAGCTGCTCATCGGAAAATGAGTATTATTCCTATGACTATCTAAAGAATGATTATGAGCAGGTTGCCGTTGTGGCCTCCGTGGGTGTCCAGGAGGTCAAGGCAGTCGATAGCATTGGTGACAAGGAGGCTGGATATGTGCGCTATCTTATTCGCTGCCAGGTTATCGAGCCTTTCAAGGGAGATATAAAAAGCAATCAGGCGCTTGCGTATTACTCGGTTGTCGAGCAGGGGTATAACCCCGACAGCTTTCGCGGCAAAAGAATCGTATTTCTCAATAGCCTCTTCGATAAACAAAAAGCGGGATGGTTTCTCAATGAACTAGAGAATTCCTCCCGCCCTGCCTCCAAAGCGATAATCAAAAAGATGAGGAAGATTAAGAGGCAAGCCGAGGACGAGTAAGGCCTTCCCCGCCGCAAAAATAGGGATATGATACAGGAGGGCGTCTACCATGAGAATACGGAATCCAATAATACTGTTGTTCCTGGTCGTCGCATTTGTGGCACTTGCATTCGTGGCACGAGCCCCTGCCGCCTTGCCGCCGGGATCCTACGAAAAACTGAAGGCAGAGGCACAGGAAAAACTCAAGGTCAAGATAGTGGCAGTTGAGCAGAAGGTGCGGAGCGATCGGCGTCTCGAAGTCCTCTTTACGGCGGAAGTGCTTGAGGTGGAGCGCACACAGACATGCCTCAAGCCGGGTTATACGATTGAGATCAAATCCTACCGATGGACAAAAAGTTACGCGGGGCCGACGAACCCCCCCGTGCTTCCTGTGGGTTGGATCGGCATTGCGTATCTCAATAAAGTGGAAGGTGACGCACAAGGCGAGAACAAGATTTACTCGCTCGCTGCGTACGGAGACAGCTTTGAGGAGATCCGTTAAGCCTGTATGCGCCTCATTGACCATGGCTTCCAATGCCTTTGCGTTTCAGTGGATGGGAAGCACGTTAAATGGCCGAAAGGCATCTCGGGATGGAAAGCGGAGGATACGGAAGGTACAATAAATACACGAGGAGATCGAACTGAGTATAATATAACTGATCTGCTTAATCCGTCTCTTTTATCTTACCATAACCCTCGCGTCCACCACCCAATAGCCCGCACCTCGCCCCATCACCTTGACGGGGTTGAGGTCCAGTTCGGCGATCTGGGGGATATCTTCGATCAGGGCCGAGAGCCGCAGCAGTAAACCCTCCAGGGATTGGGTGTCGCTTGGGGGCGCGCCCCTGAACCCTTCAAACAATTTCGCCATCTTGATGGAGCCCACCAGCTCTCGGGCATCCACATCGGTGAGCGGGTGCAGGCGGACGGCAACGTCTTTTGTCAGCTCTGCATATACTCCTCCAAGCCCGAACATGATAAGGGGCCCAAAGGATGGATCTTGGGTTACCCCGACAATGACCTCTATCCCTCCTGCCACCATGCGTTGGACGATGACCCCCTCCATGTCGTCCTGGCGACCCATCTCAGCGATCTTGGTCTTCATATCGTGAAAGGCCCCTTCGACCTCCTTTTCTGAAAGAAGGCCGAGGGCCACCCCCCCCATATCGGTCTTGTGTACGAGGGTGGAAGATGCCAGCTTAACGGCAACGGGGAAGCCCAGCTTTGAGGCTGCGGTAGCGGCCTCGGCCGGTGTCTTTGCGACGAGGGTTTCGACCATGCGTATACCATAGCACTCAAGCAGATCAACTATCGCCCCGGCTGAAAGCCACAGGGGCCTCTGGGGGCTGCTGGTCAGAACTGATTCAATGAGCTTATGTGCCCTTTCCCGCTTGAGCCCCTGAATCTTGGGTATGGACCCCTTGGGTCTCCCCAGCCATTCACCGTATTCAGCGGCCTTGGCCAGTGCGGAGACGGCCTCTTCGGGGAAGGGGTAACAGGGGACGAATTTGCCGCTAGTCCCCAGTTTGGTCTTGAATCCCCGTTGCCCCATAAAGCAGGCCAGCAGAGGTTTCTTGTGTCGCTGGAAGAGGGGGACGACCTGCCGTATGGCGTCCTCCGCCCCCTTTGGATCAACGATCGTCGGCGGTATAAATATGGTAAGAACAGCATCAAAGCTGTTGTCATCGGCCAGTATCTTCAACACCCTCTCGAACTCCTCCCCTGTGGCGCCGGCGGTCAGGTCCAGGGGGTTACGGAACGCGATGTCCCGCTTGACCACAGACCTCAGTTCCCCGATCATCTCAGCGGAAAGCTCCGGCAGTAACAATCCGTGCTGCTCGCAGGCGTCGGCAGCGATGATCCCCGGGCCTCCTCCATTGGTCACGATGGCTACCCGCCGATCCTTGGGCACCGGCTGGTTGGAGAGGAGGGTAGCTACGTTAAAAAGCTCCTCGAGGGTGCTGACCCTGATGATACCAGCCTGCTGAAACAGGGCCTCGGAGGCTATCTGTGGAGTGGCCAAGGCGCCGGTATGCGACGAGGCAGCGCGTGAGCCAGCGGTGCTGCTGCCCCCCTTGACCGCCACAATGGGTTTGACGGCCGATACCCTCCTGGCAATACGGGCGAACTGTTGAGGATTCCCGAAGGATTCCAGGTAGAGGAGTATAATCTTGGTCGTTGCGTCCTGCTCCCAGTATTGCAGCAAGTCATTGGTCGAGACGTCGGCGCGATTGCCTACACTCACAAAAGTGGAGATGCCCATATTCAGGTTGTTGGCATACTCGAGGATGGACAGCCCTAATGCACCGCTCTGGGTAAGAAAGGCCACATTGCCCCGTGGAGGAAAGACCGGGGAGAAGGTGGCGTTTAAGTTTAGGGTGAGGTCCGTGTTGATGACCCCCATGCAGTTGGGGCCTACGATCCGCATGCCATGGCCCAGCGCGACATCGCGCAGCTCTTGCTCGCGCTGCACCCCTGCGCCTCCTCTCTCCTTGAACCCGTCGGAGACGACCACGATACTGTGCACGCCTTTGCGGCCGCACTCGTCGGTCACACTGACTACCAGTGGGGCAGGCACTGCGATCAATGCCAAATCGACGGAGCCGGGGATATCCAGTACCGATGGATAGCTCTTCACCGACATGATCGCCTCGGCATTGGGGTTTACCGGGTAGAGGACGCCGGAGAACCCACTTTGCATGATACACTTGAAGAGGAGTTGCCCGATGGTGTTCGGTTCCCTGGAGGCGCCGATCACCGCCACCGAATGCGGGTACAAAAGGGAACGCATGGAGGCCACGGTGGCGGCGCGCTCCCTTTCTTCTTCCTTCTTGGTCACCAGTTTGGTCCGCGCTATAGGGAAGGTGACACGGTATACGTTCCCCTCGTATTCGCTGGTAACGTGGAAGCCGTAGTCTTTAAAGACGGCCATCATTCTTTTATTTTCGGCGAGCACCAACGCTTCGAAGGTGGTAATGCCGTTGTCGCGGGCCACGTTGGCGAGCCACTCCACGAGCTTGGTTCCGATACCCTTGCCCTGATACGCATCCTCGATAACAAAGGCCACCTCTGCTGAGGGCTTGTTGGGTAAACGGTGATAGCGCCCGATAGCGATGATCTCCCGGCGCTGACCTCTCAGTATCTCGGCCACAAAGGCAAAGGCATTATTATAGTCAACGGAACAGAATCGCATGGAGTCATCGCGCCCCAATTTAGGCGCGTAATGGAAGCGCAGATACATGGTTCGCTGACTGAGCCTCGAGATAAAGTCGAGCCAACGCTCGAAGTCATCCCTCTTGATGGGTCTCAGCAAGAGCTTTGAGCCATCTTTCAACAGCACCTCGGTCTCATACCGCGCCGGATATGCCGCCTCACCTGTTTCAGCCATTACTCCCCCATGTTTTACCGTACGAGCTTTCGGGATACATCATAGGACAAAAGTGAGGGAACTGCAAATGCCGAGATTCCTTGTATGCCGGGACGGTGCGAAGCATGTCTTCTTGACACCGGTGATAGGGCCTAGTACGATGGATTAAGGAGACCCCCTATTTTTATGTAATCCCCTTACCAAGATTCAGGATAGAGAAATTATTTCGTGCGAATATCCTTGATTTTATCTCGTGTTCCTATTAAAATTCATTTTTCGTTATTTGTACCGTGGGCCAGAATATCCATCGAGTATATCCAAAGGGAGGCAATAGATGTATGCATTGAAATATGATGAAGAGACATGCCTAAAATGCCGCACGCAGGCGTGCCTCGTCAAGTGCCAGTACATTGACATCGACAAGGAAAGCGCCAAAAAGGAGATACTGAAGATAGCGCATGGTGAGGATTCCTCCATTTTACACGATTGTGTCACCTGTTACGCCTGTGAGGAATACTGCCCCTCCAATAATCACCCCTTTTACCTCATCGTGGAAAAACAGGAGGAACTCGACGTCCCCCCCCTGCCCAGACCGATTATCCAGCGGGGTATCAACGTAGGCATCCCCTACCGGGGGGAACCTAAAATAGAGAAGATAAATGGTAGGGCCCTCCTGATGGGGGTCTTCTCCGATCTCATGTTTCTGATACAGGGAAAGCTCTTTGAAGGCCTGCCGGTAATCTCACAAGACCCCCGCAAGATGTTTCATTACTTCTGTCAACTTATGTACCTCCATTTTGCCAGGAGCTCTGTCATACAGGAGCGCTTGCCGAAGATCATTGAGACGATCGCCGAGCATGAAGCCACGGAGGTCATCTGTTTCCATGACGAGTGTTACGGAACCTATGCCTCGTACTGTCCGGCAATCGGCATGGAGGTCCCTTTCAAGCCCATTCACCTATTTGAATTTCTTTATAATCGTTTGCTTGAGCTCAAGGATGATATACGGCCGGTGAATTTAAAAGTGGCATATCAACGCCCCTGTTCGGCTCGATTGTCCCCGGATAAACATCACTTTGTTCAGGCGATCTTTGACCTGATCGGGGCCCAAGCTGTTGAAAGGGAATATGTCGATGAAAATGCCCTCTGTTGTGGCGGCACCATTGAGGCACAGAGGCGGGAGGGGAGTCGCAAGCGCGCCGCCGATCTCCAGAAAAGAAACATTGAGGACATGAAGAACGCCGGGGCTGAAGTCTGTGTCTTTAATTGTCCCGCCTGTTATAGCACCCTGGGTCAGATGGTTGCCCAAAACGGCATCAGGCCCGTCTTTATGAGCGATCTGTGTCGAGTCGCCATCGGCGAGAAGCCGGCAGGATGGAGGTGAGTTGATGGATGCAGTGTACGAAGCGCTTGTTGAGATAGTCGGCAAAGACCATGTCTCAAGTCAACCGGAAGAGCTTTTCATCTATTCTTGGGACCTCGGGACTACAGAACCACACCGACCGGACTATGCGGTATCGCCACGCACCGCGGAAGACATCCAAAAGATCGTTCAGCTCGCAAACAAGGAAAGGATTCCCGTCGTGCCTCTGGGTGGTGGTTTGTCCTTGGCGGGTCTCGCTGTCCCTTTTAAAGGGGGAATGCTTCTTGACCTGAAGCGAATGGACGACATCATCGAGGTCAATGACAAGGCGCGTTACGTCGTGGTGGAGTGTGGGGTTTCGCAGGGGCAACTGACCGCTTACTTGGAGCGGCATTATCCCCACCTGACCCACTCGGAGCCGGGCGCGCCCCCCGCTGCCACCATTGCCGGCAATCTGGCCATCCACGGCCAGGGAGACCTTGCACATCCGTACGGCTTCAATACCGATATGATCAATGGGTTAGAAGTCGTTACCCCCACGGGCGAGATCTGCCAGTTCGGCTCGTGCGCCATAGGTGCCGGCTGGTTCACCCTGCACCCCCTCCCTGATGTGGGATTATTCCTGGGGTGGGGCGGCACCACCGGCATCATCACCAAGGTGTCGCTGCGGCTCTTCCCGTGCAAAAAGATCAGGGGTATGGCCCAATTTGTCGTCGATGATGAAGAACTGGTCCCTGAAATCATCTATAAACTTACCCATACCCAACTGGTTGAAGATATCATAGCTGCGAGCCAGGCCATACCCCCCTCTACCAGGGAGCTTCACAATTTCATTATTAATATAGCTGCCGATTCTGAGAAAGAGCTTGAATTCAAGCTGGAGATCGTCTTTGATGACGTCTTGGGTGAGTATATTCATAGGGGAGATGGCGGCTACGCGGGTTTTATCCGAGGCTTACAGCGGCCTCAAATCTCCAAGGTCTCTGACTGGCGCAAGGGGGGCGGCTTCGAGTATGTCGGCAGTATTATGCCGATTGAACAATACCCGGAATGCTACAGGAGAGGGAAGGAAATTTCTGAAAGACACGGCATAGCATACACGGTGCTTGGACGATGCATTGGTGCCGCCCACGCCATGATGTTCTCGTGGACGTATGCCTTTAATCGAGCGGACCCGGAGACCATCAAACACGCGCAGGAGGCCTTGCACGAAACAGACGACCTCGTTTTGGAATTGGGAGGAACCATCTGGAAGCCCGGTCTCTATGGGCAACGACTTGTCATGGAGAGGCTCAACCCCAACACCCTCAAACTGATGAGGAAGGTGAAACAACTTCTTGACCCCAATGGGATCATGAATCCTGGAAACTGGGAGGTACAGTGATGGCCTTGGCGGACTTTGAATACGGCGATGTCATACATAGATGTTTTCGGTGCG